>Ga0208639_1000881_pt1 | contig 21284 bp, 18 predicted proteins | sample ETNtaG_33_FD_185772 | JGI IMG/M metagenome (GOLD analysis project Ga0208639, IMG submission 185772) | Marine microbial and viral communities from oxygen minimum zone, Eastern Pacific Ocean - ETNP201310SV76 (SPAdes) (version 2) | ecosystem: Environmental > Aquatic > Marine > Oceanic ...
ATAAGTACTGGATTATTCTTTTTTCTTCGAGATAATATCTGTGATAATCTTTCAATTTCTTGATTTCTTCCAATAACAGGATCTAAGTCTCCTCTTTTAGCAATGTCGCTTATATTTCTTGAAAACATCTTAAGTGTTGATTCTTTATCGGTTTCAGTATATTTTTTCTTATGAATAATTTTAATATTATTACTTGATGTTATATATGATTTAATTATTGAGTAGTCTACTGAACATAAATTGAATATTTTATTTAGGGTACAATCTTTCTCAAGAAGCATTGATAGTAATAGATCATTTTGCCCAGAAATTTTTCTATTATTATTTTTAGCTTCAACAAAAGAATTTTTAAGAATTCTCTCAGCCCTTCTTGTTAAAGGAAGATTTCCTAATGTTGATGTGACATTGGAAGCAGTTAAAGATTCTTTTAATAATAATTTCATCTTATCAATATTGCAACCAATAGCAATAAGTGTATTTGATGCACTTCCTTTACTATCCTTAATAATTGCTAACAATAAATGCTCTGAGCCAACATATGAATGCCCTATTTTTAAAGATTCCTGTTTAGAAATCTTTAACAATCTTTGAATTCCCGGAGTATAGTTTTCACTCATTATTTTTTTATAATTTTTTTATTATTAATCATAAATATATTATTTGCAATTTTCTTAAAACTCATATCATGACTTGTAATTACAAACGTATATTCTAACTTTCTATTTATATTAAGAATTAATTCCAATAAAAGCTTAGTATTAATTTCATCTAAATTTCCTGTAGGCTCATCAGCTAATATTATTTTTTTACCACCAAGCAAACATCTAAGCATTGCAACTCTTTGTTTTTCACCATGAGACAATGATTCAGGATATGAATATTTCAAGTGTTTTATATCGATATAGCTCATATACTCTTCAATATGAAGCTTTGTTTCATTTAAATCTAATTTATTTATATAACTTGGAAGTAATAAGTTTTCATAAACATTAAATTCTGGTAATAAATTAAAATCTTGGAATAAGTATGAAAAAGAATTTATTCTATAATTTGATAGATTGTCTTTTTTTAAATTATATTCATTTTCACCTGTTATTAATTGGCCTTTATCAGGTCTTAATAAACATCCTATTATATTTAAAAGTGTAGATTTTCCAACGCCAGAATTTCCAGTAATTAGATTAATTTCTGATTTACTTATATCAATTTCAGCATTATCTAATACTAAATTTTTTATATCTTTATTTATATAAGACTTGTCAATTTCTTTAAAACTTAACATATTTTTCCTTTCGATCTAGATAATAAAGAGGTAAAGTAGAAAAAAATGATATAATGACAGTCATAATTAAAAATAAGATTATTGTTTCAATATTATAAAATGATATATAGCCTGGTAAAAAGGGAAAAGATTTATAAATAATATTTAAATAATTATATTGTTCATATAAATATAATGAAACATTAACAATATTAATTGCTAGCAAAATAATCAATGATGAAATCAAAAAATTCAAAATGAATAACTTTCTTGCAATTTTATTTATATCCATACCTAGAATGTTTAAAACTATAAACTGTTTAATCTTTTCATTGACTGATAATATCATCGTTGAAAATAGCATAAAACACGATAATATTATAGCAAATAATGCAAAAAAATAATATACTTTCTTTTCAAGTTTAAGTCCATCTATTATAAGATTGGAATATATATTATTTTTCATATATTCTTTATTATTTGTTAAATATAAATCATCATAATAATATTTCAAATTATGATCGTTTGTAATATTTAAATTATTAATACCTGTTATAATATTATTGTTAAAATCCAAGAAATCAATATCATATATACCATAAACGGTTAAATCCATATTATCTATAAAGCTAGATGCAATATTTATATCAGATGGATAAAAAATAGATATTTTATCACCAACGTTTAAATTGAGATTACTCGCTATGTTTTTACCAATCAAAATATCTTTTTCATTAATCGAATTATTATTATTATAAGAAGATAATTTTGAAATTTTTAATGAAAAATATTTATTAAAGTCACTAAACCCTATAATCTTAGCATATAATTCAGATTTATTAATAGATCCAATTTTTTCGTAACCAGCATTAAAATCATTATAATCATATAATTCTTTTTCTATAATTATTTCATCTACATAATACTTATAATGATATGAATTGACTTTTTCTGTAAAATTTAATTGAATACCATTCATTATAGACATAATCATAAACACCGAATAAGATCCAATCAACAACCCTATAAAAGAATAAACAAATGATATTTTTGGTTTACCATTAGCATCTTTTAAAAAAAATATAAATAGATGTTTAAAATTCATATCTCTTAATAAAATTAAAATAAAAAAATATTGATATTACTAATAAAACAAGTGTCATAAATGGAAAAATATATAATATTAATGTATAATCAATAGAAATTGGCAAAATATTAGTAAAATACACATATTCAGGTAGCTTTATAAAATTCATATTACTTTCAATTATTAATATTGAGTAAGAAACAATAAAGGCAATTAAACAACTGAAAGAAAGTGACAATAAAGATCTAAATATTATGATTGAATAAATATATACATTATTTAATCCAAGAGTTTTAAGAATGTATAAATTTTTCCTTTGGCTAGTTATATATAAAAAATTATTCTGCAAAATATTAAAAATACAAATTATAAGAATAAACATAACTAACATTTTAATTGGTGTATCATATAATTCTAGCCAATTAAAGAGATTATCATTTAATTCATAAATGCTACTAACAATATATTCAGATTTTACAAAATCAATATTTTTGATATTATAATTAGTTAAGAAATAATCATAATGAGTATCAATAAATTTCTCAAATAACAATCTATTTCCATATATTATATATTTATCATAATTAGGTATGTTTGTATTAAAAATACCCCCTACTGTTAGTATATCAACTTCTTTTATTGAAGATGAGTTTATGTCCATAAATATTAATTGAGAACCAATATTAACATTGAGCTTTTCAGCAAGAATTTGACCAATTATAATTTCATCATTAGAAATTTTTCCTGAAATTAGTTTATCTTTAATTTTATTAATAAAATTTTCATGATTTGAAAATGCTATTATATTAACAGGTTCAGATAAATTTCTATTTTTTACTATTAATTTTTTAGATGATAATTTTGAAATTAATGTTTCATTTGAAAGATATGAACTGATACTATTGAAATCATTATCTGTTAATTTTTGATTATACTTATTAGATATTTTATATTTACCATTTAAGCTTATCATTAACTCATTTATAGTTAATTTAAATCCATCATTAACAGATATAATTAAAACGATAAATATTATAGATAAAACAGTTATTAAAACTGAAAAATTATTTAGATATAAGGATAATTTTGATTTTCTATTATTACGATCTTTATCAAATGATAAAAAAATTTTAAGTAGTGATATTTTCATTTTTCATTGCTGGAAATAATATAACATCTTTAATAGAGGTTCTGTTTGTTAATATCATAACAAGTCTATCTATACCTATTCCAACACCACCTGTTGGAGGCATACCAACTTCTAGAGCTTCAATGAAATCTACATCTAATACTTGAGCTTCATCATCACCCCTATCCTTTAATTTTTGTTGATCTAAAAATCTATTTTTTTGATCGATAGGATTATTTAACTCTGTAAATGAATTTGCAATTTCCATCTTATTAATAAATAATTCAAATCTTTCAACTATACTACCATCAGAATTTCTTACAACCTTAGCTAAAGGTGATAATTCAATTGGATAATTTATTATAAATGTTGGATTAATTAATTTTGGTTCCACAAAAAAAGAAAAAGCTTTATCTAGTGTTTTAGCATATCCATAACTATCATCTAGAGTAATATTATTCTTCTTTAATAAAGTATGGATATCTTTAGTTTTCATTTCACTTATTTTACTTTCACTAAATTTATCCAATACGTCAAAAAAACTATGTACAGAAAAATCTGATTTAAAGTCAATATCATTTATTTCAAACTTCAATTTACTAACCAAATTTTTAATCATACCCTCAGTTAATTTCATCATATCATAAACATCATTATATGCAGCATAAAATTCTAACATCGTAAATTCTGGATTATGATTTTTATCCATACCTTCATTTCTAAAATTCTTAGATATTTCATATACTTTTTCAAAACCACCAACAATTAAACGTTTTAAATACAATTCATCAGCAATTCTTAAAAATAATTCTTGATCCAATGTATTATGATACGTTTTAAAAGGTTTAGCATTTGCTCCACCATATAAAGGCTGCAGAACAGGAGTCTCAACTTCAATAAAATCATTAGAATTAAGATAATCCCTTATATTATTTATTATTTTAAATCTACTAATAAATGTTTCTTTGCTATCATCGTTAATAATTAAATCTAAATATCTTTTCCTATATCTATGCTCTTTATCATCAAATGAGAAAAAAAGCTTGTTATCTTTTTCTTTCATATTAGGCAATGGATGTAAATTTTTAGATAATAAGCTTAAACTGCATGCTTTTAATGATAATTCATTTGTTTTTGTATAGAATAGTTTTCCTTCTATTCCTACAATATCGCCAATATCTAATTTTCTGGCAACTATATCATATTCATTATCTTTTAAATTATCATTTTTTAGATATACCTGCATCTTACTTGACATATCTTTTATATTCAAAAACGTGGTTTTACCCATTTTCCTCATAGAAATTATTCTACCTGCTATAGATATATCATTTTTCATAAGTTTTTTAGCATTATCTTTTACATCATTTATATTGTTTTTCTTATTAAAATTATGAGGATATGGATCTACCTTATTATCTTTTAAAAATTTCAACTTTTCTAATCTAAATTTTTTAATTTCGTTTAAATTCTTTTGATTATCGCTCATTTATTCTCCGTGTTAAATAATAAGTACTTTCTAATAAATTCATTTATATTGCCATCTAATATACTATCTATATTGCTCGTCTCATATTTAGTTCTATGATCTTTTACCATTTGGTATGGATGAAAAACATATGATCTGATTTGACTACCCCATGAAATATCTTTTTTAAGATCATTTAATTTATTCTTTTCTTCTTTATTTTCATTTAATTTCAGTTCATATAATTTAGATTTAAGTATTTTCATTGCAATATTTTTATTTTTAAGCTGACTTCTTTGGTTTTGACATTGACATACAACACCAGTTGGAATATGTGTAATCCTTACAGCACTATCTGTTTTATTAATATGCTGACCGCCAGCACCACTAGCTCTATATGTATCAATTTTAATATCTTTATCATCAATCACTATATCAATATCGTCTTCGATAACTGGATAAACAAAAACAGAAGCAAAAGAAGTATGTCTTCTAGAATTTGTATCAAAAGGAGAAATTCTAACTAATCGATGAACACCACCTTCTGATTTTAAATTACCATATGCATTTAAACCATTAATTTCTATAGATACATCTTTCAAACCATTTTCATCACCATCTTGATAATTTAGAATATTAAAATTATAATTATTTTGATCAATCCATCTTTTATACATTCTAAACAGCATAAATGCCCAATCTTCAGATTCTTTTCCTCCAGCTCCAGGATGAATATTAAGTATTGCACTTCTATTATCATCTTCTCCTGACATAATACTAGAAATTTCAAAATTGTTTAAATCAGTATAAATTTTTTCTAAATGATCAATAGACTCATTACTAACAACATTTTCATCATTTACAATTTCAACATGGAATTTTAAAAGGTCTATGTTAGAATTTAAATCTAAAATTCTATTCTTCTGGTCATTTAAAATTTTGATTTTTTTTAAAACTTTATGTGCTTTGGATTTGTCATCCCAGAACAATTCTTCAGAAGTTTTATCTTCAAAAGTTTTAATTTTCTTTGATATCTGTTTATCGTCAAAGATAACTCCTTAAATCTTCATATTTATTAAAACAAATATTTGATTTATTTATATAATCTTGTATTTCCATTAATATTTCTCAAGCTCTAATACTGGTTCTAAAGAATCAATTGTTTCTATAGGATCATGAGTTCTAATTATATCTGCTCCATTATTGATACATATTGCTTGCATCGATACACTTTTATACAATCTATCAATAGGCTTATTCTTATTAAAATTCAGCATAGATTTTCTTGATAAGCCTATTAAAATTTTGCAATTAAATTTTTTAAACTTATTAATATTTTTAATAATTTCATAATTATGATTAAAAGATTTACCAAAACCTATTCCAGGATCAAGTATAACATTGCCTAGATTGAATCCTATTTTATTTATGTAATTAATTCGTAATTCAAAAAATCTACATATATCATCTATTAGGTTGTTATAATTCAAATCATCTTGCATGTTAGAAGGATTGCCCTTCATATGCATCAAAACAATAGGAACATTATATTTAGCTGCAATGTCAATATTTTTAAATTTATTTCCACCTCCAGAGATATCATTAATCATGTTAAAACCATTTTTTAAACAAAATTCTATAACATTATTTTTATATGAATCAATTGAAAAACAATTATGGCTTATACCTAAGTTTAGAAATTTACTAATTCTATTTATTTCTTCTTTTTCTGATAATGACATAGCACCAGGTCTAGATGATTCTGCCCCTACATCAATAATATCTGATACAGATACTTTATTAAACTTTTGGATAATATTATGATCGGATAGTTCAGAGCCATCATAAAATGAATCTGGAGTTAGGTTTAAAATACCCATAACTTGACATTTTTTTTTAGGATTAAACGGCAATTTACTTGTTAACTGATTTTCGTCTTACTCTTTTGACAGGTTCTTTCTTTTTATCATCAGATATTCCATTTTTAACAATATCTTCGAATTGGGTTCTATCTAATGTCTCACGTTCTATAAGAACTTTAGAAACATTGTGTAATTGTTTCATATATTTTTTTAATATATTTGTAGCATTTTTTTCAGCATTTTTTATTAAGCTTGTTATTTCAATGTCAATTACTCTTAATTTTTCCTCACTAAAATCCCTAGATTTAGAAATTTCCTTACCAAGAAAGACTTCTTCCTCTTTTTTACCTAATGCCATCGGACCAATAGTATCACTCATTCCCCATTCACAAACCATTTTTTTTGCTATATCTGTAGCAACAGAGATATCATTTCCTGCTCCTGTAGTAAAATTATTAAAAATAATTTTCTCTGCACATCTACCACCCATCAATATATCTAACTTGCCTAATAAGTATTGATTAGAATAATTATATCTTTCAACTTCAGGTATCTGTGCTGTTAATCCCATTGCTCTACCTCTAGGTACAATAGTTATTTTATGCACAGGATCAGCTAGCTTTGTAAAATATGCAACTAAAGCATGTCCAGCTTCATGATATGCTGTTATTTGTTTATCATCATCGGTAAGGACCATACTTTTTCTTTCAACACCCATCATTACTTTATCTTTAGCATCTTCAAAATACTTCATACTTACTTTAGTTTGATTCATCCTTGCTGCAAGTAAAGCTGCTTCATTAACTAAATTTTCCAAATCTGCGCCTACTAAACCAGGAGTACCCTGAGCTACTACATTTAGCTTAACATCTTTTGTTAAAGGAATTTTTTTTGTATGAATTTTTAATATTTGTTCACGTCCAATTACATCTGGAGCATCAACAACAATTTGTCTATCAAACCTACCAGGTCTTAACAAAGCCTTATCTAGGACGTCAGGCCTGTTAGTTGCAGCTAATAATATTACATTAGTATTTGTATCAAAACCATCCATTTCAACCAGTATTTGATTTAAGGTCTGTTCTCTTTCATCATGACCTCCTCCTAAACCTGCACCTCTATGTCTTCCAACAGCATCTATTTCATCTATAAATATAATACTAGGTGAGTTAGTTTTAGCTTGACTAAATAAATCTCTAACTCTACTAGCTCCAACACCAACAAACATTTCAACAAATTCAGCACCACTAATTGTAAAAAATGGAACATTTGCTTCTCCTGAAACTGCTTTTGCAAGAAGTGTTTTTCCTGTTCCTGGAGGTCCTAGTAGAAGAGCTCCCTTTGGTATTTTTGCTCCTATTTTATGATATTTTTCTGATTTTTTTAAAAAATCAACTATTTCCTGAAGTTCTGTTTTTGCTTCTTCACAACCAGCGACATCTTTAAACATTTTTTTTGTTTTTTTAGAATCAACAATTTTTGCTTTACTTTTAGCAAATGAAAAAATATTATTTTGTCCTCCTATACCACCTTGCATTCTTCTCATTATTAAAAACCAAAAAACAAGAATAAGTATCCATGGAGAAAATTGAAAAACATAATCTAGAAATGTTAACGTTTTTTGCTTGATTTTAACATCAATACCTAAGTCAACTAAATTGTTTACTAAATCATTGGTTAATTCTGGTAATATTACAGTAAATGAACTTATTTCGTTATTAGATAAAGTACCAAAACATGTAGGTGAACAATCACCTTTTAATAATTTGTCCTCAATTATAACAGATGAAATGTTTTCATATTGATCTTTATATACATCTGTGAACTCTGCATAGCTAATTTCTATAGATTTAGGTGTTAATGATGCATATTGTAATACAGAGACAGAAACAATAATTATAACTATCCACAGTAAAAAATTACCACCTAAATTTTTCATCATTTTATTTTTCATATTATCTTTTTTATTACTCATTATCTATATAAATGTCCTTTAAATTTCTAAATAAATTATTATAATCTAAACCATATCCAATAACAAATTTATTTTCAATATCAAATGCTGTTAAGCAATCTATCGTATCAATATCTTTTGCAATATTCTTATGGAGCAGTGTTATAACTTTAATACTAACAGGATTCATATCAGTAAACCTCGAGTATATTTCTTTTATAGTTTCACCAGAATCTATTATATCCTCAACTAAAATAATATCTCTATCATGAAAACTTTCATCAATTTCCTCAACAGATAATTTACCTCTTTTACTTCCTTTGTAGGATTTAGCAGAAATAAATGATATCTCATAATCAAAGTTACATTTTTTTAATAAATCCATCATAAAAAATACGCAACCATTTAAAACACCAACAATAATAGGATTTTTACCTTTATAAGACTTATTTAAAATCTCTGCTATTTCTTTGATTCTCTCACTTATATTATTTTCAGTTAAGTGTTTTGTAAAATTATGATGTTTATATTTAATATTTTCCAATTTTATTCCTTTATTGTCCTAGTATTACCCTCTATTTCCTTAATATTTGTAAAGAAACAAACTCATGCTTATTAAATCTTTCATAATGCTTAGTAGCTAAGTTTGGCACACATATCACATCTCCATTATTATTTCTTAATATTGGATAATATGACTTATCGTAATTTGATATTTTATTATCAATAAATATATCACTAATTTTTTTAGTTGAGTTTTTCAATTTTATTTTATCACCTTTTTTCCAATGTGAAATATAAGAACCATTATTAATTAAATTTAATGGTACAACATTTGTATTATTATTATCTAAAGATTTAAATAAAATCTTAGAATCATACCAATCGCAAATAACATCCTTACTATTTAAAATAATATTACTTTGCACACACCTAGGGATTGAAATAATAATACTATTTCTTTCTTTTTGTAGTAAAATCCTGTTTGTAAGATTTATTGATAAACCATTTCTACCATATCTAATTATTGTATCAATATTAGACCAATGGGACTTGGTTATATTCAATGTATCCTCTCTAAATGAACTTAACACAATATAATTTATAAAAAGTTTAGTTTCTAAAGATGAAAACAATTCTAAAAAATTTATATCTAACTCAATAAAGTATTTACTTTTCCTTAATAAGTAATTATCTTTATTAGTTTCAAATTTAGTTAAGTAATCTAAATATTTCTTGTCAGATGATTTTTTTAATTCTTTAAGATAATTAAAATAAGAGCAACTATAACGTTTTTTACTTATTAAATATCTTATTTTATTACGTTTAAATGACAAATCATTATTTGATTCATCCTCTATCCATTCATGTTTATTTAACTTTGCATAATCATATATTTGATTTTTATTAATATCTAATAGAGGTCTATAAATACAATTATTTAATTCACGTATTCCTTGACGAGAAATCCAATTAGAATTATCAACATCTTTCATTAGTAATGTTTCAATTTGATCATCACTTGTATGTGCAGTTAAACAAATATTATATTCATAATTATTCATTAATTTAACGAGCTCTCTATACCTTGTAATTCTAGCATGATGTTCAAAATTATTATTATCCAATTTTGTTCTTAATAAATGTAGCCTAAGGTTATGCTTAGATGATAATTCTTTACACAATAATTCTGCATGAAATGATTTATTATGAAAATTATAATTTGTATGGAATAATGAAATATTTAATCTTTTATTATTCTTTTTGACATCTAATAATATGTTTAATAAAACAATACTATCTACACCACCAGAAATAGATAATAAAACACTATTTATTTTATTATTTAAAAAATATTTATTTATTTGACTGACTTTAGACTTCATCAAAAAATAAAGGTTTCAAACATTGGATTTTATCTTCATATGAATTAGGATATAAAAACCATTCAGCAATTGATATTGAACTAAGAATAGAATTTCCATCTTGCGGAGTAAAACTAAAACCTGTTATTTCATTATCATTTACCATAGCAAGTGATGGTACTGGGATAACAACTTGATTAAGTATTCTTCCAAAATGGCCGTGATCTCTTCCAAATGAAAAAACTTCATTAGCATTAACTTTATTAGTTAAAGCAATTCTATCATTTTTTTCTAACTTATCAAGAACCTTTGTAATAGATGTTTTATTTTTTACTTTCAAAGAAAAATGTGAAATATGCATATACTGTGAATTTACTTTCATCGCCGAAGAATATAAATTTAAATCCAACCCTAAAGTTTGAAACAATTTATGTGCATCTTCTGCATGATGAGTACCAAACTGTTCACTTGAATGTGGACCTATCTGAGGTGAAGGTACAAAGCTTGAAGTTTGACTTAAATCGTTAGATCTTCTAATTAACGTGAATTTACCCTCAACTAAATTATCATCTCCCTCGTCTAAAACAATAGTTTTAACAATTGTAGATAAATTATGAGTATTGCATGAAACAATTTGAATATATTTATCCTCACCTACTTTTAATGCGTCATCATTTATCCCTCTTGCATACTTTTTACCAAAACCTGATTCTGAGCCTTGAGCAACGAAACCTAGTGTATTTTTTTCATATTTCTCATAATATTTATTTTTATTCATATGACCAAATCCTTTTGGTGTACAATCTATAACTACTGATGCTCTAGAAATAGCTTCCTCTGTATTGAAGTCTGGACTTAAACCTATATCATTAAAACCATCAAATTTTTCTTCATTAGTTGTTAGTCTTGCTCCTCTTTTTTTAATGAGATTTTGAACTTTTGATCTATCTGTTGTTAAGGGTGTGTTTTTATGAAATGTTACCTCATCTATACCTAGCTGATCCTTAAAATCACATAATAAACCAATTAAAGGCTCCCCAATTGTTCCTGTTCCTACTACGTGAACTATTTTCCTAGACATTTTTTCTCCTTTTATAATTTATATTCAACAGAATTCATTAAATATTTCTTTAATTTTTTAAATCCATGATCATTATAAATACTAAGCTGCATATTAGCTTCAGTTCCATTCTTAAGTATATTATTAACAGAATTAATAATATACGTATTCCCAAAATATTCTAGAGAATCCTTACAGTATAGAATCATAGTATTAATCATTTCTTCCATTGTAAGAATTTGATTATTATAAGGATCAATAATTTTTGATGATAGATTTTTAGATGATGCTTTCCAAAGTGCATCTGTTAAATGTTCATAACAATAATCAAAATCATAATCATTATTTTTCACAATTGTTCTTACAAGTGATTGAACTATTCCTATAATCATTTCAGTATTTTTTAATGATCTTTGGACATCACATACCCTAAATTCAATTGTATTAAATTCATAATGTGGTCTTATTTTCCACCATATTTGACGTGGTTTTGCAATAGTTCCTGTCCTAATATATTTATCTATCAAATCTTCATAATCTTTATAAGATTTTAAAAAAGAAGGTATTTCTGTTCGAGGGAATAAGCCAAACTGAAATGTCCTTGATGATAACATCCCTGTATCTTGACCCTCAAAAAATGGTGAATTTGTTGACAAAGATAAGAGTGGAGCAATCCACCTTCTTAATGTATTGGTAACTTTTACCAATTTATCTTTATCATCTAATCCAATATGAACATGAATTGAAAATGTTATATTTTTTGTAGCATAGTATTTCAGCTCATCTGAGACCCAATTATATGAATCATTTTCTACAAAAGTTTGATTATCTGTTTTAGCTGTAGGATGTGTTCCACTAATACCAATTCTAAAATTATCATTTAAAGCTAAGTTTTTGATAGTATTTCTTAATAATGATACTTCTTTCATGCAATCATTTAAATTATCATTAATAGATGTATTTGATTCAAATTCAGATAAAATTAACTCATAGCTAAATCTTTCTTTAAGAGTAGTGTCAATATTATTCATTAAAAAATCTGCTTTATTAATTAAATCACCGGCATTATCACATAGCATATACTCTTCTTCAACACCGATTGTATAGTTATTGCTCATATAATAGATTTCTCCTGCCAATCACCAAATACATTTTTCATCGATTGAACAATTTCACCTAATGTTGCATATTCTAATACTGCATCAATAATAGGATAAAGCAAATTATCCATACTTTGGGATGTATCTTCAATTATTTTAAGTTTTTTATTAACTAGTTCATTATCTCTATCTAATCTTATTTTTTTAACATACTCAACTTGATCATCTTCAACTTTTTTTGAAATCTTAAGAATAGGAATTGTTATTTTCTCATCTTTATTTTCATACTTATTCATTCCTACAACTACTCTTTCTTTTAAATCAATTTTTTCATTAAAAATCGCTGATGAATCAGCAATTTCTTTTTGTAGATATCCTGATTCAATACACTCAATAACGCCACCAAGTTTATCTATTTTATCAAAATATTCTAATACATCTTTTTCCATATTTTGTGTTAACTCTTCAACATACCAAGATCCACCAAGTGGATCTGCAACATTAGAAACCCCTGTTTCATGAGCTAAAATTTGTTGTGTCCTTAAAGCAATTTCAGCAGCTTTCTCTGAAGGTAATGCAAGAGTTTCATCCATTGAATTAGTATGAAGTGATTGAGTACCTCCAAGTACAGCTGAGAGAGCCTGAAAAGATGTTCTTGTTATATTATTTTCTGGTTGTTGAGCAGTTAAAGAGCAACCAGCTGTCTGTGAATGAAAACGTAATTTTAATGATTTAGGATTTTTTGCTTTATACTTAACTCTCATAATATTTGACCAAATTTTCCTTGCTGCTCTATATTTAGCAATCTCTTCGAAGAAATCTGAATGAGCATTAAAGAAAAATGATAATCTTGGTGCAAAATCATCAACATCTAAACCTGCCTTTATACAATAATCAACATAAGTAAATCCATTAGCCAAAGTAAAGGCCAATTCTTGTTGCGCTGTTGAACCTGCTTCTCTTATATGGTAACCACTAATTGATATTGTATTATAATTAGGCATATTATCTTTACAGTAAGAAATCATATCTGTTATAATTCTCATAGATTCTTTGGGTGGATATATCCATTCCTTTTGGGCAATATACTCTTTCAAAATATCATTTTGTAAAGTTCCATGCAATAAACTAAGATCATTATTTCTTTTTATTGCTAAAGCAACGTAAAATGCCAAAACTACTATGGCAGGACCATTAATTGTCATTGATACACTTACTTTTGTTAAATCTATACCATCAAATAAGCGTTCCATATCTTTTAAATTTGATATAGATACACCGCAATGACCTACTTCACCTAATGAAAATTCATGATCTGGATCGTAACCCATTAATGTTGGCATATCGAATGCAACTGATAACCCCGTCTGTCCTTCTTTTAATAAAAATTTAAATCGTTCATTCGTTTCTTCAGGTTTACCAAAACCAGCAAACTGCCTCATTGTCCATAATTTACCACGATACATATTATCATGTATACCACGTGTATATGGATATTCACCTGGATTATTTAAATTCTTTTTATACTTAAAATCCTCAGTATCTGGACAATAATAATTTTTATTTTTCTTTCCAGATATGCTATCATATTTATTCTTTATATCTTTATTTGCCATTATTTATATTTTTAATTGTATCAACTATACTATCTACATCTAAACCTTCATCTTTAAATAATTTATTATTACTTCCATGTTTAGAAAATTTATCATTAATACCAATAATTTTTAAAGGATTATTAATATTATTTTCAGAAAAATATTCTAATATGGATGATCCAAATCCACCTCTTATCATGCCTTCTTCTATTGTTATAAATATATCATGAGTACTAACTAATTTTTTTAACAGACTTTGATCAATTGGCTTAATAAATCTACAATTAACAACAGTAACATTTATATTAAAATCTTTATGTAAAATATTTGAAGCTAAAACTGAATTATTTAACATTCTACCAAAAGTTAAAATACATATTTTTGAATCATTTTTTTGAATATACTCCCAACTACCAATTTTCAACTCTTCAAAATTATGATTTTCATTAAATTCTGTATAATCTTTAGGATATCTAATTGACAGTAATAGTCTATTTTTTATAGCAGTATATATCAAATTTAAAAACTCAGAACCATTTTTAGGTGCAGTTAATATTAAACCAGGAATAGATGATAAGAAGTTTATATCAAAAACACCATGATGAGTGGGACCATCATTGCCAACAAGGCCTGCCCTATCCATACAGATTAATCCAGGCAAATTTTGAAGTGCAAAATCATGTAAGACACAATCATAAGCCCGTTGCATAAAAGTTGAATAAATTGCAACAACAGGCATTTTACCATCGGCAGAAAGGCCTGCTGCATAAGTTAGTGCGTGTTCTTCAGCTATACCAACATCGATATATCTATCATTATATTTTTTATAGTATTCCTCTAATCCAGTACCGATACCCATTGCTGCTGTTACACATTCAAAATCATACTTTTCACCAATCATAGATAAACCCTTACCAAGCAATTTTGAATAAGTAATTTTATCCTTAACTTCATTTGTGTTTTTTCCTGATAAACTATAATATTTTATAGCATCTTTATCTCCAATATTTATACCTTTAGATTTATTTGTATGAACATGAAGAAGTACTGGTGTATTCATTTTTTTTATAGATTCAAAAACTTTAATCATATTTCCTATATCATGACCATCAATTGGGCCAATATATCTTAATCCAAGCTCTTCGAACAATATTCCGGGTGTAAGATAAGCCTTCAAACTTCCTTCAGTCTTTTTTATAATTTTTTTAATAGGGCTGGAAATAGTTGGAATTTTATCGGTTAAATTCCATATATCTTTTCTTAACTTGTTATATGTTGGATTTGTAACAATCCTTGTTAAATACTTAGATAGAGCCCCTACACTCTCTGATATTGAATAAGAATTATCATTTAAAACAACTGTTAACTGAGTTTTATGAAATCCTAAATTATTTAATCCTTCGTATGCAAGACCACCTGTCATAGCACCATCACCAATTATTGATACAACTTGATGTGTTTTATCATCCTTATCTCTCGAATGAGCAAAGCCTAATCCTGCAGATATTGATGTGCTGGCATGCCCTGCTCCAAAACTATCATATTTACTTTCATCAATTTTTAAAAAACCACTAATTCCATCATACTGCCTAATATTTTCAAATTCTTTTTTTCTTCCAGTTAATATTTTATGAGCATATGCTTGATGTCCAACATCCCAAATTAATTTATCAATCGGAGTATTGTATACATAATGCATTGCAATCGTTAAATCAACAGCTCCTAGAGGAGATGAATAATGACCACCTTTTTCTGTAACTATATCATGTATATATTTAGATACATCCTTAGATAATAATTTTAAATCGTTTATTGATAATTTTTTAATATCATTAGGATTATTAATATTATCTAAAATTTTAAACATTCTTTTTTACCATATTAATGAAATACTTGTGAACTTCAGTACTATTTGATAATTCTGGATGAAATGAAGATACAAGCATATTCTCTTTTTTTATTAAAACAGGATTATCTCCAACTTTTCCTAAAACATCTAAATCACTTGATAAGCAATCTAATTTTGGAGCCCTTATAAATGATGCACTTATCTTATTTTTTAAAAAATTAATACTTATATTTTTAGTAAAAGAATCTATTTGTCTTCCATAAAAATTTCTAAAGCTCATAATATTAATAAGATTTAAAGTTTTAATCTTATTATCATCACATCTTTCTGACATAAGAATAGCACCAGCACATGTTCCATAAACACAATGATTTTTAGAAAATTTTTTTATTTTATCATATAAATTAAATTTTTTAATTAATAATGATAAAACAGTCGATTCACCTCCTGGTATAATTAAACCATTAATATTATCAAAATCTTCCTTTGTACGAACTAAAACATTTCTAACTTTTAGTTTGTTCAATATTTTAGTGTGCAATGAAAAATCACCTTGTAAAGCTAAAACACCGATGGTCATTACCAACCTCTTTTTTGAAGTAATTGGTCCTCTGGTATCTCAGAAATATCTAAACCATCCATTGCCTTTTTAAGTCCTGTTGAAACTTTACAAACAACATTTGGGTCATCATAAAAAGTTGTAGCTTCCACAATTGCTTTAGCTGTGCTCTCAGGATCTTTAGATTTAAATATTCCAGAACCAACAAAAACTGATTCTGCACCTAATTGCATCATAAGAGATGCATCTGCAGGTGTTGCTATTCCACCAGCACTAAAATTAGGTACAGGTAATCCTTTTTTCTTTTTTGTTAATAATAACATATCATATGAAGCATTAATTTCTTTTGAGTATAATTTAAGCTCTTTATCTGATAATGTTTTTACATAGTTAATTTCACTAACTATTGTTTTCATATGTGTAACAGCTTCAACTATATTTCCGGAGCCTGCCTCTCCCTTAGTCCTTATCATTGCAGCTCCTTCATCAATTCGTCTTAATGCTTCTCCTAAATTCCTTGCTCCGCAAACAAATGGAACTTTAAAATCATGTTTATAAATATGGTTAGCATTATCTGCAGGTGTTAAAACTTCACTTTCGTCAATAAAATCAATTTCTAAAGTTTCCAAAACTTGAGCTTCAGCAAAATGTCCTATTCTACATTTGGCCATTACTGGTATTGATACACATTTTTGTATTTCCTTTATCATTTTAGGATCAGACATTCTTGATACTCCACCATCAGCTCTTATATCTGAAGGTATTCTCTCTAAACCCATTACAGCACATGCTCCTGCATTTTCTGCTATTTTAGCTTGTGTTGAATTAGTAACGTCCATAATTACTCCACCTTTTAACATTTCTGCTAAACCTACCTTTAATTCAAATGTATTTTTTTTCATATTACATGTCCTATTCTTTCTATTTTATTTTTTATATTTTTTATTAAATAATCTGGAGTGGAAGCACCTGCGCTTATTCCAACACTATTACAATTTTCAAACCATTTATTTTTTAAATCTTCTTCATCTGTAACTTGAAATGTATTATCATTTAATTCTTTTGAAAGTGAAGTTAATCTTTTTGAATTTGCACTTGTAAACGAACCAATTATAATCATTATATCAACGATTTTAGCTAAATCTTTAATTTGCTCCTGATTTCTTTTGGTTGGATAACATATTGTATTTACAAACCTCAAATCAAAAATTTTAGTCATTAATATTTTAATAATTTCTTGAACATTTTCAATTGCTTGCGTAGACTGACATACAATACCTGCTTTTCTAATCCTTTTTAAACTAATTGCTTCATTTAGATTTGATATTACTATAGTATTTTTAGCTTGGTCAGCTATAGCAATAACTTCATCATGGCCATGATCTCCAATAACAATAATTTTTCTACCTTCATTATAAAGATTCCTTACATCTTCATGAATCTTATGTACTAATGGGCATGTTGCATCTTTAACATTTAAAGACATTTTCTCTGCTTCTTTCCAAATATCATTTTTTGTACCGTGTGCTCTAAATAAAACCGTACCATTATCAGGAACATCTTTTAAAGAATTTACAACCTTAGCTCCAGCTTTATTTAAATCATCTATAACTTTTTCATTATGAACAATATCACCAAGCATATAAACGTTGCCTTCTTTTTTAGCTATATCATTTGCCATATCAACAGCATCTTTCACTCCAAAACAATAACCAGCATTTTTAGCAATTATAATTTTCATTTATAGCTTAGGTAATGTTATACCCGTTTGTGATTGATATTTACCAGACTTATCTTTATATGAAACCTTACAATCTTCATCTGATTCAAAAAATATAACCTGACATAATCCCTCATTTGAATATATTTTTGCTGGTAAGGGCGTTGTATTAGAAATTTCTAGTGTAACATATCCTTCCCATTCAGGTTCAAATGGCGTTACATTAACAATTATTCCACATCTAGCATATGTTGATTTACCTAAACATATTGTAAGTACATTTCTGGGAATTTTAAAATATTCTATACTTCGAGCTAAAGCAAAACTATTTGCTGGGACAACACAAACATCGCCTTTAAAATTTATAAAAGATTTATCATCAAATTTTTTAGGATCAATCACACTATTATTAATATTTGTAAAAATCTTATACTCATCAGAGACTCTAATATCATATCCATATGAAGATAATCCATATGAAATAACATCTTTTCTAATATTACTTTCAACAAATGGTTTTATCATACCTTCATTAGTTGACATTTTTTTTATCCATTTATCAGATTTTATCGACATCTATTTTCCTCTTTAATTTATTTAGAATTTTATCCTCAATTTCATTAGCACTTAAATTTTCAACGGTTGCTCCAGCTGCAAGCTTATGTCCACCACCGCCAAATGATTTTGCTATATCATTTATAATATATTTACCTCGTGATCTAAAATTGATTTTAAAAGAATAATCTTGTTCGACAATACAATATGCAATCTGAACACCATCAATAGATCTGAAAAAATCAGTAAAACCTTCAACATGTTCATAGTTAGCGCCCACTTTATCTTGAACAGCCTTAGAAATTATTACACCACATACTAAATTATTAAAATTAAACTTCAACTCTTTTATCGATTCAGATAATAGTTTTATCTGGAACAGACTTCTTCTTTCATATATGTTTTCATATACATTGTATGGTTTAACACCTTTTTCAAGTAAAAATCCAGCCATTTTATGACAATCAGGATCTGTCGTATTAAATCTAAATGAACCAGTATCTGTTATTAATGCAGAATAAAGTGCATCAAGTGAAATATTATTATAATTATTAAAATTTAAATGTTCAAGATATGACCAAACCATATAACCTGTTGATGCAATTTTTATATTAACTAAAACTAAATCAAAAAAATCTGCATCGTAAGGATGATGGTCTATAATTACAGAAAATATATTATTTTCTTTAATGACTGAGCTTAAATCATTCATTCTCTTATAATCACCTATATCAAAAGCTATCGATGTATCAGCATTTTTTATCCATTCAGAATGTTCTTTTTTATCCCAAACTTCAATTACACCATCAGGGTCTAAAAAATTAAGATATGATGGTGTTTTAGATGCATTTATTATTCTACAATCTATACCTATACCTTTTAAATAATAATACATAGCTAACTCAGATCCTAAACCATCAGCATCTGGATTAACATGGGTGGTCAAAAATATCTTTTTACTTCCAGCAACAACTTTATCTAATAAATTCCAATTAAGCATAACAAATTAAAAGAAAACAATTGAGTAAATTAATAGTATAGGAACAAGGAAAATAATAGACCATAACATAAAACCAAAAAAGCTAGGCATATTAATTTTATTTTCTTCAGCAATGGATTTTACCATAAAATTGGGAGCATTACCTATATATGACATTGCACCCATAAAAACAGCACCTGCAGAAATTGCTACTAAAGTCATTGAACCTTCATTCATCAAATAAGTTGGATTACCACCAGCTGTATTAAAAAACACTAAATATGTTGGTGCGTTATCTAGGAAACTTGATAAGCCTCCAGTAATCCAAAAATACATTATATTAATATTATCTCCATTACTGTCTGTTAGCATTGAGATAACAGGACTCAACGGACCATTTAAGCCAGCTTTCAGCATTGCAATAGCTGGAACCATAGTTATGAATATCGTTGCAAATAGTTTAAATACTTCTTTTACAGGTCCCCATGTAAAATCATTTTCGTTTCGTATATATTTTGGAGTTATTTTCAGTGATAAGAAAGATATAAATAATAATGAACAAAGCTGAAATAATGTTCCATAAGTCATTATACACTCACCTCCATATTCGATAAACCAATTCAATTTATCTGCTGTATCTGATTTCCAAATTCCGCTAATTACAACAGTTAATATAATAAGTAGAATTAAAACTAAATTTGATTTACCAGATATTTTTATATTTAGCTTATTATTATCATAATTTAGATTTTCTTTCTTATATATATATGAATCAAATAAGAAAAAAATGATCATTAAAGGAATTGAAATTGAAATCATTGGTAAAAATAAATTTGTAGTCGTCCAAAAGAAAGCAATACCCTTTAAAAAACCTAAAAATAATGGAGGATCTCCTAATGGCGTCAATGCTCCACCAATATTTGAAACTAAAAATATAAAGAAAACAAATATATGAACTTTGTTCTTTCTATCAATATTTGATTTTATTAATGGTCTTATTAGTAACATTGATGCACCTGTTGTTCCCATCCACGATGCTAGAACAGTTCCTATAAATAAAATGGAAGTATTTATAATTGGGGTGCCTTTCATATTACCAGAAATTAGAACTCCTCCAGAAACAGTAAATAATGCAATCAAAATAACAATAAATGGCAGGAATTCTTTTAGATATACTTCTAATAAATAAAATTTCATCGATTCCATTCCAAAGTAAGTCATAAATGAAATGATAAATG
>Ga0208639_1000882_pt1 | contig 21283 bp, 20 predicted proteins | sample ETNtaG_33_FD_185772 | JGI IMG/M metagenome (GOLD analysis project Ga0208639, IMG submission 185772) | Marine microbial and viral communities from oxygen minimum zone, Eastern Pacific Ocean - ETNP201310SV76 (SPAdes) (version 2) | ecosystem: Environmental > Aquatic > Marine > Oceanic ...
CCCACCAAAAAAGATTTTATGTGGGGGTGTAGCTCAGTTGGTTAGAGCGATCGCCTGTCACGCGATAGGTCGAGGGTTCGAGTCCCTTCACTCCCGCCACTTAAAAAGTATTTATAAAAATTTATTTGTTTTAATATTGATAATCGTTATCAATAATAGTGTATATTTTGAATAATGTGACCTATCTACACTTCATCAACCTACAAAAAATGATATATATTCATCAATGACTGAGGAATTTTTAAAAGATTATTTACCTATAATTTTATTCTTAATCATTGCACTAGTGTTAAGTGGCGCATTCATTGCAATTAATTTTATTTTATCTCCCAAACATCCAGATCCAGAAAAATTATCAGCATATGAATGTGGATTTGAACCTTTTGAAGATTCTAGAATGGAATTTGATGTAAGATTTTATTTAGTTGCGATTTTATTTATTATTTTTGACCTTGAAATTGCGTTTTTGTTTCCTTGGGCAATTTCATTAGGAAACTTAGGCATTCTTGGTTTTACCTCAATGATGATTTTCTTATTTATACTTACTGTTGGTTTTATTTATGAATGGAAAAAAGGTGCCCTAGATTGGGAATAAATATAAACTTAAATGAATAATAAGTTAGATAAAGTTCCAGAGGAATTTAAACTATTAGCTAAAGATTTTAGCAGAGATGGTTTTATTACAACATCATTAGATAATTTAATAAATTGGTCAAGAGCAGGCTCTTTACATTGGATGACATTTGGCCTTGCTTGTTGTGCAGTTGAAATGATGCAAACTGCAATGCCAAGGTATGATCTTGAAAGGTTTGGTGCAGCGCCAAGAGGATCACCCAGACAATCAGATGTAATGATTGTTGCTGGTACTTTAACAAATAAAATGGCACCAGCATTAAGAAAAGTTTACGATCAAATGCCAGAACCTAGATATGTTATTTCTATGGGCAGTTGTGCTAATGGTGGTGGTTATTATCATTATTCATATTCTGTTGTTAGAGGATGTGATCGTATTGTTCCTGTGGATATTTATGTGCCTGGATGCCCACCATCAGCAGAGGCTTTATTGTATGGAATAATGCAATTACAAAAAAAAATCAGAAATAAAGGATCATTGAACAGATAAAATGTTAAATTTAATAGATTTAGAAAAAAAAATTAATTCAGAATTAACTACAAAAATAAGTAAAACTGAAATTAAACATAATCAAATTTATGTTGAAATTAATAAAGATGATTTAATTGATGTAACTTTATTTATTAAGACAAATAAAGATACAAAATTTAGGCAACTTATAGATATCACAGTTGTTGATTATCCTGAACAAACACAAAGATTTAAAGTTGTATATTTATTTTTGAGTCATGAATTTAATCAAAGAATGATTTTAAGTTATTTTATTAATGAAACCGAAGTCATTACATCCTTAACATCAATTTTTCCATCTGCTAATTGGATGGAAAGAGAAGTTTTTGATATGTATGGAGTAAATTTCAAAGATCATCCTGATTTAAGAAGAATACTGACAGATTATGGTTTTAAAGGTCATCCATTAAGAAAAGATTTTCCTTTAACAGGTCATACAGAAGTAAGATACAGCGAAGAACAAAAAAAAGTTATTAATGAATCAGTAAAATTAGAGCAAAATTATAGAAATTTTGACTATGAAAGTCCTTGGGAAGGAACAGAATACATCAAACAACAAACAGATTCTAATGACAAAAAAAATTAAAAACTTAAATTTAAATTTTGGCCCTCAACATCCTGCAGCACATGGGGTATTAAGACTTATTTTAGAATTAGACGGAGAGGTGGTGGAAAAAGCTGATCCACACATTGGTTTATTACATCGGGGGACAGAAAAATTAATTGAGAATAAAACATATATGCAAGCAGTTCCATATTTTGATCGTCTTGATTATGTAGCACCAATGAATCAAGAACATGCTTTTGCTTTAGCAATTGAGAAAATTTTAAAAATAGATGTACCAATAAGAGCTCAATATATAAGAGTAATGTTTTGTGAAATTGGAAGGATTTTAAGTCATATTTTAAATGTAACTACACAAGCTTTAGATGTTGGTGCATTAACACCTTCATTGTGGGGATTTGAAGAAAGAGAAACGTTGATGACTTTTTATGAACGAGCTTCAGGATCTAGATTACATGCGAATTATTTTAGAGCAGGAGGTGTTCATCAAGATTTACCTGCAGATTTAGAAAGTGATATTGCTAAATTTTGTGAGAGTTTTCCTAAAGTTATAAATGATTTAGAAAGTTTATTAACTGATAATAGAATTTTTAAACAAAGAAATGTTGATATTGGAATTGTATCAAAAGATGATGCATTAGATTATTCTTTTAGTGGTGTGATGATTAGAGGATCTGGCATAGCTTGGGATCTTAGAAAATCTCAACCTTATGAATGTTATGAGCAATTAGAATTTAAAATCCCGGTTGGAAAAAATGGTGATTGTTATGATCGATATTTATGTAGAATTGAAGAGATGAAAGAAAGTGTTTCTATTATAAAACAATGTTTAGCTAAAATGGAAAAAGGTCCCATAAAAAGCCTTGATGGAAAAATAACACCGCCACCAAAAAAGGAAATTAAACAATCAATGGAAGCATTAATTCATCACTTTAAACTATTTACCGAAGGATACAGAGTACAAAAAGATGAAATTTATACCGCAGTCGAGGCTCCAAAAGGAGAATTTGGAGTTTATTTAATTTCTGATGGTTCTAGCAAACCATATAAATGTAAAATTAGAGCACCGGGATTTTCACATTTACAATCTATGGACTATTTAATTAAAGGTCATATGTTAGCGGATGTTCCTGCTGTATTAGGATCTCTTGATATTGTTTTTGGTGAGGTGGATAGATGAGTTTACGAAGACCAGCCAAAGATCAACCAGAAAATTTTGAATTTAATTCTTCTTCATTGGAGGCAGCAAAAATTATGATTGCCAAATATCCTAAAGGTAAACAACAAAGTGCAGTAATGGCATTACTTTATATAGCTCAAAAGCAAAATAACAATTGGATACCGTTAGCTGCAATGAAGTACATCGCAAAATTCTTAGATATGCCTTACATAAAAGTTTATGAAGTTGCTACTTTTTATACAATGTATAATTTATCGCCTGTAGGAAAATATTTTGTTCAAGTTTGCACAACAACACCATGCATGATTAGAGGTGCAAATAAGTTAGTTGAGGCATGTAAAGAAAAAATATCAGAATACGAGTCTGAGCTATTAAGCGAAAAAACTTGTTCTTGGATGGAAGTAGAATGTCTTGGTGCTTGTGTTAATGCTCCAATGATGCAAATTAACGATGATTATTACGAAGATCTTGATAAAGAAAAAACTTTAAAAATTTTAGATAAAATTTTAAAAGGGGAAACTCCTAAACCGGGTTCTTATAGAGGAAGAACAAATAATGAGCCTGAAAATAACAGAAAAACACTTATGGATTTAAAAAATGCTTAAAGACCAAGATAGAATTTTTCAAAATTTATATAATGATTTAGGATCAGATATTGTTTCTTCTCAAAAAAGAGGTGATTGGGTTAAAACTAAAGAACTAACAGACAAAGGAAGAGATTGGATAATTAACGAAATTAAAGATTCACAACTTAGAGGAAGAGGAGGTGCTGGCTTTCCAACAGGATTAAAATGGTCTTTTGCACCCAAAGAAGTTGGATCAAGACCTCATTATTTGGTAATCAATGGAGATGAGTCAGAACCAGGTACTTGTAAAGATAGAGACATATTAAGATTTGAACCACATAAATTAATTGAAGGATGTTTGATTGCTTCTTATGCAGTCCAAGCTCATGTTTGTTACATTTATATAAGAGGTGAATATTTTGTTGATGGTCAAAAGCTACAAGCTGCAATTGATGAGGCTTATGAAAAAAATTTAATTGGTAAAAATGCAGCTGGTACTGGATGGGATTTAGATATCTATATTCATTATGGTGCAGGAGCTTATATTTGTGGAGAGGAGACAGCATTACTTGAAAGTATAGAAGGTAAAAAAGGTCAACCAAGATTGAAACCACCTTTCCCGGCATTAATAGGACTTTATGGATGTCCAACAATAATTAATAACGTTGAAACGATAGCTGTTGTTCCAACAATTCTTAGAAGAAGTGGTAAATGGTTTGCTTCTCTAGGCAGAGAAAAAAATACAGGTACAAAAATTTTCTGTATATCTGGAAATGTAAACAATCCATGTAATGTTGAAGAAGAAATGAATATTCCTCTAAAAAAATTAATTGAAGTTCATGCTGGAGGTGTAATTGGAGGTTGGGATAATTTAAAAGCAGTAATTCCTGGTGGTTCATCAATGCCTTTAATTCCTAAAGAAAAGTGTGAAACCTTGACCATGGATTTTGACTCTTTAATGGCTGAAAAAAGTGGATTAGGAACAGCTGGAATAGTTGTTATTAATAATGACCAAGACATTATTAAGTGTATGGCTAGAATTGCAAGATTTTATAAACATGAAAGTTGTGGTCAATGTACACCTTGTAGAGAAGGTTCTGGATGGATGTGGAGAATGTTAGAGAGAATGGTTAGAGGAGAGGCGTCAAAAGACGAGGTTGATATGTTAAGTGATGTGACAAAACAAATAGAAGGACACACTATTTGTGCATTTGGTGAAGGTTCTTCATGGCCAGTTCAAGGACTTTTAAGGCACTTTAAAGATGAAATTAAAAAAAGAAATAAATTTGATCCAATAGTTAAGGAAAAGAAAAACATTCCTTATTTAGTGGACCAACACTTATTGGATAAAAATGCTTAAATTAAAAGTTAATGATATTGAAGTTGAAGTCGAAGAAGGATTAACTGTTCTTCAAGCTTGTGAAAAAGCAGGTGTTGAAATTCCAAGATTTTGTTATCATGAAAAATTATCAATAGCTGGCAATTGTAGAATGTGTTTAGTTGAAATGGAAAAGTCTCCTAAACCTATAGCTTCTTGTGCAATGCCTGCTGCTGATGGCATGGTAATAAAAACAAATACTCCAAAAATTGAAAAATCTAGAAAAGGAGTAATGGAATTTTTGTTAGCCAATCACCCTTTAGATTGCCCAGTTTGTGATCAAGGAGGAGAATGTGATCTTCAAGACCAATCAATGTTTTATGGAATAGATAAATCAAGATTTAAAGAAAATAAAAGAGCTGTTCCAGATAAAAATATGGGCCCATTAATTAAAACTCAAATGACCAGATGTATTCACTGTACAAGATGCATAAGATTTGCAACTGAAATTGCTGGAGTTCCTGAACTAGGAGCTATTGGAAGAGGAGAAGATATGCAAATTACAACTTATTTAGAAAAATCAATGCAGTCAGAATTATCTGGTAATGTTATTGATCTTTGCCCTGTTGGAGCATTAACATCAAAACCTTACGTATTTGAGGCAAGACCATGGGAACTTAAAAAAACAGAAACAATTGATGTTATGGATGCTGTTGGTTCTAATATCAGAGTAGATACTTATGATTGGGAAGTAAAAAGAGTTTTACCAATTATAAATGAAGATATTAATGAAGAATGGATATCAGATAAAACAAGATATGCATGTGATGGTTTGTTGAATCAAAGACTTGATATACCATACATAAAATACAATAATAAATTTGAAAAAGCTTCTTGGGATGAAGTTTATAAAATTATTAAATCTAAAATAGAAAATACAAAAAAAGATAAAATATGTGGTTTTGTAGGTGATCTTACAAACATGGAAGCTAGTTTTATTTTTAAAGAGTTTTTTGATAGAACAATTGACACAAACAAGTATGAGTCTAGATCTTCTAAAAGTTTTATAAATTGCTCTATAAGAGAAAATTATTTATTTAATTCTACAATTAATGGAATTGAAGAAACAGATTTAATTTTATTAATTGGAGCCAATCCTAGATTTGAAGCAACAATACTTAATGCTAGAATTCGAAAAGCCTATTTGAATAATAATACTAAAATTTTTTCTTTAAACGACATTGGTGACCTGACTTATCCGTATCAAAGTTTAGATGGAAAAACTCAAACTATTAAGGATATTATTGAAAATAAAAATGAAATATCAAAAAATATCTTAGAATCAAAAAAACCTTTAATTATATTGGGTGAGTCATTTTTAAAATCTAAATCTGCAAATTATTTATTCAATTCTTTGAAAGAATTTTTGTTTAAAAATAATAAATTAACTAATGAATGGAATCCACTAAACATATTGTCTACAGATGCAGCAACAGTTGGTAGTTTTGATCTAGGCATTATTGATGAAAGCAATGAATTAATAAAAAACTTAAATGAAAATAAATTTGAAATTATTTATCTTCTTGGTCAAGACAATTTAAATTTTAATAAAAAAGATGAGTTTGTGATTTATCAAGGTAGCCATGGTGATAAAGGAGCTGAAATTGCAGATATAATTCTTCCTGGTGCCGCTTATACAGAACAATCTGGGCATTATACAAATTTAGAAGGAAAAATTCAAAAAGCTTTTAAAGCCTCATATCCACCTGGTGATGCTAAAGAAGATTGGCAAATAATTAATGAAATTGCTGAAACAATGAATAATCGAAAACTTTTTAATGATAAAGAAGAACTTGAAAGTAGCATGTTTAATTATTTGAAACTTAAAAAAGAAAAAAAATCAATCTTAATAAAAAATATAGATCAAAATGAATTTGAAAATGAAAATTTAAAAATAGAATTCAAAAATTATTATTTTTCCAACGTTATTACTAGAGCATCAAAAACAATGTTTAATTGTAATAATTCAAAATTAGATATTAAACGTACAGGTACAGAAGGTTAGTTGATGGAATACTTAAGTATAATTTTTCAGGAAGTTTATAAAATTTTATTTTTACTAGTTCCTGTTTTAGTTTCAGTTGCAATGATTGTTTGGTTAGATAGAAGAGTTTGGGCATTTGTTCAAAAAAGACAGGGCCCTAATGTTGTTGGTCCTTTTGGATTACTACAGTCACTTGCAGATGCTTTAAAATATACTTTTAAAGAAATAATTATACCAGCGAGTTCAAATAAGATAATCTTTATTCTTGCTCCAATAGTAACTATGACATTGGCTTTAATAGCTTGGGCTGTTATCCCATTTGGTGAAGATCAAGTTTTATCAAATATTAATGTTGGAATTTTATATATCTTTGCTGTCTCATCTTTAGGTGTTTACGGGATTATAATGGGTGGATGGGCTTCAAATTCAAAATATCCATTTTTAGGATCAATTAGATCTGCAGCACAAATGGTATCTTATGAAGTTTCAATAGGCATAATTATCATAAATGTTTTACTTTGTACGGGATCTTTAAATTTAAATGATATTGTAATTGCTCAACAAGAAATGTGGTTTGTAATTCCACTATTTCCAATGTTTGTTATTTTTTTTATTTCGGCTTTAGCAGAAACAAATAGACCTCCATTTGATTTACCAGAGGCAGAAGCTGAATTAGTTGCTGGATATCAAACAGAATATTCAGGAATGATGTATGCGATGTTTTGGTTAGGTGAATATGCAAATATTTTATTAATGTGTGCATTAGGTTCAATTTTATTTCTAGGAGGATGGTTATCGCCAATAGATTTATATCCTTTTAATTTAATTCCAGGTGCAATTTGGTTGATATTTAAAATTTTATTTTTATTTATTCTTTTTGCTTTGGTTAAAGCAATAGTTCCGAGATATCGATATGATCAATTAATGAGATTAGGTTGGAAAATATTTTTACCATTATCTTTAACTTATGTTGTTTTAACTGCGAGTTATCTTTTTTATTTCAACTTATTGCCTACAATTTAAATGAAAATTACTAGATTTTTTAAAACTATATTAATGATTGATTTTCTAAGTGGACTATTAATTGCTATTAAAGAACTTTTTAAATCAAAAAAAACTATCAACTATCCATTTGAAAAAGGAAAAATAAGCCCAAGATTTAGAGGAGAACATGCTCTTAGAAGATATCCAAATGGAGAAGAAAGATGTATTGCATGTAAATTGTGTGAAGCAGTATGTCCAGCTCAAGCAATAACAATTGAATCCACTGAAAGAGTAGACGGCAGTAGAAAAACTACACGATATGATATTGACATGATGAAATGTATTTATTGTGGTTTATGTGAAGAATCTTGTCCAGTCGATGCAATTGTTCAAGGACCAAATTTTGAATTTTCTACAGAAACAAGAGAAGAACTTTATTATACAAAAGAAAAACTACTTGATAATGGAGATAGATGGGAAAATATTTTAGCAGCAAATATTAAAACTAATAATCCATATAGATAATTTTATGATAGCTCACTCGATATTTTTTTATGTATTTTCTATAATTGCAGTTGTTTCAGCTATCATGGTTACGGTTTCTAAAAATACCGTTCACTCAGTTTTTTTTTTAATTTTAGATTTTATAAGTATATCTTGCCTTTTTATTATGATTGGAGCAGAATTTTTAGGAATGATAATGCTGATTGTCTATGTTGGCGCAGTAGCAGTTTTATTTCTGTTTGTTGTTATGATGTTGAATGTTGCTCAGCAAAAAAATCAATGGTTTGTTTCCTCAACTAGTTCAGAACATATACCGGTAGGACTTATAATAAGTACATTAATATTTTTTGAATTAATTATTGTTATCGGTGGATGGAAATATAAACCTGATTTATTTAATTCAAATAATTTAAACATAACAAGTGAAGTTAGTAATACTCATTCTTTAGGACAAGTTTTATATACTGATTATATTCATGTCTTTCAAATTAGTGGAATGATTTTATTAATTGCTATGATAGGTGCAATTGTTCTTACTTTCAGACAAAGAGAAGGAGTTAAAAAGCAAAGCTATATAAAGCAAATTTCTAGAGAAAGATCAGAAGGTGTTGAAGTTTTAGAAGTACCGTTTAACAAAGGAGTTAATATTGATGACTGAGATAGGTCTAGGACATTATTTAACTTTAGGTGCTGTAATTTTTACAATTGGCATTATTGGAATTTTTTTAAATAGAAAAAATATTATTGTAATTTTAATGAGTATAGAACTAATATTATTAGCAGTTAATATAAATCTAGTTTCATTTTCAATTTATTTAGGTGATTTATCAGGTCAAGTTTTTACTTTATTTATTTTAACAGTTGCTGCTGCTGAAGCTGCTATAGGTCTAGCAATTATAGTTGTCTATTACCGAAATTCTGGAACTATTCGTGTTGAAGAAATTAATAAATTAAAAGGATAATATGGAAATTTCAATAATAGCATTACCATTAATTTCTTCAATTATAGCAGGATTTTTTGGAAAATTTATTGGTGATAGAAATTCGGAGATAGTTACAAGTTTTTTGGTAACAATATCGGCAATTCTATCAGTTTTAGTATTATATGAGGTTATAGTTAATCAATATCAAGAAAACATTATAATAGCCACCTGGATAAGTTCAGGGACACTTGATGTAAATTGGTCAATGAAAATTGATTCTTTGTCAGCTGTAATGCTCGTTGTTGTAACGTTAATTTCATCTTTGGTTCATATTTATTCAATTGGATATATGTCTCATGATCCACATAAACCTAGATTTATGGCTTATTTATCATTGTTTACTTTTGCAATGTTAATGTTGGTGACTTCAGATAATTTTATTCAATTATTTTTTGGATGGGAAGGTGTGGGGCTTTGTTCTTATTTTTTAATAGGTTTTTGGTTTAAAAAAGACACAGCCAATTCTGCTGCAATTAAAGCTTTTGTAGTTAACAGGGTAGGAGATTTTGGATTTGCTCTTGGAATATTTTTAATTTTTTATCTATTTGGAACAGTAAATTATTCTGAAGTTTTTGAACAAATTCCAATGATCATAGATAAAAATCTAATCTTTTTAGGTATAGAAGTTAATGCTATAGACTTAATTTGCCTACTTTTATTAGCTGGAGCAATGGGAAAATCAGCGCAAATTTTATTACATACATGGTTACCAGATGCTATGGAAGGTCCTACTCCTGTTTCAGCTCTGATACACGCAGCTACAATGGTAACAGCAGGTGTTTTTTTAATTGTGAGATGTTCACCTATTTATGAATATTCAGATCTAGCATTAAATATCATAACCATAGTTGGTATGAGTACAGCTTTTTTTGCTGCAACAGTTGCTCTTGTTCAAACTGATATAAAAAAAATAATTGCTTACTCTACATGTAGTCAATTAGGTTATATGTTTTTTGCTGCTGGAGTTGGAGCCTACAATGTTGCAATGTTTCATTTATTTACACATGCTTTTTTTAAAGCTTTATTATTTTTAGGATCTGGATCAGTTATCCATGCATTTAAAGATGAACAGAATATAAATAATATGGGGGGAGTATGGAAAAAATTACCATACACCTATACTTTAATGATTATAGGAACTTTAGCATTAACTGGCTTCCCTTTTTTATCAGGATTTTATTCAAAAGATGCAATTATAGAATTTGCTTATTTAAGAGGAAATACAACAGGATACTATGCAGCTACAATTGGTATTTTTACAGCTTTTATTACTTCAATTTATTCATGGAGACTAATGTTTAAAACATTTCATGGTGAATATAATAATAAAAATATCAAAATTGAAGAAACTCACGAATCTCCTTTGGTGATGTTGATACCCTTAGTTTTACTTTCAGTAGGTGCAATATTTGCTGGGTTTATTTTTAAAGAATTATTTATTGGCTATGGTGGAATGAATAATTTTTGGCAAGATTCAATTTTCTTTTTAAAACCATTAAGTACCGAACATCCTCCATTTTGGTTTTTAATTTTAACACCTTTATTAGTAATTTTATCAATTCCAATTGCTTATTATTTATTTATTAAAAATAAAAATTTGCCAGAATTAATAGCAAATAATAATAAACCATTATATTTATTTTTATTAAACAAATGGTATTTCGATGAACTTTATGATGTAATATTTGTAAAATCATCTAAAAAATTTGGATTATTTTTATGGAAATTTTTTGATATAAAATTAATTGATGGTTTTGGACCTGATGGTATTTCAATATTTATAAAAAAATGTTCTTTAAAAGCTAAAAAAATTCAAAGTGGATATATTTATCAATATGCATTTATAATGCTACTTGCTTTTTCTGCTTTACTAACTTTCTTAATTATAAAATAATGAATTTTCCTATTCTTTCTTATTTGATTTTACTACCTACTATCGGATCTTTATTTATATTTTTTACAAAAAGTAACAAGGAAAACAATATAACCGTAAAATATGTAGCTTTATTTACTTCTCTTGTAAATTTTTTTTTATCAATTTATTTATGGATTTTATTTGATCAATCAACTTCAGAGTTTCAATTTGTTGAAGATAGAATTTGGATTGAAAGTTTTATAAATTACAAAGTTGGTGTAGATGGAATTTCAATATTATTTATTGTTTTAACAACTTTTATAACTCCACTATGTATAATTTCAATTAATAATTCTATTAAAAATAGACTAAGTGAATTTTTAATTGCTGTACTAATTATGGAATCTTTCATGATTGGAGTTTTTTGTTCATTAGATCTTGTTGTTTTCTATCTGTTTTTTGAAGCTGGCTTAATTCCCATGTTTTTAATTATAGGTATTTGGGGAGGAACCAGAAGAGTATATTCCGCATTTAAATTCTTTTTATTTACACTTTTAGGTTCTGTATTAATGTTGGTTGCTATAATTTCAATATATTGGATATCCGGAACTACAGATGTAATACAACTTTATGAATTAGGAATTGATGCTAAATACCAAAACTTTTTATGGTTAGCTTTCTTTAGCTCATTCGCAGTCAAAACTCCTATGTGGCCTGTTCATACTTGGTTGCCAGATGCTCATGTTGAAGCTCCGACAGCTGGATCTGTTCTATTAGCTGCAATCTTACTTAAAATGGCTGGCTATGGATTTATAAGATTTTCTCTAGGATTGTTTCCAATTGCTTCTGAAACCTTTACTCCATTAATTTATACTTTAAGTGTTATTGCTATTATTTTTACATCTTTTATTGCCTTAATGCAGGAAGATATGAAAAAACTAATTGCCTACTCTTCAGTGGCACACATGGGTTTTGTTACTTTGGGAATTTTTACAATTCAACAACAAGGAATTGAAGGCAGTATTATCCAAATGATTAGTCATGGTCTTGTATCAGCTGCACTTTTTTTATGTGTTGGAGTGGTTTATGATCGAATGCACTCCAGGTTAATTAATACTTATGGTGGAATAGTTAGTATAATTCCAAAATATTCAGTTTTATTTATGTTATTTACATTAGCAGCCTTAGGTTTACCTGGAACAAGTGGTTTTATAGGTGAGTTTTTAATTTTGATGGGAGCATTTAAAGACAATTTTTTAGTTGCTGTAGTTGCAAGTTTAGGAGTGATAATAGGTGCTGCATATATGCTTTGGTTATATAAAAGAGTTGTTTTTGGAAAATTAGTTAATTCAGATTTGAAACAAATGGTTGATTTAAATAAATCTGAACTATTTATTTTAACTTGTTTGGCTATTCCAACTTTATTTTTTGGATTTTATCCAGATCCTTTATTAAATACCATTAAAGTTTCAATCACTGACTTAATAGAAGTGTATAATATTAATATAATGAACAATTAAAAATGATAAATTTAGAATTAATATTTCCTGAAATTTTTCTCTCATTGTCTATAATGTTTTTATTAATCTTGGGTGTTTTTAAAAAAAATAGTTCAATATTAATTCAAAATATTTCATTAATAGTTTTACTAATTACTGCAGTAATTACATTTAATGAAACATTAGCTATTAATCAAACTACATTATTTAATGACAGTATCATAATTGATTATTTTTCGTCATTTATGAAAATAGTCACTTTGATAGCAGCTTTTTTAACATTATTAATTTCAACAAATTATTTAAAGACATTTAAAATTTTTAAAATTGAATATCCTATTTTAATTTTGAGTTCAGTTTTAGGTATGATGGTAATGATTAGCTCTAATGATTTGATTGTATTTTATATGGGATTAGAACTTCAATCATTAGCTTTATATGTTTTAGCAACATTTAATAGAGATCAACTTAAATCTTCAGAAGCTGGATTAAAATATTTTGTATTAAGCGCATTATCTTCAGGACTATTACTTTATGGTTGTTCATTAATCTATGGTTTTACAGGTTCAACTAATTTTAATGTTATTGCCAATCAATTAAACTCAAGTGAATACATGATAACTTTTGGAATTGTGTTTATTCTAGTTGGTTTAGCATTTAAAATTTCAGCAGTTCCATTTCATATGTGGGCACCAGATGTTTATGAAGGTTCTCCAACTTCTGTAACTTTATTTTTTACTATGGTTCCAAAGATTGCAGCACTTACTGTATTTATAAGATTTTTATATGTTCCTTTTTTAAATTTAATCGATCAATGGCAAATGATTTTAATTTTTTTATCAATTGCATCAATGCTTTTTGGAGCAATCGCAGCAATTGGACAAACTAACATAAAAAGACTTATAGCGTATAGCTCTATTGGACATATTGGTTATACTTTAGCAGGTTTAGCCACAGGGACTAACGACGGTATACAAAGTTCAGTTATATATATAACTATCTACATAATAATGAACTTAGGTTTATTTTCATGTTTATTAATGATGAAAAGAAATAATAAATATTATGAAAATATAGAAGATTTATCTGGATTATCAAAAAATCATCCTTTGTTATCATTTTCTTTATTAATAATTTTATTCTCATTAGCTGGAATTCCTCCGCTAGCAGGTTTTTTTGCAAAATTTTATATTTTTAAATCAGTTTTAGAACAATCCATGTACTTCTTGGCTATTGTTGGATTGTTATCGACAGTTATAGCAGCTTTTTATTATTTAAGAATAATCAAAATTATCTATTTTGATAAAGAAAAAGAAAAATATGACACAGATCATAGTTTATGGCTAAAATTTTCTCTTACTGCTTCAACATTGTTAGTTTTGATGTACTTCATATTTCCAAATCAACTAATTGAAGTGATTTCTAGAATTAATATTATTTGATGAAATTTAAAGTTTTTAGATTTAAAAAAGTTAATAGCACAAACAATACTGCAATTAGAATAATAAAAATCTCAAAATTTGATTATGGAATGATTATATCTGAAACACAAAATAGTGGACGAGGTCAGTATGGAAAAAAATGGATTTCTTATAAAGGTAATTTATTTGTTAGTTTTTTCTATAAATTAGAAAATTTAACACTTTCATTAAGTCAATTAACTAAAATTAACTGTTTATTAGTCAAAAAACTATTATCACTTTATTATAAGAAGAAAATTATCTTTAAAAAACCTAATGATTTACTAATAGATAAAAAAAAGATTTGTGGGATATTACAAGAAACTATAAGTAAACTTAATAGAAAATATTTGATAGTAGGAATTGGAATTAATTTGAAAAAAAATCCAAATATAAAAAATTATCCGACTACAAACCTATATAATTTAATAAATAAAAATGTGTTAAAAAGAAAAATTGAAAATGAACTTAAAAAAATTTTTGAAACAAAGTTGACTAAATTTTATAAATCCAAAAAAATAAATTAATTTATGTATATTTTAGGAGATATAGGCAATTCTGAAACTAAAGTTTTTTTAGTTAATTCAAATAATAAAGTTTTAAAAAATATAAATTTTCCTACAAAAAATATTAATAATAAAATTTTAAAATCTAAATTTAAACTATTAATAAAAGATTTTAAAAAAATAAAAAAAATATTATTTTGTAGTGTGGTTCCTAAATCTTTTCGATTTATAAAGAAATTTTTATCTAAATATACTAAAATAAGATGCTATGAAATAAAAGAATTAGATCTTAAAACATTAATAAATATTAAAGTAAATTATAAACAAGTTGGTTCAGATAGATTAACAAATGCTATAAGTTTACTTAACAATAAAGACAATTTTATTATTTTAGATTTTGGTACAGCAACAACTTTTGATGTTGTGATTAAAAAAGATTACAAAGGTGGTGTAATTGCTCCAGGAATTAAAATTTCTTTGAACACTTTATCAGATAAAGCAACTTTAATTCCTAAAATAAATCTTAAAAAAATTAATAAAGTTGTTGGTATTGATACAAGGACAGCTGTAAGGTCTGGTTTTTTTTGGGGTTATGCAGGATTAATTGATAATATTGTTAATTTAATTAAGAAAGAAACTGTAAAATCTTTTAAATTAGTAATTACAGGAGGATTTTCTGATTTGTTCAAAGGATCAATTAAAACTAAACTAATACAAAATAAAAATATTACTATTAAAGGTCTAATTAAAATTTCTAAATTAATTAAATAAATGAAAGAAGAATTATTATTTTGTCCTCTAGGAGGATCTGGTGAAATTGGAATGAACATGAATCTATTTGGTTATGGTCTACCAGGAGATCATAAATGGATCATAGTAGATATTGGTGTTACTTTTGCGGATGATACTATCCCAGGAATAGATCTAATTTATCCAGATCCAGGTTTTATTGTTGAGAAAAAAGATAATTTACTTGGAATAGTTTTAACACATGCACACGAAGATCATATTGGTGCAATTGCACACTTATGGCCTAAGCTTAAATGTAAAATTTATGCCACACCTTTTACAGCTTTATTAATTAAAGAAAAATTTAAAGAAAAACATATAGATATAACTAAAGATTTAGTAATTGTTCAATTAAATGGCAAAATTAAATTGGAACCATTTGATGTAGAATACATTACTTTAACTCATTCTATATTAGAACCTAATGGATTAAGAATTAAAACACCAGCAGGGATAATCTTACATACAGGTGATTGGAAAGTTGATCCGAATCCTTTGATAGGGGACGAAATAAATTCAAAAAGATTAAAAGAAATTGGTGAGGAAGGTGTTCTTGCTATGATTTGTGACTCTACAAATGTTTTTAGTGCTGGTCGCTCAGGTTCAGAATTAGATGTTAGAAAAAATTTACTTGATATCATGAATCGATTGAAAAAAAGAATTATAGTAACTTCATTTGCATCAAATGTAGCGAGAATGGAAACAATTTTTTATTGTGCAGAAAAAACTGGGAGACAAATTTCATTAGTCGGAAGATCAATGCATAGAATATATAAAGCAGCTAAACAATGTGGGTATTTAAAAAATATAATTGAACCCATTGATCCTAGAGAGGCAAAAAATTTTTCAAGAGAAAAAATAATTTATCTGTGTACAGGAAGCCAAGGTGAACCTATGGGAGCTATGATGAGAATTTCAAGCTATACTCATCCCGATGTGTTTATTGAAAATGGAGATGCAGTTATTTTTTCTTCTAAGATAATTCCTGGAAATGAAAAAAAATTATATAAACTTCATAATCAATTAGTTAAAGATGGAATAGAAGTTATATCAGAAGAAACAGAATTTATTCATGTTTCAGGTCATCCTAATCGTGAAGATTTAAAAGATATGTATCAATGGGTAAAACCAAAATGTGTTATACCAGTTCACGGTGAACATAGACATATGATTGAACACATAAATTTTGCTAAAGAAATGCAAGTACCTAATCCTGTACAGGTAGAAAATGGAGATATTGTTAAATTATTCCCCGGAGATAAGCCTAAAGTTTATGATAAAGCTCCTAGTGGTAAATTATATTTAGATGGAAACGTTAGTGTTGAAGAAAATTCTCAGTCAATAAAAGATAGAAAAAATTTAGGGACAAATGGGTATTTGGAAATAACAATTTTAATTACACCTAAAGGGAATATTCACAATAACCCAATAATAACATTTAAAGGTTTACCAATTTATGAAAAAGATGAATTTATTTATGGTTTAGAAGAAAAAATAGAAAAGACGACAAAAACATTTAAACTTGGTAACAAACATCAAGAACATAATTTAATAGATGCACTTAAAATTGCTTGTAGAAAATTTACAAAAGAAAAGACTGGAAAAAAACCTTTTACAAACATTAATTTAGTAAAAATTTAATGAGTACTACAGAATCAACTATCATTTATAAGACAACAATAACAACGATTTTCTTCATAATAATCTATTTATTAATGAAATTTGAATATTTAAATTTAAGAAATATAATCATTTAATATGCATATTTCTAAATCTTTTATCCCTATTCTTAAAAATAATCCTTCAGAAGCTAAAATCAAATCTCATCAATTAATGCTTAGAGTTGGGATGATAAAACAATCTTCAGCAGGTATTTATTCATGGTTGCCATTGGGTTTTAAAGTAATGAAAAAAATTGAACATATAGTAAGAGAAGAACAAAACAATATTGGTGTACAAGAAATTTTAATGCCAACTATTCAATCAAGTGAAATATGGAAAGAAAGTGGACGTTACGAGGATTACGGTGAAGAAATGCTTAGAATTAAGGATCGTCAAGATCGTGAAATGCTTTATGGACCAACAAATGAAGAGCTTGTAACTGACATATTTAGATCTTCAGTAAAATCTTATAAATCTCTTCCACAACTTTTGTATCACATTCAATGGAAGTTTAGAGATGAAATTAGACCAAGATTTGGAATAATGAGATGTAGAGAATTTTATATGAAAGATGCTTATTCATTTGATGTTACAGATGAAGAAGCTTTATTTTCGTATAATAAATTTTTTTTATCCTATCTAAAAACTTTTAAAAGATTAGATCTTACTGCAATTCCTATGGCTGCTGATACTGGACCAATTGGAGGAAATCTTTCTCATGAGTTTATTATTCTTGCTGAAACAGGGGAGAGTAAAATTTTTACAGACAAAAGAATTTTTGATGTGAATAGTGATCAAACAAAACTAGAAAAAAAATCTTTGGAAGACCTAAGAAGCAAATATGAAAAGTTTTATTCTGTTACTGATGAAAAATTTAATAAAGAAGAATTTGAAAAAAAAGTTTCTGAAAAAAATCGACTTAAAACCAAAGGTATAGAAGTCGGTCATATTTTTTATTTTGGTGATAAATATTCTAAACCGATGAATGCATCAGTTGATTTACCTGAAGGAAAAAAAGATTTTGTTAAAATGGGTTCTTACGGAATAGGTGTATCGAGACTAGTAGGTGCAATAATTGAGGCAAAATATGATGAAAAAAATGAAATCATGAAATGGCCAATTTCTGTTGCACCATATGATATTTCAATAATTCCAATGATTAATAAAAATGATAAATCATCACTAGATAAAGCAAATAAGATTAATCTTGAATTAGAGAAAAATAATATTGAAGCTATAATTGATGATACAGAAGAAAATTTTTCATCAAAGATTAAAAAAATGAATTTAATTGGAGCACCTTATCAAATTATTATTGGTAAACAAACAGATGGTGAACTATTAGAATTTAAAGAAGTTGGAAAAGAAACACAAAAAATTAATTTAGCAGAAATAATTAAAATTATAAATAAACAAAAAGCAAAAAATTGATTTCCACTCTAGAAAAAGAAATTACATTTAGGTTTTTAAAAGCCAGAAAAAAAGATGGTTTTTTAAATATAATTTCAATTTTTTCATTTATTGGTATAGGTTTAGGTGTAGCTGTTCTTATTATTGTTATGTCTGTTATGAATGGATTTCGAACAGAATTGATTAATAAAATTGTAGGATTTAATGCACACATCACAGTTAAACCATATGATAATCAAATAAATAAAGATAAATTAAAAAAATCAAATCTTAATTTAATTTCTGAAAATTTAATTTTAAGTAATTCAGGAGAGGCTATAATTATTAAAAGTGAAAACTCTAAAGGTATAGTTCTAAGAGGTTATTCAAGTAAAGATTTTTCAAAATTAAAGATTGCTAAAAATGAATCTTTTGTAGGCAGTAAGAATAATTTAACAAAAAACTATATATCAATAGGAAAAGAACTTAGTTTTACGCTTGATCTTAATATAGGTGACGATATTACAATAATGTCATCATCTGGAGTAGAAACTATTATAGGTAGCCTTCCAAAGAAAAAAACATTTACAGTTATTTCTTTTTTTGAAAGTGGATTAGCTGATTTTGATAACAATATAGCTTTTGTTAATTTAAATACATTGGAAGAATTTTTTAATTTAGATGTAAAAGATAGAAATTTGGAAATTTATTTAAAAAATCCTCAAAATATTGAGAATCAAAAAACAATTACTCAAAAAATATTTCCAAATGAATTTGTATATAGTTGGTCAGATATGAATAGTTCGTTATTTTCAGCTTTAAAAGTTGAAAGAAATGTAATGTTTATAATTTTGTCATTAATAATTATTGTTGCAGCTTTTAATATTATTTCAGGATTAACAATATTAGTTAAAAATAAAACACGTGAAATTGCAATTTTAAAATCTATAGGTGTTTTAAATAAATCTATAATAAAAATATTTTTTTTAGTGGGTGTAATTATTGGAACTTCAGCAACAATTTTTGGAATTTTTTTAGGAGTCACTTTTTCAATGTATGTTGAAAACATACGACAATTTTTAAGCAGTGTTTTTAATATCAGTTTATTTCCTGAGGAAATATATTTTTTAAGTACAATGCCATCAGAAATTAATCCATCTTCAATATTTATTATTTCTTTTTGTTCTATTTTTATAACTATAATTGTTTCTATATTTCCAGCTTTAAAAGCTGCAAAATTAGATCCTATTCAAGCACTTAAATATGAATAATTTAATACAAATTTCAAATATTAATAAATCTTTTGAAAATCTAAAAAAAATAAAAGTTTTAAAAAAAATTTCATATAAATTTAAAAAAGGTAATATTTATTCTTTAATAGGTCCATCTGGATCAGGAAAATCAACTTTATTAAATTTACTTTCATTAATTGATAGACCTACTTCTGGCTCAATTAGTATTGAAAATAAAAAAATTGATTTTGATAATTTAAAAAAAAATGACCTTTTACGAGCTAATAAAATTGGTATTATTTATCAACAAGATAATCTACTTCCAGATTTTACAGCATTAGAAAATATATATTTAGCAAGTCTTGCTGCTGGAAATAATAAAGAATTGTCAATTTCTAAAGCAAAAATTTTGTTAAAAAAAGTTGGACTGTTAAGTAGATCTCATCATTATCCTTCACAACTTTCAGGTGGTGAAAAACAACGAGTATCGATAGCTAGAGCATTAATTAATAATCCTCAAATTATTTTAGCAGATGAGCCCATGGGTAGTTTAGATTTAAAAACTGCAAAAGAAATATTTCAACTTCTTAAAAATCAAATAAATTCAAATAGATTAATTATATTTGCAACTCATAATAGATTTTTTGCAAATAAGTCAGATTGCTTATTGGAAATAGTTAATGGTAATATAAAAACCATTAATGTCTGAGTCTAAAAATCAAAACTTTAATCATTTAAAAATTCACTCACAATATTCAATATGTGAAGGAGCAATCAAAATTGATGATTTAAAAGAATATTCTAAAGAAAATAAAATTAAATCTTTAGCCTTATGTGACACAACAAATTTGTGTGGAGCATTAGAGTTTGCTGAAAAGATATCAAAAATTGGTACACAACCAATTATTGGTACTCAAATAAATTTTAAATTTGCTGACACAGTTGGCTTATTACCACTTTTCGCTTTGAACGAAGATGGTTATAGAAGAATAATTGAATTATCATCACAATCATATCTTAAAAACAATGACCTTTCTTATCCTCATTTAGATTTTCTTGAATTATTAAATAAAACAGATGGAGTTGCTCTATTTTCAGGAACCATTAATGGTTTATTTGGCCAATTGTTTGACAAAGGTAAATTTACAGAAATACAAGAATTATATTTAAAATTAAAATCAAAATATAATGATAGATTTTATATTGAAATTCAACGCCATCAAGATCAAAATGAAATTGCTTTTGAAAAGTTTAATCTATCTACATCTTTAAATTTAGAAATTCCATTAATAGCAACTAATGAAGTTTATTATCTGGATAAAAACATGCATGAAGCACATGATGCTTTAATTTGTATTAAGAACAAAACTTATATTAATGAAAAAAATAGGATTAGATTTACTAATCAACATTATTTAAAAAATAATACTGAAATGTCAGAATTATTTTCTGATCTGCCTGAAGCTTTAGAAAATAATTATAATTTTCCATTTCGTTGTAATTTTAGACCGGTTTTTTCAAAACCTATTTTACCAAATATAAGTTCAGATGAAGGCGGAAATGCTGATGAAATTCTAAAAAGTAATTCTTTGGAAGGTTTAAA
>Ga0208639_1000885_pt1 | contig 21248 bp, 20 predicted proteins | sample ETNtaG_33_FD_185772 | JGI IMG/M metagenome (GOLD analysis project Ga0208639, IMG submission 185772) | Marine microbial and viral communities from oxygen minimum zone, Eastern Pacific Ocean - ETNP201310SV76 (SPAdes) (version 2) | ecosystem: Environmental > Aquatic > Marine > Oceanic ...
GAGCTGCTTCTTCGGCTGGAGCTGCTTCTTCTGCTGGAGCTTCTTCGGCTGGAGCTTCTTCTTCGGCTGGAGCTTCTTCTTCGGCGGGAGCTGCTTCTTCTGCTGGAACTTCTTCGGCTGGAGCTTCTTCTTCGGCTGGAGCCTCTTCCGCAGGAGCTGCTTCTTCTTGTGCAGCTTTCCTAATAGCTAGTTTCTTAACCCTTTTAGCCTCTTTTTCTGCTAGTCTTTTTTCAGTTTGTTCAGGAGTTTCACTATTTTGCTTTAATAGGTTCAAAACTCTTTCACTAGGTTGAGCTCCTTTTGATACCCAATAATCTATCCTCTCAACGTCAATTTCTAATCTAACTTCCTGTCCAGAAGCAATTGGATTGTAATATCCTACTCTTTCTACAAACCTACCATCACGCGGCATACGAGAGTCAGCCACACTTATATGATAAAAAGGTCTTTTTTTCGCTCCTGAGCGGGCTAATCTAATTGTTAACATTTACTAAATTTTGTCTCTATATATTTAAAAAGGCGCCTATTCTAAGGTATAAAGAGATGCTTTCAAGAAAAATATTCACATCATTGTTTTTTACAGAAAGCAACTATTGGTTATAATAAGACATATCAAAGATATTATTTATACTTCTTGAACACTTTACATCTATGCCTAAGCCTTTTCGGCGTCTTATAAATTGAACGAAATACCCCTCTGGATACTGTTTGTTAGCATAGTAATACTAATGCTTCTGTCTGCTTTCTTCTCGAGTGCAGAAACAAGCATGATGGCCTTAAACAGGTATAGGCTCAAACATCTTGTCCAAAAAAGAGATAAATCGGCCAGAAGAGTTTCGAAACTTCTCAATAGAACAGACAGATTGTTGGGCGTTATCTTAATTGGAAATAATTTCGTTAATATCTTGGCATCTGTAATCGCGACATTAATTGCGGTTAGATTGTGGGGAGATAGCGGAATTTTTGCTGTTACAATTATCATGACCTTAGTAGTGTTAATTTTTGCAGAAGTTACCCCTAAAACAATTGCAGCTCTTAAACCAGAAAGCATTGCTTTCCCTGCTTCCTATGTACTTAGACCTCTTTCTGACTTGCTAAAACCTTTAGTTACTGCAATTAATATCATTTCGAACTCCTTAACTAAACTTGTCGGTGTAAATCCAGAAACAGAAATTGATGATGAGCTAAACCCGGAAGAACTAAGAACTTTATTGCAAACTTCAGGTGTTCCTAAGAGACAAGAGAATATGTTGATGGGTATTTTTGATATGGATTACTTGTCTGTTAATGATGTTATGGTACCTAAAAGTGAAATAGTTGGGATAGACCTTAATGATGACATAGAAAAGATTCTAATAGAGCTACAAACAATTGATTTCACATACATTCCTTGCTTTGAAGATTCTATAGATAACATCCAAGGGTTCTTGACAATAAATAAAAAAGCAGACTTCTTAGGCAGGAAGGATCTAACTTCAAAGGCCCTTAAAGGTGAATTGCAAGAACCTCTATTTGTACCTGAGAACACACCCTTATATAAACAACTAGCGAGCTTCCAATCCTCAGGAAGGAGAGTTGGACTTATAGTAGATGAATATGGCGATATAGAAGGCCTAATAACGCTTAGGGCAATACTAGAAGTAATTGTAGGAGATATTACTTCTGATGCTATTGAAAGGATGGATATAATGCCTCAAGCTGACGGGTCTTATATGATTGAAGGCGGAGTTATGATAAGAGAAATAAACAGGCGTTTAGATTGGAATTTACCCACAGAGGGCCCTAAGACACTAAGTGGGTTGATACTTGAGAACGTTCAAACTATTCCAGAAACTAATATAGGTCTAACCATTGAAAGTTTTAGAATCGAAACCGTTCTAATTAAAGACAATGTAATCAAGATCGCAAAAATAGAAAAAATAGATACACTAGACGAAGATGAGGAGCAAGAATGATTATTGACTTTTGGAAATTGATAGTAGAGACCTGGGAAACAGGTATTCGTGGAATTGGAATTGATGATATTTTAATTTGTCTTGCAATAATCATAGGATCCTTAGTATTCAGAAGTTTATTCAATACTTATTTGATTGATAAGATTGCTAAGTTTACTGAGAATTCGGAAACTACTGTTGATGATGAAATAGTTGAATCCTTAAGAGGGCCATTTGGTCTTGTACCAATAGCTTTTGGTCTTTACTTGATAACCTCTTATCTTCCACTTTCGGGCTCTCTAGATTTAATTGCCACCAACCTAGTAAAAATGATTGTTATTTATACAATCTTTAGTGCTTTCTCTAACTTAACAAGGCCTCTCCTATCGTCATTAGGAGAAAAGTCTTGGTTAACACCTGCTATGAGTACTTGGCTAAGTAGAGTATGTGGAGTACTTATTTGGGTAGTTGGCATTACAATGATGCTAGATATATGGGGCATTGAAATAGGCCCTATTATTGCTGGCTTAGGTCTTTTTTCTGTAGCCGTCGCTTTAGGCGCGCAAGATATGTTTAAAAATATCATTGCAGGTATTTTTATTATAAGTGAAAAAAGATTTCAACCCGGTGACAGGATAAGGCTTGGAGATGGTTTGCATGGCATCGTAGAGACTATTGGTTTTAGATCAACACAAGTAAGACTTCTAGACACTTCTCCAGTATTTGTTCCTAATACAGATCTATCTGATTCTCAAGTAACAAACCATCAAGATATGCGTTACAGGAGGTTATTTTGGACAATTAATCTTGTTTATAGCTCTACGGCAAAGCAACTAGAAAGTATTTGCAAAGATATTCAAGACTATATTAACTCGATGGACGGTGCTCTGGTTAATCCAGGACAAGAGAATTTTGTTAAAGTATCTGAGTTAGGTTCAAGCTCAATAGACTTAACAATCCTTTGTTACCTGGAAGTAGTAAGTTATACAGAATTCTCACAAATAAAGCAGGATCTCATATTTAAAATAATGGAAGTTGTAGAATCGCATGGATCTGATTTTGCCTTCCCTAGTCGTTCAATTTATATAGAGAATCAATCTGATTAGCAGAATTATCTTTTGTATCTAAAACCAGGTATTCATAATTACTGGTATCGAGATACATACAATTAATACCTCTAAAGGTAACCCTAATTTCCAATAGTCCCCAAATCTATAATTACCCGGCCCCATTACGAGGGTATTACATTGATGACCAATAGGAGAAAGAAAAGCACAGCTTGCCCCAACGGCCACAGCCATTAAAAAAGGTTCTATAGGCTGGCTCATCTGTTCTGCTACTTGGATTGATAAAGGCGCCATTATTACAGCAGTGGCTGCATTGTTTATTAAGTCAGAAATAAACATCGTGAACACGAGTATCACCACGAGTACCCAAGCAACATTCACACCAGATAAGTTGTTTGTTATGAAATTAGCGCTTGTAATAGTAAGCCCTGAACTTGTAAGCGCGCCTCCAATTGGAATCATTGCACCTAACATAACCACAACTGGCCATTCTATGTGTCTATATATTCCTTCACCTGTTAATAATCTTCTCGAAGCATAGGCCAAAACACAAATTAAGAAAGCCACTAAGATATTAAAGTTAAAAAATATTACTGCTATAAGGGCAAATAGAAATATGAGTAATGCCTGCCAGGCTCTCGAGGTATCTCTTATGACATCCAACTCTCTTTGCCATAAAGGCATCAAACCCAATAATTCTAGTTTTTCTGCAACATTTTCATCGCTATCCCTAGCTGAAAGAAGCAAAACATCTCCTGCTTTAAATATTTCTCTAGCTAGACGCCTTCTAAGCTTTGTCCCTTGTCTCCATAAGCCCAATAAAGAAAGTACCCCTCTCGCCATACGTTTAAAATAGTTATATTTTCGACCTATAAGCCTTGACCTGGGTGTAATCATTGCCTCAATCTCTCCTAATTCACCTAGTTGCGATTGGTCTTGAAGATCTGGGTCAATTATTAATCCAAACTCAGTTTGGATTCCAGCAACATCATCAGGTGAAATCTTTAAAACTAGAATCTGTAAAGCTTCGAAGGTTTCCCTGTGATGAGGTCTCCTAATAGTTCCTTTATCCGAGACAACGCCCATTAAAACATTATCCGACCCAAGTTGGCTTGTGAGCTCATGTACCCTCTTACCAACAAGAATACTGTCTTCTGCGACTGTCATTTCTACTAAGTAGTCTTGTATGTCTAATAATGGCCTTTGTTCACTGCCCTCCTCTCTTAACTTAACAAACCGCCACCCTATAAAAGCTATGAATAGAATACCAATAAAACTAATAGGGAATCCCGTAAAAGCAAAATCAAAGAATTCGAAAGTTTGATTTGAATGACCTTCTCTAAATTCAGAAATAATTATGTTAGGTGGTGTTCCAATTTTTGTATTCATTCCACCTAGAATAGAAGCGAAAGCTAACGGCATAAGAAATTTAGAAGGGTTCCATTTCATTTTCTGCGCAATGCCTATGGTCACAGGAAGCAACATTGCCATAGCACCTATGTTATTCATGAAAGATGAAAGCAAGCCTGCTATTAACATTAAGACAACTAGGAATTGCATCTCCCCGCTAACTTTTTGCCTTAAGAAGTCACCTATCATATTAATGAATCCCGATTTTTCTAAGGCCTTACTTATTAAAAGTACTAGAGCTACTGTGATTACAGCAGGGTGCCCAAAACCTAAGAAAGCTTCTTTAGCAGGAACTAATCCTAACACGACCATTGTAGCCAATGCCGATAGAGTCACTCCATCGTATCTCCATTTTCCCCATATAAGGAAAACTAATAAAACGAGTATTATTAAAGCTACTTGAATTTGAGGATCCATACTCGCATTCTAACTTTAGAATGAAATAATTGTTGAAAAAAAAGAGGGCTAAAAGCCCTCTTTTTTATGTTTATTTTTTCTATAAATAATATGCAACACTCGATAAAGCTACACATAATACAAAACTTGAGATAGCTACACCTCTTACTGAAGTTAGTACCGGTAACATTTTTCCCCAAATAGCATTTGCCTGTATTGCCAGAATAATAGCTAGTCCTACAAGAAGGCCTGTATCAGAAAGACTAAGATTATTCATAACTATTTCCCTTCCATGAGGGTAGTGCACTGAAGACACCATAAAATAAAGCATCCCTACTGAGAAAAGTGTATTTGTACGAGAAGCTAAAGCTGCTTTAGGTCCCGCCGAAGCTGCATCTCCTTCTTTTATGCCAATCACTACTTTCTGGTTAGGCCAAATGATTCCCCAAACATTAAGCATCATTAAGGTTCCCATTGTTGCACCAAATATGATATCTAAATTCAATTTCATAGAGATAGAGTGAAGTAAATATAAACCAGTTAAAAACGTAAAAAAAGCTGCCCATCTGAACCACCACAAAGCTCTAGGCGCAAGTTTAGCTACAGCATCTTTTCTAGCTACCTCTTCTGCTTCTTTGAAATATTCAGTCTGAACAAAATTAAAATAATAGAGAAGGCCTATCCAAGTTATACCAAAAAGGATATGACCCCATCTAAAAATAAAATCTAAAAATAAATCCATAATCTCTCCCCTTTATTCAATAATACAAGATTAGATGAAAGTTATAAATTCATTTCTCAGAAAAAGAAAAAGCCCCTAAATGGGGCTTTTATCTTTTCTTTTTTTTAAAAAGATTCTACATCATGCCGCCCATACCGCCCATGTCCATTCCAGGAGGCATTCCTCCAGGCATTCCGCCTGCAGCTCCACCTTCTTCAGGAGCATCAGCAATCATAGCTTCTGTAGTGATCATTAAACCTGCAACTGAACCAGCAGCTTGAAGAGCTGTACGAGTTACTTTGGCAGGATCTAATATTCCCATCTTAATCATATCCCCATATTCACCAGAACCGGCATTAAATCCAAAATTACCTTTACCGGCCTTAATCTTATCGAGAACTACAGAGGCTTCTTCTCCGGAGTTATCAGTGATCTGCCTTATAGGCGCCTCCATTGCTCTAAGGGCTATATTAATACCTACATTTTGGTCTTCGTTATCTCCGGTAAGGCCTTCAATTTTTTGTTGGGCCCTAACTAAAGCAACTCCACCTCCAGCGACTACACCTTCTTCGACTGCCGCTCTCGTAGAGTGAAGAGCATCTTCTACCCTAGCTTTCTTTTCTTTCATTTCTATTTCAGAGCCAGCACCCACTTTTATTACAGCTACTCCGCCAGCTAATTTAGCCACTCTTTCTTGGAGTTTTTCTCTGTCGTAGTCAGAAGAAGTATCTTCTATCTGAGCCCTTATTTGATTTACTCTGCCAGAAATTACTTCACCAGAACCTGCTCCATCGATAATAGTTGTGTCTTCTTTATTAAGCTCTACTTTCTTAGCTTGCCCTAAATCATCAATTGTTGCTCCTTCAAGCGAAAGTCCAACTTCTTCAGATATGACAGTACCACCAGTTAAGATAGCTATGTCTTCAAGCATTGCTTTTCTTCTATCGCCAAAACCTGGTGCTTTACAAGCAGCAACCTTTACAACTCCTCTCATGTTATTAACCACTAGAGTTGCAAGCGCTTCGCCTTCCACATCTTCAGCTAAAACCAATAGAGGTCTACCTGCTTTAGCAACAGCCTCTAAAAGTGGTAATAGTTCTCTAATGTTTGATATTTTCTTATCATGAAGAAGAATGAAAGGATCCTCTAAATCAGCTGTCATTCTTTCTTGATTATTAATGAAGTAAGGAGATAAATAGCCTCTATCAAACTGCATTCCTTCAACCACTTCCAGTTCATTCTCAATACCTGAACCCTCTTCAACAGTAATAACACCTTCTTTACCAACTTTTTGCATAGCTTCAGCAATAATCTCGCCTACCGCGGTATCACTATTGGCTGAAATAGTACCTACTTGCGCAATAGCAGTATCATCTTCACAAGGCTCTGAAGCCCCTTGAAGTGTTTCCACTGCAGCAACTACGGCTTTATCTATTCCTCTCTTTAAGTCCATAGGATTAAATCCAGCTGCTACTGATTTTAAACCTTCATTGACTATAGACTGAGCTAATACTGTCGCAGTTGTAGTACCATCACCGGCTTCGTCAGAAGTTTGAGAAGCTACAGTTTTAACCATTTGGGCACCCATATTTTCGAATTTATCTTGTAGTTCTATTTCTTTTGCTACAGAAACTCCATCCTTAGTAACGGTTGGAGCACCGAAAGACTTATCTAAAATTACATTTCTTCCTTTAGGACCTAAAGTTACCTTTACTGCGTCCGAAAGTATATTCACACCTGCCAACATACTTTGGCGAGCAACATCACTAAATTTTACTTCTTTAGCCATTTTTTCCTCTCTTTATTAATTATTTATCTATAACACCAAGAATGTCTTGTTCATTAAGAATTACAAGCTCATCCCCATCTATCTTAACGGTATTACTACCCGCGTATTGTCCAAAGACGACTAAATCGCCTTCTTTCACTGAAACGGCTTTTACTTCGCCGTTATCTAATGTCGTTCCTGGCCCTACAGCAAGAACTTCTCCTTCCGAAGGCTTCTCTGCAGCAGAACCTGGAAGAACTATTCCACCTTCTGTGGTTTGCTCTTCATCAGTGCGTCTTACTAAAACTCGATCTCCCAATGGTCTAAATTTCATCCGGTTTCTCCAAAATTATAATTTAACTTTACTTGTTTCTATAAAAGGGTCGTCATTCTAATAGAGAATTGCAGCACGTCAATGCTCATTTCAATAACATTTCCCTCCAATAAAAACTATTTTGGGTTATTTTCTTATTTTTCAAGTCTAGATTTAATATTTATTTATGTTTCTTATATTCGCCTTCTATCCAATCATCAGCTTTTGTATCGTTACGGCTTGAGAAAGAAGTAGTTATAAAGTTTTGTATAATCCAACCTAATATATAGGTTCTTGTAATTGGGAGAATGCATAAAAAACCAATGATATCTGTAATAAAACCTGGTGTTAATAATAAAGCTCCACCTATTGCCAAGAAAATTCCACTTATCATCTCTTGGGCAGGCAATTGAGATTTCTCTAGCTTCTTTCTTGCATTAATTAAAGTTTGAAATCCTTGTAGTCTTAATAGTATGAGACCAATAAATGCTGTCAATAATACTAGCAAGATAGTATTAAATGCTCCTACAAACCCTCCAACTTTTAGCAATACATACATCTCTAGTATTGGAAGGACTATAAATGTGGGCAATAAGTATTTCATTTCTTTAAACCTAAAGATATATTTGGGGCAAAAAGTAAATAAACAAGTATTCCAATAAAATCAAAAACCCAATCTAAGAATTCAGCAGACCTTGTTGAAGTGAAGTATTGTGAGAATTCTATAAAAAATCCAAAGCCTATTAATAAAAAAATTAAAAAACCATGTTGTTTCAGTGGTCTGCGAGTACATACGTCTAAAATAAAGGTTAATAATATAAAAATTAAAAAGTGAAGAATTTTATCTAAAAAAGGAAAAGAAGGCGGGTTTCCAGAAGAAGGGGTAATAGCAAGTATATAGATAAACACCACCATCAAAATAAAGAAAGACCTATAAAATAAAAGTTGCATTAATTAATCTTCTGTAATTTTAAGCAGAGGTATATTGCGGGAATACCCATTAAACTTGCGAATATAAAGAAATTAAAGAACCCATAAGAATCTACCAAAATTCCTGAAGTAGAGGCTATTAATTTTCCAGGTATAACTGCCAATGAAAATAGCAATGCGTACTGCGTCGCGGTGAAGTTTCGATTAGTCAGAGAAGATAAATATGCAATTAAAGCTGTTCCAGCTAAACCCTGACTCAAATTATCTACAGAAATAGTCACTGTCAGAAAAGCTATACTATGCCCAACCAAATCTAGGCCTGCGAAGAAAAGATTAGTAATAGCAACCAGAATAGCCCCTATCAGCATAGTTCTCATTATTGAGAACTTGTAAATTAGTAACCCGCCCAAAAAGGCCCCTGACATAGTAATAATGATTCCAAATGCATTGGTTATGATTGCAACTTCTTCCTTACTAAAACCAGTCTCTCTATAAAAAGGCATGGCCATAGGCCCTAAAAATAAGTCACTGAACCTATACGTAATTACTAATAAAAGTATTAATAATATTTGATCTTTAAGTCTATTAAAGATCTCTAAAAAAGGTCCTACATAAGAAGAAAAGATCCATGTTAAAGGCTTAACAGTTAATGGCAGATAGGGGTCTTCTTCTCTATCGGGTTCAGGAACTTTGATAATGCAGGTTGTTAAAACTAAAAGCATTAAGAAAGCAGAAAAGAAATAGGCAGAAGACCAGTCAAAAAGGCTAGCTATAAAGAAAGTAGCAACTTGCGAAACTAGAAAAGCTATCCTCCACCCTGCTTGATACATTGCCGTAGCTTCTCCCAATTCTTTTTCTTCAACTAACTCAATTCTCATAGCGTCTATACAAATATCTTGGGTTGCTGAAAAGAAAGCTACTAAGAGAGCAAACAAAACCAAAATACTCAATGAATCTTTGGGGTCAGTTACTGCCATTCCAATTAAGGCAACTGAAACAACGAACTGGGTAGAAAGTAACCATGATTTTCTTTGGCCAAGAGACTTGGATAATAAAGGGATCTTCATTCGATCAATAAATGGCGACCACACAACCTTCATTGGGTAAGTAAGAGTTATAAGGGAAAGCAAACCTATAGAGCTTCTACTAATTTCTTCTTCAGATAACCAAAAATTTAGAGGGTCAATTAACATTCCAAAAGGTAATCCAGAAGAAAATCCTAAGAAAAGAACTACAAAGAGTCTCGGCTGAAGATATGCTGAGAAGGATTCTTTCCAAGAAGTCATGATCAGTCTCTAAAGTTTACGTATTGCAATGGAACAGGATAATTCTGATCCTTGACGAGTTGAATGATTTGCTGGAGATCGTCACGTTTCTTTCCGGTGATCCTAATACTATCTCCTTGAATAGCAGCTTGAACCTTAGATTTAGATTGTTTTATTAAGGTTGTAATCTTCTTGGCTAATTCTTTATCTATACCTTCTTGTAGATTCATGACCTGTGTGGCTGATCCTGTAGATATTTCTACCTCTTCCGATTTTAAGCTTTTTAAATCTACCCCTCGTTTGGCAAGAGATTCTTTAAGAATAGGCAACATTTGATGAATCTGGAATTCTTCTTTAGCGCAGAGCGTGATTGTATCTTCAGCGAGAGAAAACTCAGCACCCGTTCCTTTAAAATCAAACCTATTCTGTAAAATCCTATTTGCTTGATCTACTGAATTTGTTATTTCATGGTGATCTAATTCAGATTTAATATCAAAAGAAGCCATTGTCTTTACCTCATTAATGTATGTCTCTTTAGTTTAGTAGCTACAGGCTAGCAAAAAAAGATTTTTATTGTCTTTAAGAATGTATCATACTCAAATTGGTGCTTTTGTTTAAAAGTTAAACGGGAAACTGGTGAATATAATTAATCCAGTGCTGCCCTCGCAACGGTAAATAGAAGGATTATATGCATATGCCACTGAGAGATTGGGAAGGCGCTATTAATCATTAACTCTTCTTAAGCCCGGATACCGGCCAAAATTTAAAATAACATTAATTACGAAGGGTAATTTTATGAAATTAATAAACTTTTGTTTATTCGCGCTCTTATTTACATTCTATTTATACTCTGAAGAAAGTGTTTATGATGAAATCGTTACGGTAGCTTCAATAACACCCTTAAAAGATCAAAACATTGCTTCCTCCGTAGATGTTATAAATAATGATCTTCTTGAATTGCAGAGCACTCTAGAGGTATCTAAGTTATTAAGAAATAATTTTGCCCTTGATATAAGTACAAATGGAGGTATGGGCCAATTAGCTTCAGTTTTTCTTAGAGGACACAATAGTAATCAAACCCTGGTAAAGATAAACGGTATAAAAATAAATCCGAACACTGCAGGAGGTGCCTCATTTTATAACCTAGATGCTGATTTAGTTTCTAGGATAGAAGTGGGTTATGGTGCTCTTTCGGCTGTACACGGATCAGAAGCAATGGGTGGAGTTATAAACATATCTACCAGTGATTACACAGAAACAAGCTCTTTTCAAGTAGGCTTGTCTTTTGGGCCTGATGAATTTAAAAAAAGAACTATTAAGGCCAATGGCAAGAATGAAGCACTATCTTATGGAATAGCTCACTCAACGAATGAAACTAATGGTTACCCAGTTCTGAGCAACTCTAATCTAGATAGAGGTTATGAAAATAAGAGCTCGATTGCTGATATTTCATTTGAAAAAGATAACCTTGAGTATTCCTTTTCTGCTTGGGACGCCGAAGGTTATGTTGAATATTTGCTCTTTGGTCAACCAGTTTCTCAAGATTTTGAAAACAACGCCTATGGTAGTGAAATAAAATTTAACCTTAATAACTATTATTTTTTGAAAGCAAATATAAATTCATCAAAAGACCTTATCAGGCAAAATGAACTTAATTATCTAGAAGCCATTGACTACACTCAAACAAAAAGAAACTTTCTAGAGATTTCTGCTAATAAACTATATAAATCTAAGGATCAATATTCTTATAGCTTAGGTTGGTCAAAGGAAAATGAAGATGTTGGCTATTCAAGCCATGGAATATCTTATAAAGCAGAACTAGAAACAACATCAATTTTTGGATCATTAGGACTTATTCCTAACGAAACTCAATCCTTCCTTGTTTTATTGAGGAGATCAGATCATAAAAGTTATGGAAATCAGCTAATCTGGAATATTAATTTTATTCAAAACCTTGAGTGGGGCTGGGATTTAAAACTATCCAAGGGAAAGGCCTTTAGATCTCCGAATAGTTCTGAGTTATATGGCTTTGGATCAAATATAGATCTGAAACCTGAAACATCTAACTCTTACGAAATTGGTCTAAATAAGAGGTTTCATGAAAGAGATTTAAGTTTTGTATATTTCAATAACGACACTAATAATCTTATTAACTTTGATTACATAGATTACATTTTAAAGAATACAGCTAAATCAAAGAATTCAGGATTTGAGTTACGCGTTAAGTGGTTAAATACACTCCTAAATGGAAATCTAGTATTAAGAACTCAAAATCCAACCAATCAAGATAAAGAGCGCCTATTAAGAAGGTCTAAGAATTCTATAAGTTTTAATTTCAATAAAAGTATTCATAAATACAGAGTAAATATAAACGTATCAGCATTTGATGATAGGGTTGATTTTGGAAAGGTAAATCTCCCAGGATATGTATTATTTAATCTTGGAATTTATAGACAGATTAAAGAAGACTTAAGTCTTTCAATCAGATTGGAGAATCTTTTCGATAAAGAATATTTTACAGCCGCCACTACAAACGCTTATTATCTTAATCAAGACAGGTCCTTCTGGATAAAATTAAATTACAAGCTCAGGTGATAGATCTTGAAGAAAAGAATAACTAAAGTTACAACAAAAACTGGAGATGGAGGTACTACTGGAATGGCTGATGGTACTAGAAAAATTAAATCTCATAACATCATTAATGCTATTGGCGATATAGATGAACTTAATTCTTGGATAGGCAAATTAATTTCCTTAGAAGAGACAAAAACAGATAGATTTATATTACATGATATTCAGCATTGTTTATTTGCCATAGGTGGTTCCTTATCTTTGGGGTCTGAAGGAGACATATCTGAAGATGACATAGATGCTATAGAGATTCCGTTAAATGCATATAACTCAGAATTAACAGAACTCACAAATTTTATTTTACCAGGAGGTCATCAAAGTGCAGCCGATATACATATCGCTAGAGCTGTATGCAGAAGATGCGAAAGATCAATGGTTAAATTAAAAAAATCCAATGCCGTAGATAAAAGAAGTTTGGTTTATATAAACAGGTTGTCAGATTTCCTATTCGTTCTAGCTAGAAAAGTTAACCTTAGAGAAGGTGTAAAAGAAATTTCTTGGAATCAGAAAAATTAAGGCAGAGAAGACTTATATAAATCCCAATCAAAAGAATCTCCGGGGTCCGTTTTTCTAACAGGGGCGATGTCTCTATGTCCAACAATATTATCTACACCAATTTCAGGATAAGCTTCCATAAGTGCTTTAGTTACTTCTATCAAAGTCTTGTATTGGTTAGATGAGTACTCCAAATCATCAGTTCCCTCTAGTTCAATGCCTATTGAAAATTCATTGCAGTTCTCTTTTCCATTAAATTTAGAAACGCCTGCGTGCCATGCAGATTTGTCAAAGGGCACAAATTGGGTTAATTGCCCTTCCCTATCTATAAAAAGATGACAGGAAACTTTCATTTCATGTATTTCTTTAAAATAAGGGTCTACTTTTGGATCTAGTCGATTAGTAAAAAATTGCTCAACATAATTGTTGCTGAATTCACCGGGCGGAAGGCTGATATTATGAATGACTAATAAAGAGATCTCTCCATCTCTTCTATCTGAGAAGTTTGGAGAGTCGCATATTTTTGCACTCTCCAATCTCTGCTGTTTATTTATTTTCAATAAAACCGAATAAGGTTATTGTTTGATAAAGGGTTTTCCTTCTCGTTTATGACCTCGTTTTTTCTTATTCTTCTTATTCCTCATGGATTTTTTCATGGCCTTCTTAATTTCTTCCTTCTCAATAGCACCATTAGAATTTGAATCTATCCTCTCAAAATGAGTAGACACAGGTACCAAAAATTCTTCTTGAGATATGGTTCCATCTTGATTCTTATCAAGAGAGGTAAAACGCTCTAGATGACGTTTAGAAAATTCTTGGAAGTTTATCTGGCCGTTCTTATCTTGATCCATGTGCTTCATTCTTTTCATTCCACCAGGCTCAGTTGATGCATATGAAGCGAATAGAGTCATTACTATCATTGATGTAAGTAGTTTATATTGCATAAAATTTCTCCTATTATTTAATAATTACTTTTGTTTGGGCATTAATTGTTACTAAAAGTTCAATTTATCTTAAACCCTTTGGTAACCTAAAAGCTATGCCTTCATCAATTATTTCATGACTACCTTTAAGAGAGTAACCAAAATCTTTCTTTAAAGAACTCAACACTTCTTTAACTAAGTGTTCTGGAGCTGACGCACCAGAAGTAATTCCTATTTCTTTCTTTCCTTCTAACCAAGAGGGATCAAAGTCATCAATGGAATCAATTAAATAAGAATCTACCCCTGATCTTTCAGCAATCTCTCGAAGTCTATTTGAGTTAGAGCTATTAATAGACCCGATCACAAGAACTAGATCTGATTCTAAAGCCAACTGCTTAACGGCATCTTGTCTGTTTTGTGTTGCGTAACAAATATCGTCTTTCTTTGGCCCTGTAATATCAGGATATGTTGATACTAACAGATCTGTTATTTCCTGAGTGTCGTCCACAGAAAGAGTTGTTTGGGTGACGTATGCCAAGTTCTTACCATCATCAAAATTAAGTTTATCTACATCTTCTATTGTTTCAATTAGAGTTATTGAGCCTCCGTACGAAGTATCAAATTGACCCATTGTGCCTTCTACTTCGGGGTGGTTTAAATGCCCAATAAGCAGACAGTCATAACCTAATTTAGAATAAGTATTTACTTCCGCATGGACTTTACTTACTAAAGGGCAGGTTGCATCAAATATATCTAATTCCTTCTCTTTTGATTCAGATTCTACAATCCTTGAAACACCATGAGCACTATAGATGACAATTTCCCCTTTAGGTACTTCCTGAATCTCTTCAACAAAAACAGCTCCTAAGGACTTTAGTTCATTCACCACTGTTTTGTTATGAACAACCTCATGCTTTACGTAAACAGGAGATCCTTTCATCTCAAGCACTTTTTTAACTATCTCTATCGCTCTATCTACCCCAGCGCAAAATCCTCGAGTTTCGGCAAGCCTAATGTTCATCTCTTTCTTTCTTATAGGTATAAATGATGCCCACTATATAAATAATAACGCCAATGGTGATATAGCTATCTGCAAAATTAAAAACATAAAAGGAATAGTCTTTATAATAAAGATGAATAAAATCAATGACATGGCCTCTAAAGGCCCTATCCAGTAAATTGCCATAACCTCCTCCCAGTATGAGGAGTAAACAAAGTTGTTCAAAATCTGGAAGATTTTCCTTCAATAAAACATAAGACATATAAATCAAAACTAGAAGTACAATGAAAACAAGTAACCACCTACCCATCTCTCCCCCATCATCAAGTAGACTAAATGCAACGCCAGTATTAAGAACTAAAGTTAAATCTAAGAAAGGGAGTAGCCGAATGCCTTCTCCAAAACTTAGTTTTCCTATAATAAGAAGTTTACTTAATTGATCTATTGCCAATAAGGATAATAAAAAAAGTATTTTATTATTTACAAGTAATGACATTACTTAAGCAAAAAGTCTAACTTCGCCTTTTCCTTCTACATTCTCATGACATCTTTCACATAAAGACTCATGACCCGAAATTTGCCCTACTTCAGACCTGCTATGCCAACACCTTACGCATTTCTGATTATCAGTCTTAGATACTTCTACCCTCAAACCTTCAATATTAGTTTGATTGCCTCCTTCGGAACCAAAAACATTAGCTTCAGAAGTAATAAAAACAAACCTTAATTCTTCCGAAAACTTATCTAACAACTCTTTTATAGATTTATCGCAATAAAGTTTCAAGTTTACGTCAAGGGCAGAACCTATAATCCCGTTATGTCTTGCCTCTTCAATATGTTTATTAATTTCCGACCTTATTTCTAAAACTTTTATCCATTCTTCATTAGAGATTATTAAGTCTCCGAAATCTTGCCATCCATCAAACCACTCTAATAAATGAACTGATTCTGTATCATTTTTTAAAAGTAACCACGCCTCTTCGGCAGTAAAACTAAGAATAGGACTAATCCACCTAAGCAATGCTTGTAGTATATTGGAGAGAGCCGTTTGAGAAGATCTCCTGGCATAACAGTCTGCTTTAGCTGTATAAAGTCTATCTTTCAAGATATCTAGATAAAAACCACCTAGGTCATTTGCACAGAAATTATGAATCTTTTGAAAAGCCTGATGAAAATGAAAATTTTCATAATCTTGTCGTATTTCTTCTTGAAGATTCTTAGATCGATATATCATCCATTTATCTAATTCAGCTAAATTCTCTTTATCCACTAAATCTTCTTCTCTAAAATCATTTAGATTCCCAATTAAGAATCTAACAGTATTTCTCACTCTTCTGTAAGAATCAGACGTACTTTTTAGAATGTCATCAGAAAGCACGATCTCTTTAGTGTAGTCAGTAGATGCAATCCAGGCTCTTAATACATCTGCACCCATAGTATCCCATATCTTTTGAGGTGAAATTGTATTGCCTATAGATTTAGACATTTTCTTACCTTCGCTATCAACAACGAAACCATGCGTTAGAACTGCCTTATAAGGGGGAATTTCATTAATAGCCATACTCGTTAGAAGTGAAGACTGGAACCAACCTCTGTGCTGATCAGAACCTTCTAAGTATAAATCGGCTGGAAATTGCAATTCCTCATTTAAATGGAGAACACAAGCATGTGTGACTCCAGAATCGAACCAAACGTCTAGACAATCTGTTACCTTCTCATATTTATCATGATCATCAGTTAGTTCAGAGATTTCGACATCATGCCAAGCCTGGATTCCACTCTTTTCAACTAATGAAGCTACCTTTTCAATTATCATTTCATTATCTGGATGTATCTCACCTGTTTCGCTATTAACTAAAATGCTTATAGGAACACCCCATGACCTTTGTCTTGATATGCACCAATCCGGTCTCCCTTCTAACATAGAAGCCATCCTAGCTTGACCCCAGTCAGGCTCCCAATAAATATCTTCTGTAGATTTAGTGGCATTCTCTAATAAATTGTTATGGCCCATCCCAATAAACCATTGAGGTGTGGCCCTGAACATAAGAGGTGTTTTATGTCTCCAACAATGAGGATAACTATGTTCGTAGTATGCCTTAGCTAGCAACACTCCATTTTGTTCTAGAATTTCTATTACTTTCTCGTTAGATTTGAACACAAACATACCAGCTAAATGTTCCACTTCTTCAGCAAAAGTTCCATTACCTTTTACAGGGCTTAAAACCTGCAGACCATTCTCCATTGCGACAGAGTAGTCTTCTAATCCATGACCAGGAGCGGTGTGAACAATCCCTGTTCCTGTTTCTGTAGTAACGTGTTCTCCTGATAAAATTACAGATTCCCTTGTTAGATAAGGGTGTTTTGCCTTTAAGCCCAAAAGATCTTCGCCTTTACATGTAGCCAATACTTTGTAGTTATTGCAGTTTATTCTTTCCATGGTTTCTTCTACCAAGTCTTCTGCCACAATAATATTTTTTGAGCCTCCCATATTAATATTAATAAGCTGATAATTAAGTTTTTCATTTACTGAAAGAGCTAGGTTTCCAGGGAGAGTCCATGGGGTAGTCGTCCAACTAGCTACATAAATTGGAGAATCTGTCTCACAAAATATCTGAGTTAACTTAGAGTCTTCAATTGGAAAAATAAAATCTATAGAAATAGAAGTTTTGTCCTGATATTCCACTTCAGCTTCTGCCAGAGCAGACTTACAATCTACACACCAATGAACAGGCTTATCACCTCTTTGCAAATGCCCATTGTGTATGATTTTTCCTAACGCCCTAATGATGTTAGCTTCAAAAGAAAAATCCATTGTTACGTAGGGATTCTCCCAGTCTCCTATTATTCCTAAGCGTTTAAAATCCTTTTTCTGTATTTCAATTTGTGAAGAAGCATATTTTCTACAGGCTTCTCTAAATTCTGCAGAAGTGACTTTTTGCCCTACTTTACCTATCTTTTTTTCTACGTTTAACTCTATAGGGAGTCCGTGGCAATCCCATCCAGGAATATAAGGCGCATATTTTCCAGATAATGTTTGGGACTTAATAACCATATCCTTCAGAACTTTGTTAACTGAGTGCCCAGTATGGATCTCTCCATTGGCATATGGAGGCCCATCATGAAGGACAAACTTCTCCCTTCCTAATCTTGATTCTTTTATCTTCTCGTACAGATTAATCTCTTGCCAGTATTCCAACATTTTTGGTTCTTTTGAAGGCAAATTAGCCTTCATCGCCAATTCTGTTTTTGGAAGATTAAGAGTGTCCTTATAATCAGTCATAACAAATTTTGAAGCACTTTAACTGAAATATTCCTCAGCTGTAGAAATATCTTTAAAAATTTGGTCTTTTAAAGACTCTAACCCATCGAATTTCTTCTCATCTCTGACTTTTTTACAAAACTCCACGGTTATCTTTTTTCCATAAATATACTCGTTAAATTCTAGAATATGTACTTCTAGAACAGGGTTCTGACCATCTACAGTGGGCCTTATCCCCATGTTAGCAATGCCTCCGTACTCCTTTCCCTCGAAGAAGACTTTTACAATATAAACACCACCAATAGGTAGTTTATTTTTTGGTAACCAAAGATTAGCTGTTGGAACTCCTAATTCAGCTCCTAGTTGTTTACCAAAAACCACTTTACCTGAAAAGGTATATGGCCTTCCTAACAGTTCTTTAGCTTCATCAAAACTATTAGCGAGCAATAATTCTCTTATCCTTGTACTGCTTACTCTCTTATTCCCAATACTAAATGTTTCTGTCTTCTTAACTTCTATATTGCTCTTTTTCCCCCAATCTTGCAGAAAAGCAAAATCACCCTCTCTATTTACACCAAACCTGAAATCATCACCTATAACTAATTTTTTTATATTAAAATTAGATAAAACTTTAGATAAGAAGACTTCTGGCGTCATAGTTCTAAGTTGATTGTTAAAATTCAGAAAGAAAGCAAATTCAATCCCTAACTCTTTCATTTTCTTCACCTTTTCAGACCAAGGTAGAATTCTTGGAGGTCTCTTTTCTTCTGTTCCTAAAGATTCTGCAAAAAATTCTTTGGCATGTGGTTCCGTAAAAATAACTAACTTTTTCCACCCATTTTCTTGAGCGTCTTTCTGCATATTTTCAATAATATGTTGATGACCTAGATGCAGTCCATCAAAGTTACCTATGGTTGCTATTAACTCTACTTCAGGATTTCTTTCCTTGTATAAGTCAATATTTTGTATGCCTCTAATCAAATACATCTTTACTAGAAAAATCTTTCATTCTTAAACCTAAGATCCATAAGCTTAGAAAGTAACCTGTCATACCTATTAATACTATTTTAATAATATAAATGAATCGACTAAATTCACTTATTTGCCTTAAATAATCTGCCTCTTGTCCAAAATAATTAATTAGAAGAATTAATGTGAAAGAAGCCACAAACATCCTTAAAAAGAAATAAGTCCATCCCTTAGAAGCTTTATACACCTTGTCTTTGTACAGAATAATTAGAAGAGTAGTAACTGTAAAGAAGGCTGATAGAGAGCTAGCCAGAGCAAGGCCAACATGAGCGTAACCTAACTGAAAAGCTAAAAGCCAAGCCAAGAATGCATTTATTATCATTGATATTAATGCAACTATCATCGGTTTCTTCGGTTGTTGTCTTGCAAAAAAGGCAGGCGTTAGGATCTTAATTAACATAAAAGCTAATAGTCCAAATGCCAGTGCAATTAAACTAGAAGAAGCCATGCTTGAATCAATTGCACCAAACTCTCCTCTTTCAAACAGAGTTAAGATTATAGGTTCAGCTAACATCACTAACCCTATTACAGCCGGTATCCCAATTAATAGTATCAATCTAATTGACCAATCTAAGGTACTTGAAAACTGTTCTCTGCTTTCGCCTGCAAACAGATTAGATAACCTAGGCAAGATAACGGTTGCAATAGCAATGGCAAAAATACCTAAAGGAAGTTGCATTAATCTATCTGAAACATAAAGCCAGCTTGGACTGCCAGTTGGCAATAAGGAAGCCAGGATAGTATCAATCAGCATGTTTATTTGACTTACCCCTCCAGCAATGATGCCTGGTACCATTAAAAACATAACTTTTCTAACACCTGGATGCTTGAAATCTATTTTAAATCTAGGTAAAAGACCTAACCTGACTAAAGAAGGTATTTGAATTAAGACTTGCATTATTCCTGCAAAGAAAACTGCCCAAGCGATTGCATATATTGGAAGTTCCAAAGTAGGAGCAAACCATAAGGCAGCAGCAATTAAACTTAAATTATAAAAAAGAGGGGTTAATGCAGGTAATGAAAATTTTTCGTAAGAGTTTAAGATCGATCCTGATAAAGCTACTAAAGATATAAAAAATAGGTAAGGAAAGGTTATTTGAAGAATATCTATGGCTAATTCTTTCTTTAATGGTTCGAAATAGAAACCAGGGGCAAAAATCATAACGAAGATTGGTGCTGCTAAGAGTGCAAGAATAGTTACACATAAAAGGGTGCCGGATAAAGCTCCAAAGGTAAAATTAATTAAATCTTTCGTTTCTTTAGGAGAATTATTTTCTTTGTATTCAGCTAAAACAGGTATAAATGCTTGGTTAAATGCGCCTTCAGCAAAAAGTCTCCTAAAGACACTAGGAATTTTCATGATGACTACAAAAGCATCTAGAGCTACACCGGCTCCCAATAAGCCTGTTATTACAATATCTCTTACAAGGCCCAGAATCCTTGAAACGAAAGTCCAGAAGCTGACTAAGCCACTACTGAGTAATAGTTTGAAAGATTTATAGCTCTTTTCTGATTTAGAGTTCAGTCTTCAACCTCATCATCTGCTTTTAAATCAAGGGAAACTGAATTAATACAATATCTTAATCCGGAGGGTTGAGGTCCATCAGGAAAAACATGTCCTAAATGAGATTTGCATTTACTACAATGAACTTCAGTACGAACCATGCCGGCAGAATGATCTTCTTCTGAGCCTATGTTTTCTTGATTAATGGGCTCCCAAAAACTGGGCCACCCTGATCCTGAATCGTATTTAGTTTCGGAACTAAACAGCCCTTCTCCGCAAACAACACAATTGTAAACTCCCGCCGTTTTTTCTCCATCGTATTTACCGGAAAAAGCTGGTTCTGTTCCTTTTTTCTGTGTTACGTAATACTCTTCTGGGCTAAGACCATCTTTAAGTTTTTCATTTCCATTTTCTGTCATCTTTAAGCTCCTACCGCCTTCTTTAACACATCACTATATGAATTCTCAATGCACATTTTATCAGCGTATCCATTGTCGATAAGCATTTGGTGAGCTTTTGGAAGATTATACCAAGGGCACCGAGTAAAAAGATGATGCTCAAGATGGTAATTTACATTGTGAGGAACCATTAAAAGCCTTG
>Ga0208639_1000886_pt1 | contig 21218 bp, 21 predicted proteins | sample ETNtaG_33_FD_185772 | JGI IMG/M metagenome (GOLD analysis project Ga0208639, IMG submission 185772) | Marine microbial and viral communities from oxygen minimum zone, Eastern Pacific Ocean - ETNP201310SV76 (SPAdes) (version 2) | ecosystem: Environmental > Aquatic > Marine > Oceanic ...
CGGACGACATTTCACGATGTTGCAGATATAGGTGTCTCTTTCCCGATTGAGTTTCATTCCCTTTTCGATAATCTCAGTCAGCTTTTTCCCCGCGCGGCCAACAAAAGGAAGTCCTTGTTCATCCTCATCCGCTCCAGGCCCTTCTCCTACAAAGACTAGGTCGGCGTGTGGATTACCCGATCCGAACACGATCATTTTTCTTGTAGAGTGCAAATTACAGCGGGTGCAGTCTCCTAATTCTTTGCTAACTTCTTCAAGGGTCAGGTTGGGTTTTGCATTTGTTCTGGTTTTTGTCATTATGGGTTGCCTGGCGGTTTCAGTTGAAGGGCGTGACAAGTTAGATTTACCGGACCCGGACCCCAGAATCGAATCTGGTTGCAGAGGGATGTCCGAATAACCATAATCCTTGAGGAAGACTAGGTAATTCTTTAAATCTCTGAGCAAAATGGGTTTCTCTGGTGTTGGCATAGCAGAAGCAAGAATATCAAATGGCTTAATGCAAAACAATAGGTTTTGCGGTGGGCCCAAACTTGACAAAAAAATCAGTTTGTAATATGCTGAATCTTTAAAGTCATTTATAAAGTAATGGGTTAGAGAGATTTTTTATGAAGGGGAAATTTACAGCTTTACTGCTCTTGTTGGCACTGGTTTTATGTGCATTGCCGGTGGCTCAGGCCTCGGCGAGTTCCGGGCATGACCATAAGGTGATTTCTCCTTTTGACAAGCAACATCACAATCAAAAACTGCATTGTGATTTGAATATGTTGCATCAGGCTCAGACTTACTGTCCTCACAACGGTGCCGGGAGAAGCGAAGGGAAAAAGTTTCTTTCCCCTTATTGTGGCGGCAAGACTTCCGGAGCTATTCCCGCTTTCGGGTCGCATAATGCCAATGACTTTTCAGCTAGCACCTGTCACTTTGAGGTGGATAGGGTTTTAATCACCCAGCCGTTATTTCCTCTGTCCAATGATATTGGATTTTTCCCGCCATTCCAACTGGATCGCCCACCACAATCCATTTAGTAGTATCCCCCTAGTTTCAATTTAATCAATTATATTATTGCGGCCACAGGTAAGTCCTGCAGTGTAGGGCCCGTGGTTGTTGGATGAACTATATTCCGGAGTTTCTGCTTAATGAATTATATAAAAATTTTATCGAGTGCGATTTTTACTGTTCTACTTGTAAGTTCTAATGCTTTTGCCTATATAGGTCTTTGTTGTGCGCATTGTGGTGGCAACATGCCCCTCAATATCATGGGAGGCGGTGTTCCTGAAACCCATGAGTTTCGATTCAAACTCAGTCAAGGATTCATGCGGATGGGTCCATTGAAAGATGGGACCAGTGATGTGGATTCAATGAAACTGCTTGGCATGTCCAATACAGCGAATCACACGTTTATGGCAGTGCCTACGGAGATGAGATCCTATATGACGATGGCTTCAGTGGCTTATGCCTTTACCGACGATTTTGCCGCAATGATCATGTCGGGCTACAAGCGAAATGAAATGGATATGCTCCGAAGAAATGCTGAGGGGTTCACCATGTTTTCCGATGGGATGACAGATACCAAGGTGATGGGAAAGTACCGCTTGTTTTATAACGATAACCTGGCACCCACTCAGCAGCTATCTGGAGTGCTTGGAGTTTCCGCTCCAACGGGACAGATAGACCTTGGTAATACGAACCATACTAATTTAGCATTAAGGGGTAATATCCTTCCATTTAAAATGCAGACCGGGACGGGAACCTGGGACCCTATTTTGGGGATCACTTACCAGGGATCGGCCGATCCATTTTGGTATGGAGTAAATGGGATGTGGACGGGACGTCTGTATGACAATGACCAAGGTTACCATGCAGGAGACGAGTTTACTCTTGATCTTTATGGGATGTTTCAGTTCCACGAAAAAGCTCTGGCAAGCTTTCAGCTAAACACGAAATATGAGGAAGCTTACAGTGACGAGCCTGATAAGCAAAAGGTTTCCGGCGAAGGACATATGAATGGTAACGCGGCGATGGCGTTCATGAGTCCGTTGTTCGATCCAGATAATTATGGTGGAATTGTTACACATGCCACGCTGGGTATTCAGTTTCAACCCATACATCTCCAAATTGCGGAACTTAATATTTCCGTGCCGATTTATCAGAATTTAAAGGGGCCTCAATTATCCAGCGACTGGATGGTGCGTTTTACTTATTACTGGGAAGTGCCAACGAAGAAGAGTCGACGGCATACCGGGTTTAAACCGCCGAAAAAGCTGGGATTCTAATGGCTGACTGGGAATGAGGAGTGATGAAACTTTTTAAATATTTCCTGATTATTCTTGTCCTGTTGGGGCTCCCGGCTTGTGCGGGTGTACTCGAACAAAGTATTCCCGAGCCGGGGTCTCCTGAAGCGGGAGTCTACAGACAAAAATGTTCCTCTTGTCATGGCCTGCCGGATCCCGGAAGGCATAATGTTGAGGAATGGATTCATTTTATAGGATTGATGGAGGGTTTTATGAAGGAACGTAATTTTCCTTTTCCTCCTGAAGAAAAAGAAGCGATTCAAAGCTATCTATTTCGTAATGCCAGAAAATAGTGGATTTTAATGATGAAAACAATTTTTAAAAATGTATCTTTGCTCCTATGGGGACTTACAATTCTTAGTTCCGGCTTAGCCGAGGCTCATAGTGCAGAGGATTTTGAGAAAATGGGAGTAGTGCCGCCGAGAAGTGAAAGAAATGCACCGGAGTTTTCTCTGGAAACACCTGATGGAAAAACCCTGGGGTTAAAAGATTTCAAGGGTAAGGTGGTCTTGCTTAATTTCTGGGCCACATGGTGCGAGCCTTGTAAAGCAGAGCTACCCTCAATGCAAAGATTGTATGATTCCTTGCGGCATCAAGGCGTTGAGGTGGTCGCCATCTCTATAGATCGGAATAAAAAAGAAAAAATTAACGAATATGTAAAAGAGTACGATTTGACCTTTCCCGTCTTGCTGGACCCTGGTCAGGAGGTTCGTAAGGGCTATTTTATAATGGGTCTTCCCACAAGTTATCTGATTGGTGCCGACGGCAACCTGAAAGGGTTTGTTTCCGGGGCACGCGAATGGGATAGCATCGCCTCAAAACAACTGTTTTCTAATTTAATCAATTGACGGAAACTTTGCATGGCTTTTAATTCTCTGGCGCGATTGCTGGTAGTTTTTTGGGTCGCTTTTTTTTCTACTGTTTTAAGTCCTCCTGTATCTTCTGCTCAACTAAAAGTCAAAGATATATTAAACAAGCTTGACGATAATTATTACTACCCCCAAAAAAATGGCTTGGCTGGTATCTCTGCGCGGCTGGAGTGGGAACAGAGAGATATGTCTTCTACCAGCGAAACCTACTTAAAGAATCCGGGATTCCGGTTTAATGCAGAATTTAATAATGGCATCTCAAGCAAGGGGTTTAGCATTGATGAAGGGACTGTGATTCTTTCTGATGACGAAAAAACACAATATCTGAGAATCCTAAATAATTACGCTGACGCTTTTATCCCCAAAACGCTACTTGAGCAACTATCTAATTATAGTGGGGAAGTAATTTCGGCTAAAAAAAGAGAAGTACTGCTTCAATTTGAGTCCAGCGATTCTTTGGAGACCGTTAAAGGGTATGGATTAATCGTGGATCCTGTTAATTGGCGGCTTGCCAGTATACAGGTGAGGCAGAAGAACGAACCACTAAATGTGGAAGGAAAATTTAAATACACTCGTAAAGAAGGCCGATGGGCCGTTGTGGAGACTATGACAAGTTTTTTGATGAATGATCAAAACTTTTCAGAAAGAACTGAGTATACATATAAAAAATTTAAGTCGTTTTGGTTGGTTCATAAAGTAAGGCAAACGGTCAGGCGAGAGGGTCAAATTGTTCTCTCATACAGGTTCCGATTAGTTGACTACGAAGTGAGTTCGGAGAATTGATGGCATTGGCATATGTCAGGCTCCCGCCATACACGTTAAAATCAAAAATATTTACGATTGAGTCCATTACAGGCTTGGTCTATAATTATGCAACAATGGCAACTTAAATAGGATTAAAGAATATGTCTGGTCTTAAAAGCGCCTGGGAACTTAGTCTGGAACGGTCTGATGAGCTGGTTCCTGAATTAAAAAGTAACAAAAAGATTACTAAAAAGCAGAAGGACGAGATAAAAGGAATCCGCATGGAGTATAAGGCTAAAATAGCGGATAAAGATGTCATGCATCAAGATAAATTGAGCAAGCTTTCTAATCGAGTTCCGCCAGAAGAAATTCAGCTGGCGGTGGAACAATTGAATAAAGAATTTGCTGAAGAAAAAAAAGCGCTTGAAGAGGAAATGGAGACGAAAGTCGAATCCGTTCGTAATAAGCAAGGCTGACCCCGGTTTCTTTACCTTCCGCCCCCGTTATTAATCTTAGCGGCACTCCTTTACACTTTATCTACAAGAAACCTTAATGAAAAAAGTAATACGACAACTTATCAGCAACGCTCTGGATAAAGCCAGGAAGAGTGGTGAATTGGAGCTATCAGCTGTTCCTGAAATATTAGTGGAAAAACCCAAGGATGAAAAATTTGGCGACTTTTCCACATCGCTATCCATGATGCTCGCAAAGTCTGAGCGAAAAAAACCACGTGATATAGCGGATATCCTGTGTCGTCATTTGAAGAATGGTGAGAGTCAGATCGCTTCGGTAGATATTGCCGGGCCTGGATTCATAAACCTTAAGATGACTCCCGCTTTCTTTTTAAGCCGGTTAGTGAAAGTGGCTGAGTTGGGAGATCAATTTGGCTCATCAGATGCGGGTGGGGGTAAGAAAGTTCTTCTTGAGTTTGTTAGCGCGAATCCCACTGGTCCACTACATGTGGGGCATGGACGCGGGGCGGCAGTGGGAGATATGCTGGGACGTCTGTTAAAACTGGCTGGATATAACGTCAGCACTGAGTATTACATCAATGATGTTGGGAATCAGATGAATACTTTGGGGCGTTCTACCTGGGCACGCTATCGAGAAATACTGGGCATTGCGGAAGAATTTTCACCGGATTATTATCAAGGTGAATACATAAGAGATATTGCCCGGGAAATTATTGATCAGCGAGGTAGGGAGTTTCTGGATAAGTCGGAAGAGGAGGTTCTTCCTTTTTTCCGGCAGTATTCGCTTGATTCAATTTTGAACGGTATCAAAGATGACCTCTCAGAATTTGGTGTTGAGTTTGATCGATGGTTCAACGAGAAAAGCCTATATGATGACCAGTTGGTGGACAAGGCAGTCAACTGGTTGCGTGAAAAGAAACATGTTTATGATAAGGAAGGTGCCGTTTGGTTGAATTCATCAGCTTTTGATGATGAAAAGGACAGGGTGCTTATTAAGCAAACTGGTGAGAAAACTTATTTTTGTTCTGATATCGCTTATCATAAAAATAAAATTGATCGCGGATTTGAGTGGATCGTTGATCTTTGGGGTGCCGATCACCATGGATATGTCCCGCGAATGAATTCTGTGTTGCAGGCGATGGGATATGCTAAAGATGTTTTTAAAGTCATGCTGGTTCAGTTTGTCGCTTTAACACGCGGGGGTGAAAAGGTTTCCATGTCCACTCGGTCCGGTGAATTTGAGACCTTGTCCGATGTCGTCAAAGAAGTAGGGGTTGACGCAACACGGTTTTTCTTTTTAATGCGAAGCTCTGACAGTCATTTGGATTTCGACCTCGAATTAGCAAAAAAGGAATCACCTGAGAATCCGGTGTTTTATATTCAATATGCTCATGCACGTATTTGCAGTATTTTTAGAAAAGCGACTGAAGAGGGGCTGAGTTTGCCGGCAATTTCAGAAATAGACTTGTCACCGCTGAAGGATGAAGAGGAGTTCACTCTAATAAAGAAAATATTGGCTTTTACCGAGATCGTTGGTAAGAGTGCTGAACTACTGGAGGTTCATCGTGTCGCTTTTTATCTTCATGATCTCGTGGCGGCGTTTCATGGTTACTATTCCCGTCACCGTGTAGTCAATGATGATGTGGCTTTGTCTTTAGCTCGGTTGTTTTTGATGGACTGCCTTCGTACCACCATTCACAATGGTCTTTCTGTTATGGGTGTTTCGGCTCCTGAACAAATGTGATTGTCCGTTTTCTCTCCAGTTTTCATTCACCGCTTTAATTGAGCAGGTATCAATGAATTCATCTGTAAAAACCTTTCTGTCAATTCTTATTCTTGGTCTGTCCGGGGCGGGTATTTATTTTGGCACCCTTAAGTTTCTAGTTGTTTTTCAGGACGGTGGAAAAGTTTCGGTGAAAAAACAAATTCCTGTGAAGCCAAAGAATATGAAAGAAAAGCAGGCGCTGGTTGAATCCGGATCAAGTAATGATGAAGAGTTTACATTTTTCGATACTTTGTCTGACCCCTCCATGAGCAAATTTGTTGATCTTAATGGAAGCGTTGCTGATCCCGCGCAAGTTGCAAATGATACGCCTCCTGGTCCGACCAGTGCAAGGGGCGATGTAGACACCATCTCTCAAGTCAAAAACTCAGACTCCGAAAATTTATTGAATCCGGTTGCAGAAAATAGTGAGACGGTGAAAGTGGAGGTCGGGAAGCGGGTTGAGTCCGTAGTGTCAGGATTCGCTTTGCAGGTGGGTTCATTTCATCAGCTTGAAAGAGCCAGTCTTTTAAAAGAAAAACTTGTTAAAAAAGGTTATCCGGTTTTTGTTGTGACAGTCCGTATTGCCGGAAAAGACGAGGTGTGGCATAGGGTTTTTATCGGCAGGTTTTTGGATAGGGAGACTGCGGCAGTAACTGCCCGCAAGGTTAAACAAGCAGAAAAACTTGACTCGGTGTTGATGTGGCAGGAGTCTCCGTCCTGAGTTATTTTGTGGACCCGTCCGCCAGTGCTCGGTTTGACAGTGGTTTGTATACCTGCAGTACTTCAATTTTATCGTCATTCCTGGTGCCACCGTAGAAATTTTCAAAACTGTCATACATCGATTGAAAATGGTACATGAACCAGTCGTCATTATAAAGTTTGCGCCGTACATCCTCTCCCTTAAACGAGAAGTCTATTTTTGATTGCTGGTCCGGTTTTATAGTGATGGTGCCCAGTTGATTTGAAATGAAAGGGTGCCATGCGACTACTTCGTAAGTGCCTGGTGGAATATCTTTTATAGAAAAATTTCCTTCCTCATCAGTGACAGCGTAATACGGATTATCCACCATCACACCTCGGGTTTGAAGGAATGGGTGCAGGTTGCACTTGACCAGATATTCTTCCGTCGTGGGTTTTACGAACACGTCTCTTGCCTGAGAGGTATGGGCATTGACAGGGCGGTGACTTCTTTGATCTGCCCCATTATTGGTGAATTCATAAGCAACGACTTCATGGACAATGGGGTCTTTATTTTCCAGTAATAGCGTCTCTCCGTTGCGGACACCAATTACATAATTAGGTGTGTGGCAACGATTCATTACGACTTTCTGGATTCCCGTGGTAAAGGGTTTTCCTTTTGGAATGCCTATCAATTTGATGACAGTGTCTTTTAGTCCGCGTGAATCGGAGACAGTGAAGTCGAATAGAATGCGATGACCTCTCCCATTAGACATACGGGTACAATATTCAATATTGGGTGAAGCAATGAGTGGGAAAAACCTGGGATGCGGAACCTCGCCAACCAGTTCAACCTTTCCAGTAAGGGAACCGCCATTTTCTACCGACATGACTTTATATTCGGGGGGTATTACGTCGAATAGTTTTTTCGCCAGTTGATTGTTACGGAGATAAAGTTCGTCAACTTGTGTCCGTGCATCATCAATCCTGTTTTGCTTCAGGTAAAGTCGACCTAGGTTGTAAAGCCCCCTTACGTTTCTGAAATCTTTTTTTAGGGACAGTTCAATTTCCTTGATAGCTTCTTCAGTCAGATTCAGGCTGGCGAATGAAAGTCCTCTGTTATATCGCAGTAAGGCATGGTCGTAGCCCAATCGAATCGCTTCATCAAAAGCGAGTAGGGCTTTTTTATGTTTGCCTGTCTGGCTTAAAGCAACACCAAGATTTGCGTAGGCCAGTTTATGTTCAGGGTTAACTTGAATAGCTTTTCGAAATTCGTCAGCGGCTTCCTTCCAATAATTGGCCTGACTTAATTGCAGGCCATCTCTGTAATAACGTTCGGCATCGAGTTTCGGCTTGGAATTGGCGTAAGATTTGCCAGCAGGGCTTACTGTAAGGGCAAGTCCCAAGGTCAGTGCCACTATGATAAACATACTGAAAACAGGCGAATTTCGGTTCATTTTTCTCTCTAATTATTGAATATTTGATGTGATTTTAATCTAGCAATCCTTTTAAGTTGTGTCAACCCGGAGGGCATGAGATTATTTCTCATCAGTACAGATACGATATCAGCCTTTAAAATTCCTTTTATTGATGGAACTACATTACGATTCATTTGAACCCCACTTTCTCTTTCGCGGGGGATTCGCCCAAACGATTATGGGGTCTCAGTTTAAAGGTGAAACCAGTCTCCCAAAGCGCAAAGTTCACAAAGTGCTGGTAGAAAAGCAGTCAACGTTGATAGTTTATGAATTGCCATCCGAGAACCCGGAAGCATCCATGGTTCTGCTGGCCCATGGGATGGGGGGATGTTCAGAGTCGGGTTATATGAAACGGATTGCCAGAAAACTCTGGAAGCGTGGTTTGAAGGTTTTCATGATGAATCATCGTGGAAGTGGTCCCGGTATGGGGTTGAGTAAGCGTCTATGGAATGGGGGTGTCAGTGACGACCTGGGTGGGGTGATTGAATATATGGCGGAGCTTTATCCGCATAAGCCGATTGATGTAATAGGATTCTCCTTAAGTGGGAATATCCTTTTAAAGTACCTGGGAGAGAGAAGGTCGAACCCGTTGATAATACGTAAAGCGTTTGCCGTGAGTCCTCCTATTGACTTGAAGATGTCCAGTCATATTTTATCCAAGAGCAGGATGGGCGCAGTTTTTAATAAGTATTATATGAAACATATTCATCGTCAGGGAGAAGCGATGGCTGAATGTTTTCCAGATACATTCCTTCCATCAGGAAAAGAAAAAACCATTCTGGAATTTGATGAAGCTTATACAGCACCGGCGGCCAACTATAGAGACGTTGATGATTATTATTTAAAATGCAGTTCTAAGCGATTTTTGGACAATATCAATATTCCCACCACCATTCTTTGTTCAGGGGATGATCCGTTTATTCACCAGGATATTTTTAAATCGGTTCGCATGAGCAGTGCTATCGACTTTCACACTCCTGATCGTGGGGGGCATATGGGTTACGTGGCCAATAAAACCACACCCTGGGGCGATCATCGCTGGATGGATTTCATTGTTGTGGAATGGGCAGGAGATTAAAGGCCGAAAGAAACTGATTTTTAAAAGCATCACTCGATAAAATTAATTAATGGAACTCTTTTCCGAATTTGAAGATAAATTAAATGATGCTCCGCCTGCGCCTCTGGCTGAGCGGATGCGCCCATCTGAATGGTCTGATTTGCTGGGCCACGATAAACTTGTGGGGGCAGGCAAACCTTTGCGTGAACTGGTTGCCGGGCAATCATCCTTTTCATTTATCCTGTGGGGACCGCCGGGCTCCGGCAAAACCACCATTGCCCGAATCGCCGCTCGTATGACGGGAAGCGAGTTTCACGAAATCAGTGCGGTTAATGCTGGCGTGGCTGACATTCGCAAGGTGATCAGTCAGGCACAGAAAATCTGGCGATCCGCCAGGTGCCGGTCGACACTGTTTATTGATGAAATTCACCGATTCAATAAATCTCAGCAGGATGCCGTTCTGCCTCATGTCGAGAACGGTACTTTGCGGCTCATAGGCTCTACTACTGAGAATCCATCTTTTGAAGTCATTCCCGCTTTGCGTTCCAGATGCCAGATATTTCGTCTGGATGCTTTGAGTCATGAAGACATCCGTTGTCTGCTGGAACGAGGACTGACCGATGAGGAACGCGGATTCGGCAAGGACTCGCTTAAGATAGAATCTGCCGCGGTAGATTTAATCATTACCTTTGCCAACGGAGATGCACGAAAAGCGTTGAATGTATTGGAAGCGGCGCGTGATTTTTCCTGTTCAGCCAAAGGTGATCCACGACCCGTTGAGGTCAGGGATATTCAAGAAATCATCCAGTCTGTCAGTGTTCTATATGATAAGGGCGGTACTGAGCATTACGATCATGCCTCAGCACTTCAGAAAAGTTTGCGTGGTTCCGATCCGGATGCGGCAATTTACTGGCTGGCAAAAATGATTGCCGGTGGCGAGACCCCGCGTTTTATTGCGCGACGGCTGGTGGTCACCGCCGCTGAAGATGTGGGTAATGCCGACCCGATGGCTCTTGTCGTAGCCAATGCCGCCGCCGAAGCTTCGGAAAGGCTGGGGTGGCCGGAAGCACGGATTCCCCTAGCGCAGGCGGTGATTTATGTGGCTCGCGCGCGTAAGGATAATTCTGCTATAGTTGCTGTCGATAGCGCATTGGGCGATATTCAAAGCAAAGGAAAATCCTTTCCCGTGCCGGACCATTTGAAAGACACTCATTACAAAGATGCGAAAGCGCAATATGCATATGGAAAGGATTATAAGTACCCGCATGATCATCCGGGGCATAAGGTGAAGCAGGGCTATCTGCCCACAGCTTTAAAAGGAAGAAAATACGTTCTTTCAGATGAAACTGATAAATCTGCGGATGAAGAGTAGAGCGCACTTGTGAATTCCCTCATTTTACGTTAAAAAGGATTCTTTTCATGTTGCACTGAGTCTGCCGGGTGTCATCTTGAGCAGTCCGGTGTCATCCTGAGCTAGTGGTATTTGTCCTTTGCTCTCTTGCCCCGAAGGGGGATGTCGAAGGATCTAATAATATTAAGTCTTTCTATTTAATTCATGACCATCAATAGACAGTTCAACACAGCGGAGGATATTTTTGCGGGACGTTTGCGAGGCAATCAGCTCATGGCCAGCGGAATTGCGTTGACCCCTGATGTTATCCGTTTGCTGTGGACCTCCGAAACAATGAAAGAAATCACCTGGCTTGATCTGGATGATAATCAGTTGGGCGATGAAGGAGTTCGTGAGCTGGCGGACTGTGAACTGCTGGCAAGTATTCAATACCTGAACCTGAATAAAAACGGGGTGACGGACGAAGGGCTGATCCATCTTGCCCGATCAAAATACCTCACCAAACTTAAACGGCTCCACCTCAAGGACAACGCTATACAGGGTCCCGGCATTCTGGCGCTGTTTGATTCTGAAACCCTGGAAAATCTATCAACCTTTCAGTGTCACGATGGGTGGACCTGTAAGAAGAGGGAAGGCTGGCGCTACAGGCCTCAAGGTTAACTCATGAGTGAAGAAGATTTCTGTCAACTTCATATCCATATTTCAAGTGTTGATCGACCTGGTATCCTTGCCGAAGCCCTGGAGTCGGTTGTCCAGTTTAATCTGGATGTGTGCGATATCAAACAATTTGTCTTCAACGGTTTACTCAACCTCTCACTCCTGTTGGGCGCAAAAAAAACAGATTCTATAGCAGAGCTTAAAATGGCTCTTGATGACTGGGCCGGGGAAAACGGTATTACCGTACAGGTGCTTCCCTGGGAAATCGGTCGGCGTCCGGAGGCACCTTACAAACACCGTTCAGTAGTTACCTTGTTGGGCCCCAATCTGTCATCTAAAGTTTTTCTCGATCTGACACAAACTTTCGCTCGGCGTGATATCAACATCCTTCGTATTGAACAGTTGGATTACAGCGACCATCATGTGATCGAGGTGGTCATCGGTAGCAGAGAAGAGCATTCCACAGTTGATATTCTAAATGCGTTGGTCCAGTTCAAGGAAAGTTTTCCTGTCGATATTGCGGTGCAGGAAGATACGTTGTTTCGCCGTAATAAGAGACTCATTGTATTCGATGCTGATATGACTTTTCTGCAATGCGAGGTGATAGACGAACTTGGAAAAATGGCAGGGGTGGGAGAGCGCATGGAAGCTATTACGAGGAGCGCGATGAATGGCGAGTTGGACTTTAATCTGGCCCTTCGTGAGCGAGTAAGACTTCTTGCCGGACTATCAATCGACAAATTGGAAGAAATTTACGACCGTATTCCCATCACGCCTGGGGCGGAAGATCTCGTGCGCATCCTCCAATACCTGGGCTATCGCATCGGCATCGTGAGTGGCGGATTCCAGTTTTTCATCGACCGCATTAAAGATAAATATCAACTGGATTATGGTATCGCGAATCATCTGGCGATTGAGGACGGGAAACTGACTGGAGAAATTGAGGGTGAGGTCATAGATGCTAGAGCAAAAGAACAAGCGCTCATGTCACTTGCCAGACAGGAAGGGTTCACATTAAATCAGGTCGTTGCCGTGGGTGATGGCGCCAATGATATTCACATGCTGGCGCGGGCCGGACTCGGCATCGCTTTTAACGCCAAGCCGATCGTGCAACAACACGCCAACGCCGGTATCAGCGTTTCCAACCTCGAACTCATTTTATATTTTCTGGGTATTAGCGGAAAAGAATTGAAGGAACTTCGTAAGGTTTCCCAGACTACTCCAGGACCCAGTTGGTCCAACTTTTCCTAAAGATTATATGGTTGTCGTATTCCGTATGTTCCATCCGCGTTTGTAGCATTCGCGAGCTATTTGTTCGCTGGTTAAAACCGATTCTACGGGAACTCCACCTCGCGGCACTTCCCCCTGCGCGGAAAGAATCGCAACCATCGCCGCATGCCAGCCAGTCAGTTTTTCCATCGCGGTGAATCCGGTTGCCTTGTCATAGCGTTCCACAAGATCCAGCGTGCAGGTCGTCGGTGATCCGTTGGATTTGCCGCGACAGATGACACGGATGACACAGATGTCGCGGGTGGCATCATTTGTGATTTTGGGTTCCAATAGGTTGTGATAGAAATCGCGGGGGGCTATAGAGCTTCCATCAAACATTACTTTACTTTCCTCAAATAGACCTAATTGTTGAAACGCCTTGAATTGATCCCAGTGACCGGGATACCTCAGCGTCTTATTTTCTAACCGTTGAAGATTCACGTTTTGAAAAGTCCAGGGAGCCGTGGAGAGTCCACCAGATGTTACCGCCGCCTCTAGCTTGCCAAGAGGGGAGGGGAACTCAAGAAATTCTGTTTCAGTAAGACAGGGGACTTCGGTAACTTTTCCTTTTCGAAGAAAAACGGCGTTGCCATAATATTCATTAGTGAGTCCGTTAACATTGAAAGTGAGTTGATAGTTCCATGGCGGCTTTGGATTCTCAGGCAAACCCGCGTCATAAATGAGTACCTCTTCTGGTTCCTCAATGAACGACATGGAATAAACACCTAGTGAAATGTTGAGTCCGGGCCCCATCCCGCAGTCTGGTGTTACCGTGACACCTGCTTTTTTTGCCTCCGGGTCCAGCTTCAATTGCTCGCGAACAGTTTCCGTATGTCCCCCCAGGTCGCAAAAGCTGGAGCCTTTTGCCACCGCGATTTTGCAGATGAGTGGATTTAGCTGAAAGGGTACCGCGCTTATCGTTGCATGAACTCCCGACAGTGTACTTTCTAATGCGCCAGAGTGGGAAGCGTCAAGCGGAAATCCACTAGCCAGGTTGCCGGGCAGAAGTTGATTGATTCGCTCTGCTCCTTTTTGTGCTATATCAGCGGACAGGTCGTAGAGACGGATTTCTTCTGCATCGCCATGCCGACCAATGTCATAGGCGGCGGCCAAACCCTGGCGTCCTGTTCCAATAATTGCGTATCGATAGGACATGAGAGAAATATGAAGCAAAAGGGTCGAGAAGGCAAAAAAAAGACTACTTTATTTAACAAGAAGTTGTCTGGTACGATGAATGATGATAATTGTATATGGACGCATTAAAAATTGCACATAAATTAATGAAAAATGAATTTTCCATATAAAGCAGTATTGTTTGACTGGGCTTATACACTGGTTGACCTCGTTCATGAAGATGACCGAGCTGCGTTCGTGCGGCTTGCAGAGTTTTTGCGAGGGAAGGATATCGAATTGCCTGAATTTGAGGTTTTGTTCGAAGCTTATCAAGGTCTGTTTTATGGCTTGATAAATGAATCACGTCAGACTCACCGGGAAGCGTGTTTCGAAACGGTTCTGCGTCACCTGTTTTTTCAATATGGGATAAAAATTGAGGGCCGCACTTCGTGGAAAGAAATATTGACCATTTACTATGAAGTGATTCATGGTGTCAGAACGATTTATCCCGATGTCATTAGCACGCTGGAAAGATTTCGTGATTCGGGAGTGAGGATGGGTGTTATCTCAAACACGACCAATCCGCAGTTCATTAAAGATGAAGAGCGACATCGAACCGGGTTGAACCCGTATTTTGAATTCGCGCTTTACTCATCCAGTACCCCTTACCGCAAGCCTCACCCCTCTATATTTAATGCGGCAATTGCAAGGTTGCAGATGGATGCAGAAGATATTCTCTTCGTTGGCGATAATTTGCAGATGGATGTGGCCGGTCCACAGGCAGTGGGAATATCCGCCGCCTGGCTTAACCGGGGAGGTTCCTCTTTGAGTGATAGTATTATTCCCGACTACCAGATAAACAGTTTGTCCGAATTACTTCAGATTGAACCTCTCAAAGTATGATGTGTTTCTTAATAGTTCAGCGATTTTAAAATATTCCATGCACCGATTTTTTACAGCGCCTGAAAACATCAGTGATGAAAAGGCTGTTTTGTGCGGAACTGATGTGGCTCATATCCGCACTGTGTTACGTCTTAAAGGTGGGGATCGGGTGCAGGTTCTTGACGGGCTCGGCAATTGTTATACGGTGATCCTGTCGCGCGTGGGCCGGGACAAAATTGAGAGTCGAATCGAATCTAAGGAAGATGTGGAGGATTGTGAATCCCCGCTGACAGTTAGTTTGGGGCAGGGAATGGTAAAGGGAACGGGATTTGATGGCATCGTGCGTCGGGCGGTTGAACTGGGCGTTGGGCATGTTAGCCCCGTCAGCGCAAAACGCTGTATCGCAAAACTATCAAAAGAAGATAGCGCAAAAAAAATCGGACGCTGGCAACGCATTGCCAGGGAGGCATCTAAACAATGCGGACGGGCCAGAGTCCCTGAAGTAGGTCCCAGGGCGTTATCGGTTAGAGATTTTTGTTTTGCTCATCGCGAGTTCGACCTGAGACTAATTTTCTGGGAGGAAGAACGGTCTGTTTGCATAGGAGACTTGCCAGTGAAAACCCGGGTCAAGTCAGCGGCTGTTCTTATTGGCCCGGAAGGCGGGTTTGCCGCTGAAGAAATTGAGAGTGCCATGGAATATGGATTTCAGTCGGTTTCTCTGGGTCCACGTTTGCTAAGAACGGGTACGGCTCCGCTCGCGGTTCTCTCTATCCTGCAACATCTTTGGGGCGACCTGTGATTACTCTAATGTTATTCCTGAAAATTAATTTTTTAAATTTTAGTTTTAATGGTAGATTTCCTCATTACTCGTTTTTTGAGATTGGAAGTGAATTGACTCTATGAACTATCAGTGTGATCTGGACATTTTTGAAGGCCCGCTTGACCTTCTGTTGCATCTTGTCAAAGAGCAGAAGATGGATATCTATGATATTCGTGTTGCGGAGATCACCAAACAGTATTTGGAATACCTCGACCTGTTGAGTGAGTTGAATCTTGAAATGGTTGGAGAGTATCTGATCATGGCCGCAGAGCTTACGAAGATAAAATCCAAAACACTTCTGCCTGCCCAAGAAACGGAAGAAGATGTTCTGGCGGCATCAGGAGAAGATCCACGTGCAGAACTCATGCGACGTCTACTGGAATACCAGCGCTATAAAGAAGCCGCCTTTGAACTCAGGCAAAAGGAGTACAACCAGCAACAACTTTTTACCCGTATTGGAGAAGTTGAGATAGATGACTCTGAAGAAAAAGTGCTGATTGAAGCTAATGTCTTTGATCTGTTGACAGCCTTTCAAAAGGTTTTAAAAGAAAAGGCGTTCGTAAAAGATTATGAGATTAAAGTCACAACCCTTTCCGTTTCTGACCGCATAGGCGATGTCATGGAAATTTTAAACGCGTCCGAGAGCGTCACTTTCGCCTCGTTATTTACAGTGCTGAATACGAGGCAGGAAGTTATCGTTACATTTCTGGCTATTCTGGAACTCATGCGGATGCAGTTGATTCGAAGCCAGCAGGCGAAACAATTCGAAGCCATCCGTCTGTATGCGGCTGTCGACAGAGAAGTTCAGGAAGGGATATTAAAGGAGTTTTACGATTCAGGGGAAGCTGAAAACCTGCCCCAGGGTGGCGACCCCGCAGAGTAAATTTTCACTTCTCGTAGTGAGTATTTCTATTTGGCTATTTTTGTGTACTTTGAGCTTTCAAGAGTCTGGTTGTACATGAGACCTTTCTGTCCGAGAACAAATTCCACAATGGGGTCCTTGATATTTAACGTGTCTAAAGAATCCCCTGCGTCCAGAGTTACCAGCGCTACTGACCTATCGACACCCACTTTCCAGCCATCGCTGTTTTGAAATTTGTCCAGCGCGTTCTTTTGCATGAACACTAGGATGATGATTTTGGTTTGGGCATCGAACTGGAATCCAATGGATGCCGCCATGGTATTGAAATATCCTGCAGTTTTTCCGCAAACTCGAAGAGCCCTTCTCGATATTCACCACCAACACCAATCCAGCTTTGTAGACTATGGGGAAAATGAGAGCTCCTCTTTGTCTTCTTTGGTCAATGATTTGATTGATTTAGTTGGATAAACAAAGAATATCCCGTATTTTTGCCTCAATTTCCAAGTATGGCCTCCAAGTCTATGGATTTCTTGGGATTCCGGTTGCAACTCTGGCTCCAGATAGACTACAATTCATATGACACACCTAAGATATTATAGCGGAAGGCCTTATGCTGAAACAAATTAAGGAAGATATCGCAGTCGCGATCGAAAAAGATCCTGCGGCACGTAACTTCTGGGAAGTTTTCCTTCTTTATCCGGGGGTTCACGCTCTGATCGGGTATCGGTTTGCTCATGTGTTATGGAAACTTAATTTTCGGTTCATTGCCCGGTTTATTTCCTATTTCATGCGTTGGTTGACGGGTATCGAAATACACCCGGCGGCTGTGATCGGGCGGCGTTTTTTTATTGACCATGGAATGGGTGTGGTGATCGGTGAAACTTCAGTGGTAGGGGATAATGTTTTTATTTATCACGGGGTGACCCTGGGAGGGTTGAGCACTAAAAAAGGTAAACGGCACCCGACCATAGGCCACCATGTCGTTATAGGTGCGGGAGCCCAGGTATTAGGGCCCACACATATTGGTGACTATACGAAAATTGGTTCCGGTTCGGTCGTGTTGCAGCACGTCCCGGAATATTCCACTGTCATTGGTGTGCCGGGACGAATTGTATTTTCGGGAATGACACCAACCCAGGATGGCGCAGATGGAGAAGAAGCTTTTCCTGATCCTGTAGCCAGAGCCATCGAATGCATGTTGGAGCGTCTACCGCAGATGGATAAAGAAATTCGCCAGCTTAGAAAAGAGATGACAGGTGAAGAAACTTCCGACTCTGAGCCAGAACCTGCCAAAGATGAATCCGTTACTCAATAAATTCTGATAGTTCAAGAATCTGGTTTTCATAAAACAGATATCTGCCTGAACTATTCTTCCTACAGCGAGTCTTAAATTGCGAAAAATCTATCTCGATCATAACGCGACAACCCCTGTATCACAGGAAGTGTTGGACGCGGTGCTCCCTTTGTTCAAAGAAGGGTTTGGCAATCCATCAAGTGTTCATTCAGAAGGCCGGGCGGCCCGGGTTCGTCTTGATGAGTCTAGGGAACAGGTTGCCGGACTCATCGGTGCCAAACCGAGTGAGATGGTATTTACCAGTGGTGGTTCAGAGTCAAATAATTTTGCCATCCTTGGTACAGCTTTCGCACTTGGCAATAAAAAGCGTCATATTGTTACCTGTGAAGTTGAACACGCCGCTATACTCAATCCGCTAAAACAGCTTGAAGGAATGGGATTTCATATAGAACGATTGCCTGTGGACAGCGTGGGTCGCGTTGATCCAGAGAGAGTAAAAAATGCGCTTACAGAAAAAACGCTGTTGGTTACCATTCAGCATGCCAATAGCGAAGTGGGAACCCTGCAGGATATAGGCAGGATAGGAGAATATGCTCACCAAAAGGGTGTTCTGTTCCATACCGACGCTGTTCAAAGCGTGGGGAAGGTGCCCGTTGATGTCAGGAGTTTGCCGGTTGATCTTCTTTCGATGTCTTCACACAAAATATATGGGCCAAAAGGTGTCGGTGCATTATTTATCAGACGGGGAACGCCAGCGCTTTTCAGTCCCGTGTGCGGGGGAGGGCAGGAAAACAAACGGCGGGGAGGTACAGAGAATGTTCCAGGAATTGTTGGTTTTGGCAAAGCCTGCCAGCTGGCTAAAGAACGTATGACCAGAGGCGAGGTGGAACGGTTGATAGAAATGCGTGACCAACTTTGGGAAAGAATTGAGCAGTCTATTGCCGGAGCAGAACTTTTCGGATGTCCCGACAATCGTCTGCCAAATACTCTAGGTTGCGGATTCGAGGGTGCGGATGGGGATACATTGCTGATCGCGCTCGATATGGAAGGAATCTCAGTGTCAACAGGCTCCGCTTGCAGCTCGGGTACAGGAATGCCTTCACCCGTTCTCTCAGCGATGAGAGTTCCAGTGGAAAAGATCAATTCCTCATTGCGCTTCAGCTTGGGGTGGGGGAACACGTTGAGCGATATGGACAGAGTAGTAGAAACTCTCGCAAGAGCGGTTCAGCAGAGTAGAGATAAATCACTCGCTACCCCAAAAACGGGGTTTATAGAGCGACTGAGGCCGAAAAAGATGTTTTTGGGTGAAATTTGTCAAAAACCAGAATAAACACTAATGCGAAAGCCTTGATTTTCCGATATAAACCATTGTGATTATAGCAATTCTCAGAAAAACCGTGATATTTCATAAGTATTGACATTATTAGCCTAAGATTTTATAGTCTATTGATATTAAAGGGATACCAAACCCTTCCACTGGAGAAAACAGAATTTATGTCCCTCATTAACCCAATTTCCCGCTTGTTTTTAGTATTGTTGATTTCTAGTTCCATGGTCCTGAGTGGATGTAGTTATATCCCCTGGATCGGAGATGATGAAGAGGACCTTGCCTTCGAGGAGGATTTCCCCTTTGATGATGAAGACAGTGGTGGGTTTGAGAATGACAGGTCCGCTTCTTCAGATAATGATGACTTCTTTGCGGAAGATTCACAAGGGGGGAGTGATGATGAATTTATTTCTGATGATGGTTTTGCCAGTATCGATCAGCGAACAGACAAAAAGGAATTGCAGGGTGATGTTGAATCTCTGCAAACCCAGCAGGAAGCACTTATAAGTAAAGTTCGCGAACTGGAAGAAATTCTTGGTTCACTGGGACCCAAAATAAATGCGACACAGGAACGCCTTGAGGGGAGTCTTTCTGCCGTATCCGGGCAGTCTGAGTATCTGGAACCGGAGGTGGAAGAACTTAAACTTCAGGTAGCCCGATTGAACGACGAAATAGCTCGTATAAAGGCCACCAAGATGAGCCGGGCAAAATCGGGAACCAATCAACGCAGAAAGGCTCGGCGCGTGCGCAGAGCCAGTGCAAGTACTCCTCCTGAGTATAATCAGGCTTTGTCATCTTATCGTTCAGGAAATTATGATGAGTCTATTCTTCTGTTTCAAAGCCTTGCGGTTGGTAGTCCACCAGATAGTTTAAAGGATAATATTGAGTTCTGGATCGGTAGTAATTATGTAAAACTCGAAATGTATGATGACGCCATCACACAATTTGAAACGGTTATTAATTCTTATCCAATGGGCAACAAGGTTCACGACTCGAGGTATATGCTTGGACTCAGTTATTACCGTAAAGGTGAAAGCAGTAAGGCAGTAGAGATCCTTCAATCGGCTCTCAAAGGCAACCCGCCTGCCGAGGTTCGTGGAAAAATCACCACTCAATTGAATGAAATTCAGTAATCCGTAAACAGGATACTGGTAAAATCATAAGGCAAAAGGCAAACATCTGTCGGGAGCCCCTGTAACTTGCCTTTTGCTTTTTTATTTTTGTTTCCCAAATGAAAATCGCTATTGTTCATGATTGGCTTACGGGAATGCGAGGCGGCGAAAAATGCCTTGAAGTTTTTTGCAAACTCTTTCCCTCTGCCGATCTCTATAGCTTGCTCCATATCCCCAATTCGGTTTCTCCTGTTATAGAATCGCATCTCATCCACACATCGTTTATTCAGAACCTACCCTTTGTTGAATCCAAGTATCGCTACTACCTTCCACTCATGCCTATGGCTATAGAGCAATTCGATTTTAATGGATATGACTTGATCTTAAGTAGCAGTCATTGTGTCGCTAAAAGTGTCAAGCATGGGCCGGAAACTTTACATATATGCTACTGCCATACCCCCATGCGGTATATATGGGATCAGTTCGATCAGTATTTTGGCAGAGACACATCCGGTTTAATTCCCGCGACCGTTATGCGGATATTGAGACCCTGGCTTCAACGATGGGATGCTCGGACCAGCCGTCGGGTGGATCATTTTATAGCTAATTCAGGTCATGTGCGGAAGCGGATCAAAAAATATTACGGACAGGAAGCAACAGTTATCCATCCCCCGGTGGATACAGGATTATTTACGCCTGATTGTGAAGAAAGAGGCGATTATTTTCTTATCGTTTCAGCGTTTGCGCCTTATAAAAGGGTGGATTTAGCGGTTGAAGCTTTCAATAAACTGGGTTATTCTTTCACCATTATTGGTGAAGGGCAGGATTCTGGCCCTTTGCGAAAAATGGCGCGACCTAATATCCGGTTTGAAGGATGGCTTGATAATTCTGCGATCCGTTCCCATTATGCTCGTTGTCGAGCATTCGTTTTTTGTGGCGAAGAGGATTTTGGAATCACCCTTCTGGAAGCTCAGGCTATGGGACGCCCGGTCATTGCATTTGGGCGGGGCGGGGCTCTGGAAACCGTTGTCCCGGACAGCCAGACTTGGAAACCAGAGACAGGGATTCCCCAAAATAAGACCTCCTGTCCCACGGGAGTCTTTTTCTACGAGCAAACGTCTGACTCTTTGGTTAAAGCTATCCAGCACTTCGAATCGGTTGAGTCTCAATTTGATGCGG
>Ga0208639_1000894_pt1 | contig 21117 bp, 22 predicted proteins | sample ETNtaG_33_FD_185772 | JGI IMG/M metagenome (GOLD analysis project Ga0208639, IMG submission 185772) | Marine microbial and viral communities from oxygen minimum zone, Eastern Pacific Ocean - ETNP201310SV76 (SPAdes) (version 2) | ecosystem: Environmental > Aquatic > Marine > Oceanic ...
CCTGCTCCTGAGATGCCAGATAGAAGTGACATCACTGCAAATAGTGTTCCCGCCTCATCTGGTGTCATATTATCCCCAATTCACAAGCACTCATGCGCCCATTGAATATACGTGAGGTAGCATCATGATTTAATCACGACGCAATACATACTGTATTTTGCTCAGTTGTAGGATTTTCCTTTGCAGTGGGAATAATACATAATTTGTTTTCAAGGTTGATACGTGCCTTGCAATTCAAAAAGTGCCTCATCAGTGTCAATTTCTATTGGGATCATGCGAGTTACTGTTACCTCCAACTTAAACTCCATAGGGAAATTTTCCCGTAATTCTGAATACAGTCTAGCCTGTACCTCATCTGCACTTCTACCTCTCAATACTGTTAGGCAGTGCATGGTTTCTTTCTGTGCGCGCTCCACATAGTACTCAACGAGCCACTCTTTCATGGGGAGGCTTGCACCATCTCGCCCCTCTGGTTGTCCGGATTGTCCGTCCATGGTGTAAATAGTGCACCGCTAGGGTATAAATCCCCCGAAAAACGAACATGATGCAGGTAGGGGAACAGTTTATCGGGGGGGTGCAACAAATATCTTCGTTTCCGAGTAGGTGATAATTATTCTTCTGATTCCGCACCTGGCTTGCCATTATTGTCTGTTTTTGATTCGTTGAATGATTGTAAGGCCGGCGTGGCCAATAGAAGTCCAATTAGGGCAATGCCGCCGATGATAATTATTGAGTTGTATTCATCTTCTGCGATTGTATTGGCGGATTGAATTTGTTGTGCAGCAATTACCTTTCCAGTATTGTCCTCTGTATAAACTACCAAAGATTTCTGTTTGAGGGTATCATCAGTAGGGTTTGCTGAAAAATTGTAGTTTACTTGAAGCTCAGTATTGTTCTCCTCTTGGCTCCAATTACTTACAGACCAAGAATAACTAGGTTCTGAGAAGATAATTGATCCATTGTTGGGGTTCACAATGATGCCTGCTGTTGCAACATTATCGTGGTAACGAACTCCATTGTATAGTTCTGCATTTTCTATTTCCACTCTATTATCAGTCAATACAAATGTGATTGCCTCAGCGTTCTCTCCTGAAATAGTGGCTATGAATTCAAGTCTATTTTCATCAGTGCCATTGTTGCCTCTATTGTAGTAATCTATTTCCAAGTTTTCTTCAGATGTTCGTTGACCCGCTGCTTTCAGATATGTTTGATGTAATTGAGTTTCACTTACTGGTCCACTCACTTTGTAATCTCCATCCATCCATAGTGTGGGGTATTCGGCTTCTGTTGGATTTTGGCCTAAATTCCACATTTGGCGAGTGGAGAGGCGATTGCCTAAGAAATCAGTTCCATCATCTGGGTGGTATGCAATTCTAGCCACCTCTTTATGGCGTTGATTTGAAAATTGTTGGATTGTAGTATCAGCATAAGCACATATTTCACACCAAATAGCAGTTATTTCCTGCATCACTACAACATTTGAGCCTGTGTTTAGTTTGAGTGATTCACAAGCCAATCCATCCTCACAACTGTCAGACTCCGCCTCCACTATTGTTTGGGGGCTTAATGTGGCCCACAATAACATCAATGCAACAAGCAAAGTAATGCTAAGATGCGCTCCACGCATGTTTTCCGGACGGGTCCCCTTTACATAGGCGCGCCGGCGGGTGTACATCAATGAGTAAGAGGTGGTACAACGAGCACCGCCGCGACCCGTGGCGCAGGAAAGCAAAATCTTCCGGGTATCGTTCACGTTCGGCCTACAAATTACTTCAATGCCAAGAAAAATTCAATCTCATCAGAGAGGGGGATACAATTCTTGATGTTGGGTGTCACCCTGGCGGGTGGTCTCAGGTGTCAGTTGAGTTAGGTGGCGGGGAGGGTAGAGTAATAGGGATCGATTTGAAACCCTGTGAACCAATACCTGGTGTCGAGCTATTGGTTGGTGACATTACAGAGGTTGGGACACAGGATAACCTACTAGGGTTATTGGATGGTGCGCCAATTCACTCGATAGTTTCCGATATATCTCCTGGGCTTACTGGTCAATATGAAATGGATCAAGCGATTTCTCTAGACCTAGTATGTCTAGTAATGGATTTCTCACTTCCACTTTTGAACAAAGGTGGCTCTTTTGTCACAAAGGTATTCCAAGGCAGGGGTATTGAAGCGGTTGTTGAAGCCGCGAAACTAAATTTTTCTAAAGTTCAGAGGTTCTCACCAGTAGCAAGTAGAAACTCCTCATCTGAAACTTATTTGGTCTGTAAGAACAAATTACCAAGGACACGTGGCAAAGATGGAGATTTTTCAGTTCGTGATTATGTTGAAGCATCTTTGGCTAAAGATGGATTTGTTACGAGTGAGGATGAATCAGATTCTGAAGTTAGCGGAAAAATAGGATTCACTCTTCATCGTGCTCGTGATGATTGAGTGTATATTGTATAATCAAGTATCTTCACTTTCATTTTAAGTGATGTAGACAGACTCCGTGAAGCGTGGTTAAATCAGAATCTGTAATCACTTATCGCTATGTCTTGTCAAAGATGCTTAAGGTGCTATGGAGAACGTGATAGGGGTTTCTGTGAGTTATTTCATGTGCGGGATGGAATTGGTGATGTGCCCTATTGCAAAATGCAACATGAGGTTCGAAGAATGCGGGATCTAGGCTGGTCTCCAGCAGTAATATCAGCAGTTCTTGGAATTAATGTAAAGTTAGTCCTTCTTTGGATATCTTGACTTTCACTTTCAATTATATTCCCGTAGGGAAGTCCCTTAATTCATATTCACTTTTCGTTTACCCCGTACAAAACCCTATACTATGACAAGACCATCTCAATAATTATGACTCAGGTAACGAGACAGAAATTGAGTGTTGAACAAAGAAAAGTTAGGAAAGCAGCAATCCTAAGCCATGCATACGGTAATGATGCCAGTGCCAATGTTGTAGAACCGAAACTGGTGAAGGTAAAGGAATTGCATGCAGGGGTGAAAATAAGTCGCCTAGAAGTGTTGGTGCTTCGCCGTTATCCGCGGCGCCAGGTGCATTCAGCCAACTATCGTGGACCAGTTGCCGCAGCTTGTGGGCGTGATGAAACAGGAGTAATTGGCCTAGTTCTGTGGGGCGAACAGGTTGACAAGGTTAGGACGGGTGATGTAATTCGTATAACCAATGGTTGGTGTCGTAGAACTCACGGGGAATTGGTTGTTAGTTCGGGGCGAACGGGCCAATTGTCTGTGATTCAGAGTTGAACTCAGCGCTAACACTGATTCTATACAATGGGTAACCATCAAAAGGGTGTGGCCGTTCGGCGGCTCGTTCGGTGATTAATGGTGGTCAAGAGAGCAACAATTTGCAATGCCTCGGGCATACCTCTAGTAGAGAGAGATAGTACATCATTTCCTTGCCCAAAGTGTAGCGAATTAGTTGGTAGGTCAGCACGTTGCCGAAGTCAAGCAGTCCCTTACATTTGCGTGTCTTGTGGATTCCAAGGGCCTTGAGGTGATTTGATGGGAGAAGTTGCGATTCGTTACAAGATAATGTGCTCACCAGATTCAGAAATTTCGGCAGATGAGATAGCTGTAAATCTTCAGTCTATGGAGAATGATGTAGGCGTAGTTCAATCAGTTGAAACCAAACCGCTTGCTTTCGGAATGAAATTTGTTGAAGCATACTGTGTTATCCAAGAAGGTGACGGCACTGTTGACAATTTTGAAGGTGCAATAAAATCGATTGATGGGGTTGGCGAAATTCAAGTCCTAGAGATTGGTCGCTTAATGTAAGCGTTGTACCAATAATCAAGATTGGTGCAGTGGTGCACGAGTAAATTCTCTGAGAAGAGTCGTGGCGTATGTCCCTGGTGGTAGATTGAATTTAAAATTAATACAAGCTCCATCAGGATGCCAACGATCTACATCTTTTGGCCCATTTTCCCAACGTTGGCTTACATTCGATATATCTAATATGGATTTTAGACTAAATGAGAATTCAGAGTAACTACCAGTTAGCGGCCTCTTAGTTCCTTTAGTTGTAAGTCGTGGTATTTCTTCAATTTGCCATGATACGGATTCTAAGTCTAATTTCTTTAGGACTTTCTTTTCTAGATCTCCTACATCATCGGTGGCAGATAATGATTCAGAACCAACTAGTGAGCCAGTGACAGCGAGTCTTCCAAGAAGGCAATTTCGAGAAATTCTAGTAATTGTTGATTCTTGCACAATAGCAAGTTTACTTGCATCAATTTTTCCATTATTGTCGATAGGGCCCACTACATCACCAATTACGGGTGATGAAATTGACATTCCACTGGTTATTCTTTCGGCTAATATGTGATTGAAAGCAAGAGATTGTAATGAATGAATTGTCATCAATTGAAGGTTGTTAGGTAATTTCCTGAATGCGGCTACCCAATCATCAGGCTTCTTTTTAATAGAATAAAGCAAATCTCGCTCATAACCCAATTGTTTAGGGATTATATCTAGAGCAACATCCAAATCACTATTTTCTCTCCAATGGCGACGGAATTCAGCGACATCATCCATCTCATTCTGTCCTTCCATTCCGATGTAAGAATTGACAGCCTCCTGCCATTCACCGTTTACTACATGTCTTCCTACTACAGGTGTAACGGGCCTAGTTGATCCAAATCGTTGTGGGCCAACCCAGTTTGGAAATTTCCCCTCGCCTAGGCGTGAAACCAATGCTGCATGTATTTTCTCAACCTCTGAAACGGCTTCTTCTTCACTAAGAGGGTCACCATTTTTGTTGGCACAGCCTCTAACTGTGATGCTGAAGCGATTGCTAGAGTGGGAGCCCATTGACAATTTTTGATGAGTTCGACCTAGGACCTCTAATTCGACATCTTTGATATTGACATTAGAAACTTTGTTGGTGGGGGCATCAATTACGAAAAGTTGAGTGGTAACTGCGCGTTTATCTTTTGTGCCTGAAAACCAAATTCTCTTTCTAGAAATCTTGAGTTCCTTTGCCAACCTGTTGGTAAATCGGTTAGTTTCCCAATTATTTAGAGTAATTCGAGCAACAGTAAATCTTCCTTTTTGGTCTAGTGCTGGTGTCGAACCCTCTTCAATAACTATGAAATCTTCAACTCTTACCTTGATTAGTCCTCCAATTCCTTCGCCTTCACAAACCCATTGATCTAGGCCGAGGTTTGATGCAACCTCATCAGCGTCCATTGGCCGTCAGCCTCAGGAGAACTTCAAGTTAGAAAACTCACCGACTAAATCTTTGCTAAGTGTTTGCAATATTTTCACAGCATCTTTTCCTTTTTTGACTCGAAGATAAAGTTCGGGGTCATCTAGTCCAGGGTGTCCTACGAAGTAGTTTGAATATTCTACATCCTTATTGTCATTCAGCCGAGTCCTAAATAGTTGCAAAGCTGTATGGTTTTCACCAATCAGCCTGATTCTGAGTTCATTCCCTTCGTTCAATAGTACCTTGATAGCCATAGTTATCATTCCGGCGACCTGCGGCCCCATTTTGAACCTTTGGAAAAAACAACCTTTCACACTATAGCCTCCCTTCTCACTTATCAAGGGGTCATGGTTGGGCAGTGCATGAGTGACGACGCTGTGAAAGAACGCACTCAGCAACTAACAACAATTTTTGAGAAGGGTTCCCCTGGGATTTTCTTTGGAGCAGTTGTGTTAACTCTATTTTTTGGTATGTTCCTCTTTCCCTTTCCTTCTTTTTACACTGATCTGCCAGCATTTGCTCCCGATGGGCCAAATGATGCAGCAGAAGAAAGAATTGAATCATCATTTGATGATGAGCGCAAACCTCTTTTTATTCATGTAGAGAATGATGATGGGGGGAATGTTCTATCAATTGCCTCTCTTCAACAACAGCAAGAAGACCTCAATACAATATTAGAATGGTCTGATGGTCATGGTTACTTGATTACGGAGTATATCGCCATCCCTGAGATAATTCAGAGAGGTCTAGATGAAAAATCTCCTGGAGCAAAATTGAGTGAGGCGACATCATGGGAACAATTGCTCAATGACACTCTCAATGAAGGGCAATCTTGTGCTGATGGCGCTAATGATGATGATTTGCTAATGTTAGCTAGTTTCGGACGTGATGCATTAGTCAACAAAGATTTAGATTTTGAGCAAAGTACTTGCAGTTGGCTAGATAGTAATCGCACATCTGGGGATGCAACTCCCTCAGCATCAAGTAATCTCTGGATTCTATACATTAGGGCTGATTTGGACGATGTGGAACGACAGGAGATGGTGAATCTCCTTCGCATGCAATTTGATGAAGCCGGAGTAGGTGGGTCCCTAAATTATGGATTAATTTCAGACGATGTGCTTAGTTATGATATCAATGAAGGCACAATGGACAATCTAGCATGGTTGATTTCGGGAGCATTGGCTGTTGTTGTAATCATCTTAGCTATTGCCTTCCGTTCCATTCGTGGGGTCGTGTTTCCTCTTGCTGCATTATCTATGGCTTTGGTATGGACATACGGTGCGTTAGCGGCCTTGACGCCAACTTTCTCTGTACTTCATGTTGCTGTTGCCCCAGTAGTTCTAGGCTTAGGTATTGATTATTCGATACATCTTCAACGTTCATATGAGAGAAAAAGATCACAGGGGGTCGATACCCCTGAAGCATGGGCCTTTGCCCTCAACGAACTTTATGTCGCACTAACTTTGACAGTAATCACTACAGTAGCTGCTTTCTTATCCAATGTTGTTTCACCCTTGCCCCCCGTCCGTGCTTTTGGCATGGCACTAGCATTTGGAGTAGTTTCAGCATTCATCACATCAACACTAGTTGTAGGTGCTATGCATGTAATGATGGAAAGACGTGATCAGAAATTCAGACCTGAAAGTCACTGGGAGGGTCTACAAAAGATTGCTCGAGAGGTGGTGATTACTCAGAGAAAAACCCAGGCTTTCGCTCTTATTTTGGTGGTTATGTTGACTGTTGGGAGCGTGGTTCTGGCTGCTGCAAAACTAGAAACAGAATTTGACTTGACTGATTTCTTAGACGATGAGATGGAAGTGATGAATGTTCGGACAGACATCTATGAGTCCTATGAATCAACAGGTTGGAGGCCGATATACATCCTCTCGGAACCACTTGATGGTGGCACTTCAATTGTGGATGATGCGGATTTCATTGATGCAAACAATCAACTAAACAACCGTATTGAATTATCACCCCGAGTTGTCATACCTAGATCTGTTGGAGATGGTGAGGCGATGATCGAATCGGTTCACACCGTTCTGAAAGATGCAATAAAGAGAGATACAGAATTTGGTGCGCGCCACGGAATGCGAGTAATAGGTAATGACATTGTAACTCAAAATTATACAACAGGTGGCGTAGTTCATGCACTTTTGGAATTAGGTGAAAATGATTCAGTTGGTGATTTACTCTCTGGGGCTACATGGGCTGAACGAGTAAATGGTGTGGCTAATTTCACTTTTAGTTCTGAAAATGGCTGTACTGAAGGTTGTCTACAATACTTACGTACCGAAGTAATGGTGCAAGTGTCTTCCAATAGTGAATCAATAGAAGCGGTCGAAGGTTTACTGACTGCAGTCAGTCAATCTTCAGGAAAATATGGAGTGCAAGCAGTTATGTATGTCACAGGGGATGCTGTTCAACTAAACTTAGTATTAACAGGATTAACGACTTCTCAACTAGAATCAACTGCCATTAGTCTAGTAGTATCTACTTTGGTCCTTTTTGCTTTGACTAGGCGTATTGGTCCTGCAATAATTGTCATCACTCCGGTAGCTATTGCTGCTATTTGGGTTGTGGGTGCTATGGCATTGCTAAATCTCAACTGGAATGTGTTGACCGTGATGGTGACAGCATTGACCATTGGGCTAGGGATTGATTATTCTATTCACGTCTGGCGTAAGTTTGATTCTTTGAAGGAAAAATATGAGCCTTGGGAAGCAATAAAAGAGATGCATGCAAGTACAGGCACAGCTCTTGTATTATCTGCTAGCACTTCCATATGTGGATTCCTAGTTCTAAGGTTATCACCAATGCCAGTGGTTCAAGATTTTGGCGTAGTTACCTCATTAACGGTGTTTTGCTCTCTGGTGCTCGCTCTTGGTCTAATGCCAATATTGCTTACTGCTGACAGTATGATGGACAACAGTAAGACCTTTACAGAGGAATATTAGCATCAATATAATCTGATCAATCGATGAGATTATTGATATCTACTCCAAGTTCTCTAGCAACTAAGAAAAGTGCCATCCAAATGGTTACTGCTCCGAGAGTTTTCCTTTTCCTTTGTGCTCTTTTCATAACCTCTTGCCGGGCTAGTTTCGATTCTTTAGATATTAGTTGTAGTAGTCCTGGGACATCATATGAATCTGTATTAGTGCCTTGAACTATAGATTTAGTTGACTTAATTGATTGTTCTTTTTCATTGACCGTTTTAGTGTCAGATTTATCTATAATTATTTGTGGCTTTTCAGCAACTGGTGATGAGAAAAGAGGCGGATCTTCAAGTAGCCGTTGTCGTGGGAACCAACCTAGTGGTACATTAATTCCAGAAAAGTCTGCTTTAGGCTTCATTCCTTTATCTGATGAGTCTAGCCAGCCTTTAGCTAGTAATTTAGTTAGCAAATTTTCAGAATCTTGTGGGGATAACCAACCCAAATCAAGGCTCCAAGTTCTAGTAATTGAGTTTGGATCAAGATGTTCATTGCCCCAAGTTCTCCAGGTCATAGCAAGTAGCCGTTGGATATCTTCAACGGCTTCACTTTCTCGGCTCATGTTATTCACCTAATAGCCGTGCTCCATCTAATACCCAGCCCGAAATTTGGCGATCATCTGATAATGGGACAATCACACCTTCATCAGGGGCTAACCACCAGGAAAAAGAGTTTCGAAGTTTAGTTGGTAATCGATCCATGACATATGCCAAATCGCCTTTTCTTTTACTAATCAATAGTATTGAATCAGGTCCCAAATCAAGAACTTCATTGATTCTAGGATTGAGGGTGTCAGTTAGGTAAGTAAGTGTCACCTCACTAGGTAGGGATATTGTTAACATAATTTGTTCAGAAACTGCATGACCTAGTGATATTTCCTTATCTGGGGCGAAGATGTCGATACCAGCTCTTTCGCAACCAATTAGCAGTAAATCCATTACCTCTTTGTGAGAGGTTGCAGATGCGTCAACTTGTACTGGGGAATACTCATCAATGAAATTTCTAAGTAAGTTAATTGGTAATCCAGCGCGATTATTTCTTCGAAACTCAATATGTATGGGGTGGGCTAGTAACCGGGCATCATTGAATTCTATTGGGCCAGGCCAAAGTCCATCATTACCCCAAACAAATCTTGCCCAGCACTGCATATGTAGTCCTCGCAATAGCGGTGGTGGGCCAATAGCCTGTAAATCCACCTATCGTAACATCAAAGGGTGATTATTGTCTGCGGCGGAATAGGCGGGACAACTGATTGCCTAAAATAGGGTCAACGGTGCAGGTGATATCTGATGAAGGAATATATTGCTAGAGATCCAAAAACAGGTTTACCTCTTGCTTTTGGTAAGAGGGGTTATTCTGGCCCGGTTGACGAAGCGTATCGAGCCCCTAAGGGGCCATGGGACGCAATCAAGAATTATGATATCATTTCGCTGTGCGATGGGACTATTCAGGCTTTAGAGGTTCGTTGGAAAGAAATACCTCAATTGGTAACCCGTACTGATGCTATTCGTGCCCTACCTAGGATTATGAGGGATGAACCAGTATTGGTCCATGAGCAATTGACCGCATCTCTCTCTGATATCAAACCTGAAATACGAATCTCAGCACTTTTTTCTTTGCCGTACTGTGCTTTAGTGGAATCTGATGAATTGTTTGAACACCTTCATGAATTACTTGATGATGTGGATGCTAGCGTTAGAAAATCTGCTTCATCCTGTTTGCAAATTGTAGCACCCGTTTTCCCCTCTGCAACAGAAGTAACATTGTTTAGAGAATTGCAATCATCTGTGGCCTCAAGGCGCAAGCATGCATATTCAGCACTCAAGGAGATGTGTCAAGTGTGGCCCGAAGTGGTAGTACAGCATCTAGATGATTTGTTACGTTCTGAAGATCCCAAATTAAGATTGGAGGCTGCAAAGATACTACCTCCTTTGGCGCGTACAAAATCTGCATCAGTATGGGATTTGATTAGTTGGTCTCTAAGTGATGAATCCGATAATGTTAGGGCCCAAGCAGCAAGAACGCTCCCAACTTTAGCAAACATCCATCCTCAAATGGCCAAGATATTGATTGAAAATTCAATATTTGACACCAATAAACAAGTCAGAAAATCAGCATTAAGAGCTTTGAAGTCAATAGATGTTAGTGGCTTTAGAATGAACCGTTTGTGTATTGATGGGGCTAGGCATAGTGACCCTGAGATTCGCCGAACTTGCATCTTAATGATGCCTCGATTATTTACTGAATCTGAGATGAGAATTCAAGCATTAGAGCTCTTGAGACAAGAAACTCGGCCAGAATTAATATCGCTACTTAAAGAAATTTCAATAGATCCTGAAATGGAAGGTGGCGAGGATGAAAAGAATCGATTCCTAGCCGCCGCTCCGCAGGCCACTAATGAGGATGGCTCCCCCTTACTTCCACCAATGGAAAATGAACCCCCAAAGCGCCTCAAAGAGCCTGAGGTAAGCGAAGAAACCCAAATAGATGAGAATAATTGATTGTACTCTTTTTGCGTCACCGTTAAAGAGGGGTGTCAGGTGGGTCGCTCGCTGAGTGATACCATGAGTGGCAAATCGGGTGATTGGAAGGCCGAGCAATTCGAGCGATTATGGTATGGAAGAAGCGCTAAGGGAGAGAATCCTGTCAAGGCGGCTAAGTTCCGTCAATACATGCGTGAACATGTCCGCCAAAAGGTGCCAGACATCAAGTCAGTTAGTCGCAGACGTGCAGAAAGAATTGGTGATGGTGGTGGTGTCCACATGAACGAAAATAGGTTTTTCACCAAAGAGTACTGCCGTAAATATTGGATGGGCGAACTACAAGAAGAAATTCGCGAAGCTGAGTCCTACTGAGTAGGAGGCAGGTGTACCAATGTCTAATCAATCTGCATTATCGAATGTCAGGTTTGATAGTTGGGATATTGACTCCAATGTTCTTTCTGCATTATCTGAAAAAGGATGGGAATGCGCAACTCAAATTCAGGCAGAAGCCATACCTCTTGCTAGAAAGGGACTCAATGTAGTAGGTCAAGCTAGGACTGGTTCTGGAAAAACAGCAGCCTTTGGAATCCCTTGCATTGAATCAACTGAATCTAATGGCATTACACAAGCCATCATAATCACCCCAACTCGTGAATTGGCTCAACAGGTTTCTGAAGAACTACTATGGTTACAGGGCGGCAAAGGCTTGAAAATTGAGACTGTTTATGGCGGTACAGACATAGATAAGCAAGCAAAGAAACTTGATGCTGGAGTAGAAATCATAGTTGGTACTCCTGGCAGAATTATTGATATGACCAAAAGAGGGCATATTCAACTTGATGGAATTACAACTCTTTGTTTGGATGAAGCAGATAGGATGCTAGACATGGGTTTCTTCCCCGATATCATTTGGGTCCTAGAAAAAATGGATAATCGTAAACAGACTCTGCTATTCAGCGCAACATTTCCTGAAGAGGTACTGGAAGCCGCTAATACATTCATTAATGATGCGGAACATGTGATGTCAGACGATTTAGATGTAGAAATACCTGAAATTGAACAGATGCACATTACTATTGGTAGGGCCAACAAATTATGGGCTTTAGGCCGTATTTTGGCTAAAATGGATGATGCTGATCAAATGATGGTATTCGCTAATACAAAAAGGATGGTGGACTTACTTGTTCAGCGCCTGAATAAATTCAGATTCAATTCGGTGGGTCTACACGGAGATATGCCCCAAAAGAAGCGTGAAAGAATTATTGAATCATTTAAGGGTGGACAAGAGAAAGTACTCATTTGCACTGATGTAGCAGCTAGAGGAATTGATGTAGATGGTGTAACAATTGTTGTCAACTATGATTTGCCTGATGATGTTGAGAGTTATGTTCACCGAATTGGGCGTACAGGTAGAATGGGTAGGAAAGGAACTGCTTGGTCATTCGTTAGTGGTGAGGATAAGGGGCAACTTCAGAAGATATGCGCAACATGGAACCTTGAAATCCCTGAGTCTGAAGCACCTGAATTGCCCGAAGGAGTCACTAGAGATCCAGTAAAGAGGCAACAGGATTGGGTTGAAGTAGCCAATAATTTTGGGATGGTACCAGTTAAACTGTCAATCGGTATTGCTCAAGGTGCCTCAAACCACTCCATTACCGATTGGTTTTCGACTGAAGCTAGATTAAGTGAACTCGCAATTGGTGAAGTCAGAATTTCAGAAAATACTAGTGAAGTCGAAATCCATCTAGACAAAGTAGAATCTGTCCTTAAGGTTATGTCAAATCGCAAGTGGGAAGGGAATTCAGTAGAACTTGAAATCCTTAGATGAGTGAAAATAATTTCACTCTTCTTCATCAGTTTTTACGTCCCAATCAATTTTAAATAACGCAAATGCGGATACAGTTGCACTAGTGAATAAGGTGCGCCAAGCCTTACCCGAGATATTATCCCACTCCCTAATTTCTTCGGAACAAATTGCAGAAACTATTTCTTCACATCCTTCTGATTGCACTCTTTCAATTTCAGAATCTGAATCAAAACCGAGAGTATGGACTGCTGATATTGCAATTAATGCTGCTACAGAAAGGGTAACAATAGACCATTTAGGTAATGGCTTTCTTTGTTTGATCTTCTTTGGTAAAGTAATGAGGCTGGAGATGTCATGGATTTCTTTTGTTTTTGCTGGACCACCTACGACTAGATACCAGGCAGTCCAACCTATCAGAATTACTAGCATGAAGCCACTATCTTGCATGAATTGATGGAAATCCCACATTGGGGACCAACACCCGTACTGTCCTGCAGAATCACTACAGCCATTTACGGCAAGAGGGTAGAGAATAAGTAGCCTAGCAACATTCAAGATACTCAAAACTAGGGACATTGCAGCTATACCTCTCAATTTTAGTTGCCTTGAAATCCCTGGGGTCATCCAAATCATGAATGAAACGAAGGCGATTTCATGAATTCCAACACATTCATCGGTCACTCCTAGAAGAGGAATATCACTTCCTACTAAGTTTGAATGATAGTTGAAATCTAGAACAGTGCGAAGTCCAGATTCACTTGTTGTTAGAGTTGCTGTGTCAGCCCCGAAAATTATTGTGTGCAGTTGATACCAAATCCAAGCAATGATTTCTTGATAGATAGAAAAACTGTCATCAGGATGAGTTATCCAACGATAAAAAAGTTCAGCACAGATTAACAGTGTGACAACAGTACCAATTATTTTCACTTTAGCAGCGATTTCTGACCACGAGACATCCCCCTGCCGCTGCTCCATAGTAGGCTCGATGCATACCCTACATATCAAAACCTCATGCTGAATGGTTTGAAAAGAGACGGGTTAGTCGAAACTATCGAGGCACCATCATGCTAACCTTGGACTTGCTAGGATATCATTGTCCTGTGCCTGTTCATGAGACAAGAAAGGCTCTTCAAGGTATGGCGGATGGTGAAATATTAGAGATTATTGCAGATGACCCCGAGACAAAACATGATATTCCAATGATGGTGCAGAGAATCGGTGCTAGGCTAATATCAATCGATGAAGAAATGGGCGAGATCAGAATCATCATAGAAAAACAACAGGGGTGGCTTGAAATGGACAATTCTGCCTTCCAAATTAATGTTCAAGAGGCTAATGATATCCCCCCCGATGCTCGTCTTCCTACTTCAAGTGGGGAATTTAGAATTAGAGTATACCGTGAGGATAATACTGAACTTGATCATGTTGCACTTACAATGGGTGATTTGTCAGGTCCAGACCCAGTTCTTGTGAGGATTCATTCCGAATGTTTGACCGGTGACGCATTTGGTAGTTTAAGGTGTGATTGTGGCTCTCAACTTTCTTCTTCAATGTCGTTAATTGAAGATAAAGGCTGGGGATGCATAATTTATCTTAGGCAAGAAGGCCGAGGAATTGGGCTGAGAGAGAAGATAAAAGCATACAATCTTCAAGATGATGGGGCAGATACAATGGATGCCAATATTATTCTAGGACACCCTCCCGATGCGCGCAACTATAGAATTGCGACAGAAATATTGAAGGCTCTTGGGATTACAGAAGTGTGCCTCTTAACTAACAACCCTGACAAGGTCAACCAGTTGCAAAAAATGGGTGTTAATATCGTTGAAGTGATGCCCTTGATTGTTGGTGTTGGAGAAGATAATGTAGAATATCTAACAACTAAAGCTGAAAGGATGGGTCATTCCATAGATTCTAACGCGCTAAATGGCGATTAATCACGATATAAACAGTAGAGAGGGCCGCGGCCGGGAATTGAACCCGGGTTGGCGGGACCACAACCCACCGTCATAACCTCTAGACCACCGCAGCCAATAGGTGAGCCGCCCACATACTCGCCCCTAATCAACAGTTCTACCGAGTCATCAACCCGACGGGTTGAAGGCCTCCACCAACTTAGCGACTAGCATGGAAGGAATGGCCTCTCGTATCCATGCGTTGTTACTCGCACTGCTGATGTTTACCTCGCTACCCTTTGTTGCGACGGGGGATACCGTCATTCGATCTGATACGGTGGACCTTTTTCCAGAGGGTTCATTTGACAATTCAAGCCAATGGGAAGTTTCCACTCAGTATGGATTTACTCCAGGTGAGTCGGCACATTGGACGGAGGCTATGGTTACTGATGGGCACCTTTCTTTTACCCATTCTAGGCCACAAAATATTGCCGAAGATACCAGTTGGGCTTTGACAACACCGACAGATAGTAATCTGTCTTTAGGTGAGCCAGATGGAGCATATACATGGAGTAAGGGACCTGAAATTGAATTAGCAGGTTTTGATTTATCTGCACATTATAACAAACCCTTACTAAACTCTAGTCTGTTAGTATCATTTGCCATCCCTGAAACTTTACAGGACGATCAGGTAAGAATTGAGTTGGATTGGGATGGGCACATCTATCTTCTAAAACAATTTGCTCACACTCAATCTGCAATTAACAATATGCAAGGTAACCCACTTGAAATATCCCTTGATTCTCACAATAATTGGACCTGGGAAGAACTCGAAAATATCATGGTAACTATTGACTATGTATCAGTAGATGGGGATGATAGTGAAATTCAAGTTGATGCAGTTGGAGTCAAAGCCGTATATGAATCACAATGGTCTGGCCTTGATTCGGGGAAGGCTATCCATACAACAAATATGGCAATGGCTCCTATTCATGATTTCAATATTGCAGATGGAGTGAAAAATAATCTCGTAACAACTAATTGTGGGTTAGAACTCACTGTAGGTGCTGGAACAGGAAGTTGGATTACCTCGGCATTAGAGTTGCCTTACTCTCAAACATGGGGGCGGGTTCACATTTTTGGTAATGCTAGTGCAACAATAGAAATCCAATCTAGTTCTGATGGAGATACTTGGTCAGAAGGTGTGGCATACAATGACGGCACTATTATTTCAGGCTCAAATTTCATACGTGCCGAAACCACCATTTTAGATGGTTGTGTCTCAGGCCTTAGGATAGATTTCAATGATCCAACTCTCAACATTAATGGTGAAATTACTGGGGATAATGATGGTTTAGTCGCCAACTTTAGTTACCTCAGTATTGCAGTGGGTAGTGAATTAGTCGCAACTCAAGCTTTGTCAGTAGGTACTTTCCAACTTTCAATTCCTATAGGCAGATTATTGCCCCAAGAAGGTGCTGATTTGATAATTGGAGTTGGTGCCAGATTTTATTGGTCATCATCAGGAGTCCCAGAAACTCTTGTTGCTCAGATTGAGGAAATCACCTTGTCTGGCGGATTTGTAGTTGAATGGGATTTGGATCCCACCTGTGAGAGTCCCGCAGATATTACACTTGAAGAAGATGGCATTGGAAGTGTTATGCCTTTCAGAAATTCATGTACTGATGATATTACTCCAACTGAACAAATAGTGATTTCAGTTAGTTCAAGTGATGAGACTTTGATTCAAGCATCAGTATCTGACGGTCACTTGATAATTAATCAACAGGCAGAACAATCTGGGATTTCTTCGATAGAAGTTGTGGCATCAGATGAAAGGGGCAACCAGTGGTCATCAATCTTTGATGTTGTAGTCACACCTGTTGATGACCCACCAACATATGCAAATCTTCCAATAGAGGTATTGGTGCCAGTAGGGGAGCCTGTAACAGTCACTCTTGATGTAAACGATATTGATACTGATGTCGAGAATATCTCGATATCTACTGATACCTCTTGGGCAACTGTAGATGAATACGGGGACCTAAATCTAGCACCGCTTTCACCAGGTACTTTTGACGTTTTAATCACATTTTCTGATGGTGCTACAACCTTCAATGAATACTTGACAATTCTAGCTACTGCTGATCCTGATTTGGTTATTGAGCAAGTAGATTATGAATCAACAGATATGAAAGTTGGTTCTTTGGTTGAAATTAAAGTCTGGGTAAGGAATGAGGGTCTGAGTTCTGCATCTCTTGTCACAGTTCGTTGTTACAATGAACAAACATTGATTGATAGCGCAAATATCACTCATGTTGAGCAGGGTGGACTTTCATCTACCTCTTGTTATTGGCAATTGCCAAATGAAGTAGGAAACACTAACCTTAGAGTATACGTTGACCCTACTTATGACATATTAGAAGTCTCAGAATTAAACAACGAGTATTCGACTACTATCGAAATATTACCCTCAGATGTTCTAAATGGTGCATCGGATTCAAACGGAAATAACGAACCAATCATTCCTAATAATATGGTTTGGATTTTGTCAATAATTGTAATAGTAGGTGCTTTTATTGCTATGCAATTAGGTCCTGGGAAGATTAGAAGGTCCATATGAGGCATAAATTAGATTAAAATCATATTTTAATGACAAGTATTACGCCAATGGGCGCAACTTATTGACGGATAATCCTAGATTTTCGGACAATGGTTATAGGTAGTCCGTGTGACAAAAAATTGCTTTCGCAATGCCAGCAGCGTCTGGCAGGGGGCGGAAGTGGGGTGAGCGATATGGGAAGATTGAAAATCCGACTAGAAACTGATGAATGGGTATACGAAGAGTATGATATAGAATGAAACACCTTTGTGTGTTTCTGCCTATTACCATCTTTTGGGATAGGTATCAGGTGGCATTAGGACTATATTGGGCCTAGCAACTTCGCCTCCATTCATGTTTGCTACATCACTGCCGTTGACACTCATGGTAGCAAGGCAGACGATTTCCCCTTTCATTGACATAATGGCAACTTCGTCACCACGAAGTACCTCATTGTTAATGCCGACAATCCCAGGGCTAGCTAATGGTGCCCCGTGTGAAAGAGCAGACGCTGCTCCATCTTTGATAGAAATCCTTGGGATATCAGATATTAGAGATTCAACTGGTTGCAAGATTTTCTTCATCGCATCAGGTTGGTCATGTTGTTTCCAAAGATGAATAGCATCACTTAATTGATGCATTGTGATGGCATCATTTTCTGAATGTGATCCACTTTTCCCTCTTCTAAGTTCAAGAAGTTCTACATCTCCACCTAATAGTAGGCCAAGGTCTCTAGTAAGTGTTCGAACATAGGTGCCCGCCTCGCATTCAATGCTACAGAGTATAATTCTATCATCGCGTTCAACAATTTCGAATGAATCTATTGTACGTTGTCTAACTTGTACTTTGACTGCAGATTCTTTGGGGGGTACATTGTGGATTCTACCTTTGAGGGTTGAAATGGCATCATTTAATGATTCATCTTTGATATTTACTGGTAATTTAATGACACAAATATACATCTTGTTTCCTTTCAAAACTCTACCGGTTAAGCGCATTGCACGGCCCGATAATAGTACCAATCCCCCAGTGGCAAAAGGGTCTAGAGTGCCGCCATGGCCGAGTTTCTCTACTCCTAGCATATCTCGAGCCCATGCTGCGAGTTGATGGCTACTGGGTCCTGTTGGTTTATCGATTAGAATCCATCCACCCTCTAGGAGTTGTTCAATAGTTCTATCTTCAGGGGCGCAACCATATTTTGCCTCAGTAGTTGCATCTTTTACAAGAACAGTCCAATTTTCAGAATCCATATTATAATCCCCTTTTTTCTATTTCACTTGCCACAAGGTCAATTACTTCCTTAGCAGATAGGCTGTCTGTTTTGATTACTAAGTTATATGGCTCCAAATCTTCTAGTGTTATTCCATAAAGATTGAGATATCGCTTTTGGTCACTATCCATTCTATCTTGAATTCTAGAAATAGCCTCGTTGTAAGTCCCACCTTCTCGCTTTACTACCCTTTTTGCTCTCTCTTCAATTGAAACAGATATCCAAAGTCGGATGCATTTAATTTTCTGTTGATGGGCCCACCAGCCACAGAGTCTAGATTCAACAATTTCAGGGCCATTTTCATCTAAAATAGACTTTATCAATCTTTGATCAAGGGATTTATCAATCTCTGGTTCAACATCACAGAGAACTGAAAATTCTTCAAGTGAGACTCCTCTTTCATTGGCAATTGTGCGAAAAACTTCACCGCCATTTAAACTAGTCCAACCTTTAATTTCGCAAATACCATTTACGAGGGTCGAAGTTCCACTGCCTGGGTGCCCACTTACAGTTAAGAGGACCAAATCAACGCCTCCATACGTGCCTACATATGACGCACCGTAAACGACCATCAGGTGCCCTTTCTACTTGTGTGGAGTCACAATCAGGGCATACAGTCCCTGATTTTGGAGAAGCGACAGAGCCTGAACTAAAGACTTCATCTGAGGCATCATTATCACTACCAAATCCTGCCATTTTTCTAGGTCCAGCTCGACTGCGCTTGGTTTTCTTTCCAGTAGAAGACTTAGAAGCAGCATCTTGCAAGTCAGATAGGTATGGCTCAGGAAGTGTTTCCCCAGAGAGTACTAGGGGATGTCTTCGATACCTTGCTAATTTTATGTGCCTATCAACAACCCTGCCTAGTGGTGCAGAGGTTGTGATGTAGGTTGCAATCCACGCAGGGAAAAAGAGGACTTTATCTTCAAGTAGGTTCCATTCAGGTGTCCAAGGTAAACTTACATAATTAACACGGAATGCTTCCACGCTGATAGCCATCCAAGAGAAGATAGCAATAATGAATACGAAGGTGAACATCATTGGTTTCATCATTGCATTTTGTAATTTCATTTGCTCAGGCATTAATCTCTGCTGCAATTTCTGGATTTTATCTATCCGTGCTTTGTCTCGATCAATTCTAGCCTCATTCATCAACTTACGAATTTGTTTGTTTCGGTGAGCGAGGTGTGCTTGCTTGAATGGGTCCATGAAAAATGAACGAAAGACAGTATTCACAATCATGATTGAGGAACCAACCAATGCTACTGTAAGGACGAACCATTGGTCTGAGAAAGGTAGCAAAGGTCTGAGTATTGAGTCTGCACCTCCTGCCAAACTGCTTCTAATTGAAGGGTTGATGATTAGGACTGACATCAATACTAGCAGTAAGAGAGGGGTCATCATTGAGCCCATGCCGGGCAATGCCTCATCTTCAGACTCGTCAGGCATAGAACTGCGGCCATGCCGGAATCGCATGAACCCTTCGTATGTTAATTCTAGTAAGCGGGCCCTTGGGGATGGATTTGTTTATGGCAATGTTGTCTACTATCAAACAAACATACAATTTGATGCGGTAGGTTTGAGTGAGGTGCCCCATCTCCGATATTGGTAGATATGGTCAGCCCCGATGAAATCTTGGCCAGCGTTAGGGACTCTTTGGCTGCTGGAGATTTAGATTCAGCCGAACAATCTCTTCGCGAAGCAAGCCGTACTTGGAAGAGGGAACCAGAATTTGCCATTAGACATGCTGGAGTTTTGGTTAGGCTTGGTAAACATGGTCAAGCGCTAAAGGTCTATAGAAAAGCAATGAAGAGAGCTCCCGAGCGTCTTGATGCCTGCAAAGGTGCAGCAGAGTGCGCAATAAAATTAGGGAATGGTAAACTTGCCGAGAAATTATACAGTAGGGCCACAGGGCTAGGGATGAATTTAGATGAAGTAGCCATGGGGATTTCGCGTTCATATATTCTACGTTCTCAACATAATTTGGCTTGGGATAAGGCGTCACTTCAGTTCAAGGCATCAGGTAATAAATCAAAGGAATTACACATTTTGCTTAAGGAGATTTCAGCACAAGTAGGTATTAGTGTGCCTCATTTAGATGATTATGATTCTGCTGATATTGACTTACTTTCTGATGTGAGAAGAGAAACTCCAGATCCTCGTCTAAATAGTAACTCATTTGAAGCCGGTTCAATTGAAGCAATGGCTGGAGTAGACCGTACTACTTTATTGGATAATGTTGCAATTATGGATGATGAAATCCTATCAGATACAAGCAGTGGGATGGGTGTAACGAACCTAGGGATAGATCTTTCAGCACTTGAAAATACTCAAGATATTGTTGTTCAGCCTAAAATCGAGGCCCCAGCGCCTAATCAAATAGAATCCGACATAGTTGATGATGGAGATTCCATAACATCTACTGATAATCCCGGTGGTGGCATAACATCTGAGTTAGATTCCAAACCAATCTCAACAAAGTCCTCTAATGATTCTAGAGATGACCCCTTTGATGATTGGCCTGAAGTGTAGGCTGACGCATAATTTGATTTTGATATTTATTATTCAAAGTCAAATGAGCAGGTACCACATACATTGGCTCCAGGCGCGTTTACTGCGCTGCAAATAGGGCATGTTCGACCTTCATCAGAAGATTCTTCGACAGGCTCTTCAGAAGTTTCATCATCGCTAGAATCGTCCTCTGAGTCACCTTCACCAGTGATTTGTGCCAAGGCTGCATCCATAGTTGCTTCTTCGCCGTCATCAGATTCTTCATCGTCTCCAGAATCATCTTCTGCTTCATCATCGCCTCCAGACTCCTCTTCTGCTTCATCTTCATCTCCAGAATCATC
>Ga0208639_1000900_pt1 | contig 20991 bp, 18 predicted proteins | sample ETNtaG_33_FD_185772 | JGI IMG/M metagenome (GOLD analysis project Ga0208639, IMG submission 185772) | Marine microbial and viral communities from oxygen minimum zone, Eastern Pacific Ocean - ETNP201310SV76 (SPAdes) (version 2) | ecosystem: Environmental > Aquatic > Marine > Oceanic ...
TTTTTTAAATATCCTGAAGTAATTATTAGCTTAATATGAAATTTATTTTTCTCATTTGTAATATGTTTTTTATGTAAAAAAGTTTTATCTTCTATTTTTATTTTATCACAATCAAAATTATTATTTAATTTTCTTTTTACTATTTCAATTAGTTGATTTATATTCATAATTTATAATAATATATATAATGAAAAATATTTGTGATTGGAATAGATGTTTAGAAGAAGGTACTTATAAGGCACCTGTAGAAAAAGATAATAGTAAAAAGTACAGAATGCTTTGCTTAAATCATGTTAAGGAATTCAATAAAAATTGGAACTATTTTGAAGGAATGAACGATGATCAAATTTATGAATTTGTAAAATCTGATATGACCTGGCACAAACAAACTCAAAGTTTTAGTTCCTCTGATAATTTTTTTAAAATATTATGGAATAATGCTCTAAAAGAAGAGTTAAAAAATAATAAATTAAATGCACAATCTAATCATATGGATAAATTTAAATTTAATAATAACGATGTAGAAGCATTTGGTATTCTTGGAATATCTATTGGAATTAAATGGGAAAAGGTCCAAGAAAAATTTAAAAAACTTGTCAAAAAATTCCACCCTGATATGAATGATGGAAATAAAAAATTTGAAGATAAATTAAAAATTATTACATTAGCTTATACTCAATTAAAGAGCACATATAGAGGAAAAAATTGACAACAAACTTAAACATAGAGCCTGATATAAAAATTTCTGTAAATCAAACTTTTGGTATTGAAAGTGATATGCAAATCGAAGCTTTTTCAAAAAAAAATGAGTATGTTCCTAATATAGATAAGAATTATAAATTTGATAAAGAGACAACTTTAGCAATATTATCTGGATTTTCTTTCAACAAAAGATGTTTGATTTCTGGCTATCATGGAACAGGAAAATCTACACATATAGAGCAGGTTGCTGCTAGACTTAATTGGCCATGTATAAGAGTAAACCTGGATAGTCATATAAGTAGAATTGATCTTATTGGTAAAGATGCAATTGTTATTAAAGATGGAAAACAAATTACAGAATTTAGAGAAGGAATATTGCCTTGGTCAATACAAAATCCAGTTGCTCTGGTATTTGATGAATATGATGCTGGAAGGCCTGATGTTATGTTTGTTATTCAAAGAATTTTGGAGGCAGAAGGAAATTTTACTTTATTAGATAAAAATAAAGTAATTAAGCAAAATAAATATTTTAGACTTTTTGCAACTTCAAACACCGTTGGGCTTGGTGACACTTCAGGACTATATCATGGCACACAGCAAATAAACCAGGGACAAATGGATAGATGGAATATAGTCGCTACTTTAAATTACTTGGCGATGGAAAAAGAAATGGAAATAATTTTGGGAAAAAATAAAAATTTATATAATGCCAAAGGAAAAGAAAAAGTTGCAAATATGATTAAAGTAGCAACATTAACTAGAAAAGGATTTATGGCAGGCGACATATCAACCGTTATGAGTCCTAGAACTGTACTTCATTGGGCTGAAAATTCTGAAATATTTAAAGATGATGGCTATGCTTTTCGAATCACATTCCTGAATAAGTGTGATGAAGTTGAAAAAAATACAATTGCTGAATATTATCAAAGATGTTTTGGAGAAGATTTACCAGAATCTTTGATAAATAGTCAGAAATAATGAACAAAGAAGATAATTTAAAAGAAAGATTTAAACAAGCTTTAATCTCAACAGTAAAAGTAATCTCTGAAGAGTATAAATTAGAAAAAGAAGTAAATAAAAACTTAAGCTCTAAAAACTATAATTTTTTTGAACTTGATAATCTAAATACTAAAGAGGATTATATAAAACTAAGAGCAGAAACTGACTCAGAGGCCTTAAAAAGAAAATTTTCAAATAGTAAAATTTATCAAAAAAATTTACCAAACAAACCTTCTTGTAGATTACTTTATGACATTTCTGAAAAAATAAGATATGAGATTCTTGGTACAAAAATATTAAAAGGAATTTCAAAAAATTTAAAGGACAATTATTCTAACAAAATTATACTTAAGAGAAAAGATCAGCTTAAATCAAAAGATGATGTGCAAATAGCGGAAGCTTTTGAGCTTTATATGCTAAAAAATTTCTTGGGTATTAAGTTGAATTCATTATCAGAAAAAATTTTAAGTTATTGGGAGAAAGATTTTAAATTTTCTTTTGAAAAGCACTTGTCTTATTTAAACGAAAATATTGAAAATCAAGAAAATTATAATTCAAAATTATCAAAAATTTTACAACAAATGGAAATTTTTGAATCAGAAAATGATGAGGAAAGCAAAGAAAATAATAAAAATGAAAATTCAAATGATGAAAATAATAACAAAGATAATCAAAATCAATCACAAGATGAACAAGAAAAAAGAAAAGAAGAAGATCAAAATGGGATCGAAGCAGACTATGATTTAAATGATTCTAAAATAGATGAACAATTAGTAGATACAGATTCTGACGAACAAAGCTCTGAAAAAATTATTCAAAAAATAAATTCAAATATTGGAAACAAAGAATATAATATTTATACTAGTCAATTTGATGAAATAGCAAAAGCTGAAACGCTTGAAAGCAACGAAGAAATTTCAAAATTAAGAAAAACTTTGGATCAACAACTTACTAGTTTCCAAGATTTAATAAAAAAACTAGCAAATAAACTTCAAAGGCAGCTACTTGCAAAACAAAATAGAGCTTGGGAATTTGATTTGGAAGAAGGTTTGTTGGATAGCTCAAAATTAACTAGAATTATAATTAATCCATACAATTCACTATCTTTTAAAAAAGAAAAAGATTTAGAATTTAAAGACACTATAGTTACACTCTTGATTGACAACTCAGGATCAATGAGAGGAAGACCAATAACAATTGCTGCTATTTGTGCCGACATATTATCAAGAACTTTGGAAAGATGTTCTGTAAAAGTCGAGATATTAGGCTTTACTACAAAAAATTGGAAAGGAGGCAAAAGTAGAGAAGAATGGAATAAAAACAATAAACCAAAAAACCCTGGAAGACTAAACGATTTAAGACATATAATTTATAAAAGTGCTGATACACAATGGAGACAATCAAAAAAGAATTTAGGTCTTATGCTTAAAGAAGGGTTATTAAAAGAAAATATTGATGGAGAGGCAATATCTTGGGCGTTTAATAGGTTAATAAAAAGAAAAGAAGAAAGAAAAATTTTAATGGTTATTTCAGATGGTGCACCAGTAGACGATTCAACTCTTTCAGTTAATTCAGGTGATTTTTTAGAAAAACATCTTAAGAAAATTGTAAAATATATTGAAAATAAGAGTGACATTGAAATTTTAGCAATAGGAATAGGACATGATGTTTCAAGATATTATAACAAAGCAATAAAAATTACTGATGTTCAAGAATTGGGTGACGTAATGATTGGTCAATTAAGTGGTTTATTTGAAAACAAAAATAAACTTCACTAAATTATTTTTAAACTCTTACTTTTCCATTTGATTATCACTTCAGCTCCTTCTTTGTCTGCAGAGTTTTTAAAAACTATATTTGCATAATTTTTTTCTAAAAGAGTTTTTCCAATAAAAGTTCCTAGGCCCAATCCATATTTAGATATATTTTTTTGATCAGCAGTTCTTATATATGGTTCGCCTAGTTTATGTTTTTCGATTAGATCCTTGGGAAATCCTGGTCCATCATCTTTAATCAATATTTCTGTTTCACTATTATTGCTTTTCAAAAAAATTTCTATTTTATTTTTGCTAAACTTATTTGCATTTCCAACAAAATTACGCAAACCATAAATTATCTCCGAAGACTTTAGGATTTTTATAGGATTTTTGTGATTATCTACATTTAATATAAATTTTTTATCACTTATTTCCTCATAAGATCTTATTATTTCATACAAATAGTCATACAAATCTAAATTGGATTCTAAAAATCTATCACCAATTTTTGGATTCATGGATAATTTTTTTAAAATTTCACGGCATCTGTTGCTTTGACTCAATAATAAATCTAAATCTTTTTTTATTTTAAGGTTTTTTCCAAATTCTTTTTGAAGTTCTTTTGCTGTTAATAATATTGTTGATAAAGGTGTACCAAGAGAATGTGCTGCAGCTGCTGACTGAGCTCCTAAAGAAATTAGTTCATTTTCTTTGGCCATTAATTCTTGAATTTTATCATATGCATTTTTTCTTATTCTATTTTCTTCACCAAATTTTGCTCCAAAATATACTAAAAATAATAAACCTATTATTATGGATATTGGAATAGCAAATAAATAATAATTAGGTTGATTAATATTTGATTTAGCAGGATGAGGTAGATCAATATAGTAAAATGTAAGTATAGATAAAATTAAAATTATTAAAGAAACTAATAAAATAGAACTATACATATTTAAATATTGAGAAGAAAATACCGCTGGAACAATTATTAAAAATATAAATGGATTCGTAATACCTCCAGTTAAAAAAAATAAAGTGCCCAGCTGCAATATATCAAAACTTAAATACATTGTAGAAATTGAGTTATTTAGTTGATTTTCTTTAAATTTAAATTGTAGGTAAATATTTGATAGAACACTTAAAAGAGTAATTAAAATACAAGTAAAATAATTAAATTCAAAGTTTAAAAAAAATTGAACAAAAATAATTGTAACTAATTGACCAATAATTGCAATCCATCTTAAATTTATATAGGTTGATTTGTTTAAATAAAATATTTTTGAAGTTTTAATAAACTCCATTATTAAACATCAAGATTTAAAACATTAATAGCATTTTCTAATATAAAGTCTTTTCTTAATGCAACATCATTGCCCATTAATGTATGGATTAATTCTAGATCTTTTTTTAGATCTTTTGAGTATTGAACTTGCAATAAATTTCTTGTTTCTGGATTTAAAGTAGTATTCCATAATTCTTCTGGATTCATTTCTCCTAATCCTTTAAATCTCTGTATACTCATTTTTGATTTTTCTTCTTGTAATTTATTCTGAAAATCTTTTGAACCTTTTTTATTTTTTCTTAATTCTTTGGAATTGCTTAATATATGCTTTTCAAGATCTTTTTCATCTTTAATATAAATACCTTTAGATCCCTTATTAATTTTAAATAATGGAGGTTGAGCTAAGTACACATGACCATTTTCAATGAGTTTATTAAAAGGTTTGTTATTAAAAAAAGTCAATAGTAAAGCTCTTATATGAGAACCATCAACATCAGCATCTGTCATTATTATAATTTTTCCATATCTTAAATCTTTTAAGTTTATTTCTTCATCTTTAGGATCTAGGCCTAGTGCATTAATTAATGTTACTATTTCATTTGATGAAATCAATTTTGATAAAGTTTTTGTTCTGAGATCGTTTCTATTTCCATTCGCATTTTTTTTAGTTCCATTTGTATTTGTATATGTATTTAAAATTTTTCCCCTTAATGGAAGAACTGCTTGATATTCTCTGTTTCTTCCTTGTTTTGCAGAGCCTCCTGCGGAATCTCCTTCTACTATAAATAACTCAGTTCCTTCTTGTTTTGAAATTTGACAGTCTGCTAATTTACCAGGTAGACCAGTTAACTCCAAGGCACCTTTTCTTCTTACACTCTCTCTTGCTTTTCTAGCAACATCTCTCGCTAATGCAGCATGTACAATTTTTGCTAAAACAATTTTAGCAATCGATGGATTTTGGTCAAACCATAAAGACAATTTGTCATTTATTATTGTTTCAACAATATTTCTTACCTCTGAAGAAACTAACTTGTCTTTTGTTTGAGATGAAAATTTTGGATCAGGGATTTTTATTGACAAAACACATGTTAAGCCTTCTTTAATATCATCGCCAGATATAGAAATTTTATTTTTTTTTAGTAAGTTTTGTTCGTTTGCATATTTGTTAATTACTCTTGTTAAGGAACTTCTAAACCCAAGCAAATGGGTACCACCATCTTTTTGGTAAATATTATTTGTATAAGAATAAACATCTTCAGAATAACTAGCATTCCATTTTAATGAACATTCTATTTCCAAGTTATCTTTTTTACCTTCAATAAAAATTGGTTTTTTGAATAAATCATTATTATTTTTATTTATAAGTTTTTTTCTATCTTTATCTAAAAATTCAACAAATTCTAAAATACCGCCGTCAAATTTAAAATCTTCAGTTTTTATTTTTTTTAGAGTTAAATCATTAACTGAAATTTTAATTCCCTTATTTAAAAATGCAAGTTCCCTCATTCTTTTTTGTATTGTCACAAAATTAAATTTTGTTGAAGAAAATATAACCTTAGAAGGCAAAAACTTAATTTGAGTTCCAGAATTTTTAGATTTACCAATTATTTTTAATGGTTTTTTTGCATCTCCATTATTAAATTCTATAAAATACTTATTTCCATCTCTCTCAACAGTTAGTTCTAATTTTTCTGAAAGTGCATTAACTACGGAAACTCCAACGCCATGCAGTCCACCAGAAACTTTATAAGAATCGTGATCAAACTTACCTCCGGCATGTAATTGAGTCATAATTACTTCAGCTGCCGATTTTTTTTCTCCTTTATGTGTATCTACTGGTATGCCTCTTCCATCATCCTTAACATTAATTGTGCCATCTGGATTAATATCGACTTGTATATTCTTACAATAGCCGGCTAGTGCTTCATCAATAGAATTATCTACTACCTCATATACCATATGATGCAGACCTGTTCCATCATCAGTATCACCAATATACATACCTGGTCTTTTTCGAACTGCTTCTAGACCTTTTAGAACTTTAATTGAGTCAGCTTGATATTTTGAATTTTTACTCATAATTTATTTTTTCGGAAAATAAAATTATATCATTTTTTGAAAATTAAATAAAACTACTCTTAAAGAGTAGGTTAAATTTGTATTGATAATTAATCATAATATAACATTTAAATTATTAGTTTTTTAAATTTTGGAAACTGACTAAAAAAGGGCTTTTTTTAACAAAAAAAATGAATCTGGAGGAGAGAGTGGGATTCGAACCCACGGTACCTGTAAGGGTACACACACTTTCCAAGCGTGCGCCTTAAACCACTCGGCCACCTCTCCAAAAATTATTAATGATATAAATATTTTATATTTAATTTATAAAATTTAAATAAATAAATTTATCAAAAAGAAAAAATTACTTACAAAATGATTATGATCAAATTATAATCTTCATATAGATATTGCTAATACATCAAAATTGTTTAAAAACATAGAAAATGAAATGCAAAATAACAAACAATAAAATTAATCCTTTTATGTCATTTGGTAAAATGCCAATTGCTAATGGTTTTATTTACAAAGAAAATTTTGATAAAGAGTTCTTTTTTGAAATGGAAGTAGGATTTTCAGAAGATATCTCTCTTTTTCAATTAAATGATCATCCTAAACCGGAGTCAATGTTTAATGAAAAATATCCTTTTTTCACTGGTAGTTCTGAATATATGAAAAAACATTTTAAAGATTTTTCAGATTTTATAAAAAAAAAATACATAAATTCTGAATCAAAGCTAATAGAAATTGGGTCAAATGATGGAACTCTGCTTAAAAATTTTCTTGATAAAAAAGAAAATATTCTTGGTTTTGAACCATCAAAAAATGTAGCTGATCGAGCAAAATCAATAGGAATACCAACTGTTAATGAATTTTTTAATATGGCCAATGTTTCTAAATATAAAGATTTTTTGGGTAAGACTGATGCTGTTTTTGCATCAAATTGTATTTGTCATATTCCAGATCTAAATAATCTTATTCAGAGTGTTGACTTACTTCTTGGTAAAAAAGGGACATTTATATTTGAAGAACCTTACCTTGGTTCAATGATAGAAAAAACTTCTTATGACCAAATTTATGATGAGCATATATTTATGTTCTCTATTTCATCTATTTCTAAAATTTTTAAACTTTTTAATTTTGAATTAGTGGATGCTTTTCCTCAGATAACTCATGGTGGATCTATGAGATACGTAATTAAAAGAAAAAATATAGATAGTATTTCTCAAAATTTAAAAACTTTACTAGAATTAGAAAAGAAAAATAAAATTGATAGTATAGAGGCATGTTTAAAATTTAAAAAAAATTGTGAATCGTCAAAAAAAAAGATTTTAGAAAAATTAAATAAATTAAAATCTAGCGGAAAAAAAATATCAGGATATGCCGCAACATCGAAAAGCACAACTATTTTAAATTATTGTCAAATCGATAATAGTATAATTGATTTCATTTGTGACACTACGCCTGAAAAGATCGGCAAATATAGCCCTGGTATGCATATACCAATTGTAGACATGAAGCATTTTCATGATAATCAGCCTGATGCAGCATATTTGTTTGCCTGGAATCATAAAGATGAAATATTAAAAAAAGAAACAAGTTTTAACGGAGAATGGTTTTCCCATGTCTAAATCTAAAAAAAAAATAGTTTTCACGGGAGGAAATGGTAGATTTGGTCAAGTTTTACAGAAAGCAAAACTAAGTGATTATAAAGTATTTTTCCCAAAAAAATCACAACTAGACATAACAAATTACAATTCAGTAAAAAAATATATAAAAAAAATAAAACCTAATATTTTAGTACACATGGCTGCTCTATCGAGACCAATGAATATTCACGACAAAAATATAATAAAAAGCATAAATTTAAATATTATTGGAACAGCAAATATTACAAAAGTATGTACAAATAATAAAATTAAATTAATTTATTTTTCTACCCAATATGTTTATCCTGGAATTAAAGGTAATTATAAAGAAACAGACCATTTGCTCCCTGTAAATAATTACGGATGGTCTAAATTAGGAGGGGAATCTGCGGTACAAATGTATAAAAATTCACTAATCTTAAGAATATGTATGACAGAACGCCCTTTTATACATAGTAAAGCATTTGCAAATGTAAAAACAAATTTCATTTTTCATGATGAATTTATTCCATTGTTAAAAAAAGTTTTAAATAAAAAAGGTATATTTAATTTAGGAGGACCCACCAAAACAGTTTATAATTTTGCAAAAAAAAGCAATCCTAAAATAAAAAAAATATTTTTAAAAAAGAAACCAAGTATAAAATTTCCTTCAAATCCTTCAATGAACTTGGCAAAATTAAATAAATTAATAAAATGATAAAAAGCTGGGATTATCAAAACGAATATAAGTTTCTAAAAAAAAAGATTTTAACAGCTATTGACAAATCTTTAAGAAGTGGAAATTTATTTTTTGGAAACGAACTTAAAAAATTTGAAAAAAATTTTTTAAAAATAAATAAATCTAGGTATGGTGTAGCAGTTGCTAGTGGATCTGATGCTCTATACTTATCTTTGAAATCACTAAATATAAATCATAATGATGAGGTTATTACAGTAGCAAATACTGCGATTCCAACTGTATCTGCGATTGTTAATTCCGGAGCAAAAGTAAAATTTGTTGATGTAAATGATAATTATTTAATAGATGTAAATAAACTTGAAAAAGTTATTACAAAAAAAACTAAAGCAATTATTCCTGTTCACCTTTATGGTCAATCTTGCGATATGGATAAAATTTTAAGAATAGCAAAAAAATATAATATCAAAATAATTGAAGACTGCGCTCAAGCCCAAGGAGCAAAGTACAAAAGAAAAAATGTTGGTAATTTTGGAATTACAGGTTGTTTTTCTTTTTATCCAACAAAAGTACTTGGTGCTTACGGAGATGGAGGTTTTATAACAACAAATAATAGAAAAATTTTTATGAAATTAAGAAGACTTAGATTATATGGAATGGAGCAAATTGATAAAAGCAATAAATGGAACGGAAAGTATTATGCAAATGAAAATGGAACTAATTCTAGATTGAGTGAAGTGCAGTCCGCAATTTTAAATGTTAAACTTAAATATATTAACAAATTTATAAATAGAAGAAGAGAAATCGCAAAGATGTATAACAATGGTATTAAAAATTTAAATATTATAAAACCTACCGAAAATAATGAAAATTTACATGTTTATCATTTATATGTAGTGACTCATAAAAAAAAGAATAGAGAACTAGTTTTAAAATTTATGAAAAAAAATAATATATTTCTTGGAGTTCAATACCCCTATCCATTACATAAAATGTCAGCTTATAAAAATAGTAAATATAAAAAATTGCAAAAAACTGAAAAATTGTCTAGTAAAGTTTTTTCATTACCTACTTATCCGGATATTGAAGACTCAAAAGTAAATAAAATAATTAAAATAATTAATAATCTTAATTAAAAAAATCATTATAAAGCTTAATATCAAAGTTATTATAACCAATTATAAGTTTTTTTTGATCTTCGTTTATTTCTAAGTAATTATTTTTATTAATATGTAAAGTTGAATCAATTTTCAGATCTAGAGTTGAACACATTTTATTAAAAGAATTACCAAAATCTTCAAATTTTCCTACAAAAAGAAATTTTCTTAGATTATTTAAAGCAATCTCATAAATTTCATTATTAACTGTTTCGAAAGGCATTCCACTAAAATATTGACAATATAAATTTTTTACATGGGAAGAATTTATTAAAAGATCTGCCAAACTTTTTTTAGCAAGCTCGTGGCCTGGCACATAGTCATATTTTATTAACATATTATAATAAGAATAAACTCTAGAAATTGGGTCTCTTAAAAATGTTATATATTTATAATCTTTTGGAGAACACAAAAGTGATACTGGATTATGTTCGCTTTTTTTTTTAAAAATATAAAAATTGTCCAAATTTTTTTCCAAACAATCACGAATAGTTGCCCCTCCTGTTTTTGGAACGTGTATAAAAACTATTTGATTTTTTTCAAACTTGTAATCATTTCTATGATAGTTAAAAATATAATTTCTTCTTTTTTCGTCTAAATTGGTTAAAGATAATGAATCAATTTTTTTAAGAAAAATTGAAAATATTTTTCTATTAAATTTATTTATTATTTTATCAATAATTTTTTTCATAATATAATTTAATCTAATTCAATAAAACGCCAAGGCCAAACTTTATAATTAGTATAATTTCTAAACCAAAAAGACAAATATCTTTCTGCAAGATAAGCATACAGTCTTTTTGTGTCATAACCCTTCAGATCTTCAAATTTAAAAATTTTTTCACATTTAAATAACCAATTGAATAAATTTTTAAACCATTCGTTAACAACTTTTGGTTTTGCAATAAACATAATATGTGGATTAAATGAAGTTGAATCATTTACGAATTTTCTAAATTTTTCTTTTTCCTCATTTTCAAATAGGTCTATTGCCTTATCAAGATTCCCGTGGCTATGATGCATATCAAAATGTAATTTAATTGTTTGTTTATTTTTATTAAAAAGTATTGAAGGGTCTGATATAATATTTTTTATCCCTCTTTTAATTATTTTCATTTTGTTCATGTCATTTACATTTATTTCTTCACAAATTAAAGACTCATAATTTTTCCAGTCCTTATGTGGTTCGTTTAATAAATGATCTTTAAAATTTGAATTGTTAATAATATCTTTCTTTGAATCTAATTTTATCCAAAATCTTCTTTTTTGGCAAAAACCAATCCAGTTTTCACTTTTTAAATCTAGTTGATTTCTCCAAAACCAATAGTGAAAAGTCAATTCAGAATAAAATTCTTCTTTATTAAATATATTCTCTCCATGGTCACACTTTATATAATTGTTAGAAAAATTTCCTTTTCCTACTGCGCATAAATTATAATTATAATCTTCTAGACTCTTTATAGCTTTATTTGTGACACAATATATCTCAAGCTTTGACATTATTAATTAATACATTATTTTAAATTTTAAAAAATAAATAAAAATTTTAAATTAAATTAATTCATAAAATGCAATTAGTTAACAAAAATTTCTGCCTTATATTGGGCTGCACAATTAATCCTAATCGAGTTCGAAATTTAGAGAGAAGATCTCCATTAACGAGACTGGAAGATTACAAAACATCTCTAATAAAATGGTTAAAAAATAATGCAACTAATAAAATACTTGTTGTTGAAAACTCAGGTTATGATTTATCCGAATTAAAAAAAGTTGCTAATGATTTTAAAAAAACAAAAAAAATTGAATTTTTATCTATAGATACAAATAATCATTTTTCTCCTGAACTAGGAAAGGGATATGGAGAATCACTAATACTTAAAGAAGCAGCAGCAAACTCAACATTATTAAAAGAATCTGAAAGTTTTATTCATGTTTCAGGTAGATATTATATTAAAAATTTTAAGAATTATCTTAATGAGTTTGATTTATCAGAAGCTGACGTTTTTTTAAATTTAAGCGATAATCTAAAATACTGTTCGGCAAATATTTATGCTGGTAAAAAAGATTTTCTTTTAAAATATGTTATTCCAGAGTCAGAAAAAGTAAACGACAGTAAAAATTATTTTTTTGAAAATTGTATAGCCAGTGCGGCACTTAAAGCAATTTTGGATAATTATAGCTTTCAAATACCTGAAACATATCCAATTATTGAAGGCACGATTGGTACCAACAATAAAGAATATAATTTTAATTTAATAAAAAAAATAAAATTAAAAATTTTTGGAAAAATAAAAAAATTTTTTTTTAAAACCAAAAAATATTAATTATAAATGAAGATATACGATTGTATTACTTATTTTGAAGAAGAGTTTTTATTTAGTCTTAGACTAAAAATATTAAGTAAATTTGTTGACCATTTTATAGTATGTGAATCAGTTTTTGGTCATAATGGACTGAAGAAAAAAAAATTATTTGATAAAAAAAAATATGCAAAATATGAAGATAAAATAATACATTTAATTATCGATAAATTTCCTGAAAATATTTCAAGATGGAAAAGACAAGATTTACAAAGAGATTATTTATTTAAAGGTTTGTCAGAAGCAAAAGAGAACGATTTTATATTATTTTCTGATAGTGATGAAATTCCAGATCCAAAAAAATTTGAAGAATTTAATAAAAATAAAAAATTTTTTTTATTTGAACAAAAACATTTTTGTTATAATTTTAATACGATAAATAATTCAGAATATTTTTGGGAAGGTACAAGGGCTTGTCAAAAAAAATATCTTAAGTCATTTAATTGGTTAAGAACAAAAATTAAAAAGAAAAATCTTAACTATCCATTTTTTAGATTTGATAAAGAAAAAAATATTAAAATAATTGAAAATGGTGGTTGGCATTTTTCTTATTTTTTGTCTCCAGAAGAAATAGCAAATAAAATAAATTCTTCTCCACATAAGGAATTTATAAATGATGAAAATTTAAATGTTGAAATTATAAAAAAAAGAATTAAAAATTTAAAAGATCCTTTGGGAAGAGATAAAGAATACAAAAAATTAGAAAATTTAAATATTTTACCTAAAGAAATTTTAGATAATCATGAATTCTACAAAAAATGGTTTTGTTAATTATTTTTATTAATTTTTAAAACGCCAATAAATGCTTCTTGTGGTATCTCTACTTTTCCAAATTGTTTAGCTCTAGCCTTACCTTTCTTTTGTTTTTCTAATAATTTTCTTTTCCTATCCACCGCTCCACCACCATGAATCTTTGTTAAAACATCTTTTTTAAATCCTTTAATAGTTTCTCTTGCTATAATTTTTCCTCCTATAGCTGCTTGTATTGGAATCATAAAATTGTGTCTTGGAATTAAATCTTTTAGTTTTTCGCATACTTCTCTACCTGTAATTTGGGCAAAGTCTTTATGTATCATCATGGCTAATGCATCAACGGGCTCTGTGTTTACTAATATGCTCATTTTAACTAAATCTCCTTCTCTGTGGTCTATAATTTCATAATCAAAGCTTGCATAGCCGCTTGTCATTGATTTTAATCTGTCATTAAAATCAAAAACAACCTCATTGAGTGGCAGTTCATAATTTAATACGGCTCTATTGCCTGAATAACTAAGATTTGTTTGTATGCCTCTTTTGTTTTGACAAATTTTTATTATTGATCCTAAATATTGATCTGGCGTAATAATTGTAGCTTTAATCCACGGCTCCTCAATAAATTTAATAAAAGTAGGATTAGGAAGACTTGAAGGGTTTTGTAAATTTTTTATCTCACCATTATCTAAATGTATTTTATATACAACACCTGGAGTGGTTGTTAGTAAATTTAAATCAAATTCTCTCTCTAATCTCTCAGAGATAATTTCTAAGTGTAACAAACCTAAGAATCCACATCTAAATCCCAAACCCAATGCTGATGATGACTCTGCTTCATACGAAAAACTAGCATCATTCAATTGGAGCTTTGCTAACCCATCTTTTAATTTTTGATATTCCGAACTATCAACTGGAAATAATCCGCAAAATACAACTGGTTTGCTAGGCTTAAAACCTGGTAAAGCTTCTTGTAATGGATTAGAAGCATCACAAATAGTATCTCCTACTTTCGTATCAGACAAAACTTTTATTCCTGTTGTAATAAATCCAATTTCTCCAGCATTAAGTTCATTTATATCTTTTGGTTTTGGAGTAAAAACACCTACTTTTTCGACTATATATTCTTGAGAAGTTGACATCATTTTAATTTTCATATTTTTTGAAATTTTTCCATCTATAACTCTAACTAAAATAACAACTCCAAGATATGTATCGTACCAGCTATCTACTAATAAACATTTTAATTTTTTATTTTTTTCTCCTATAGGTCCTGGAAGAGCTACAATTATTTGTTCTAAAATTTTATCAATTCCATCTCCTGTTTTTCCAGAACATGGAACGGCATTTGAAGTATCAATTGCAATAACATCTTCAATCTGTTTTTTTGTTCTATCAAGGTCTGATGCTGGCAAATCAATTTTATTTAAAACCGGTATAATTTCATGTTTTGCATCTAGAGCTTGATAAACATTCGCTAAAGTTTGAGCTTCAACTCCTTGAGTGCTATCAACGATTAATATTGAACCCTCGCATGCATAAAGTGATCTGCTAACTTCATAGCTAAAATCAACATGTCCTGGTGTATCGATGATATTTAAGATGTAATTCTTTCCTTTTTTCGAAGTGTAGTTTAATTTTACAGTTTGTGCTTTTATTGTAATCCCTCTTTCTCTTTCGATATCCATTGAGTCAAGTACTTGGGCTTTCATTTCCCTTTCTGTAAGTCCACCACACTTATGAATTATTCTATCAGCAATAGTTGATTTACCATGGTCAATATGAGCGATAATTGCAAAATTTCTAATATTATCAATTTCGCTCATTATGATCTTAATTTTGCACTAGCTTTTTCTTCAACATTAGAAATAATTTTTTGAGAAATTTCATTTAAATCTTTTTCATTTAAAGTCTTAAAGTCTGACTGAATGGTAACCTTTAAAGCTATTGATTTTTTATTTATTGGTATATTTTCTCCTTCATATACATCAAAAATTTTAACATTTTTAATCAGTGATTTATCAACATTGGAAATAATTTCTATAAGTTCTTGAGCTTGAAAATCTTTTTGAACTACAAAAGCAAAATCTCTTTCAGACTTTTGATAATCTGAAAAAGTAATTGTTGGTTTGTCTTTTTTATTTTTTTTTTTATATTCAACCAAATTTTCCAAAAAAATCTCAAATCCGTAAATATTATCAATTATTTTCGGATGAATTTTACCAAAGTAAGCTATCAAATTTTGATTATTTTTTGTTATTATTGAACCAGATCTTCCTGGATGATAGTAACTTGGAGTACTTGTTTCTATTTTAGTTTCATTTTTATTTATACCCAATTCAACTAAAGTTTGGACTAAATCCTTTTTAATATCATAAATATCTAATTGATCTTCTTTTCTAATACCGCAAATAAGCGTTATTTGCTCACCAGGCTTCTTTCCAGTGAAGGAGGGTCCGATTTCAAATAATGATTGATTTTCAAAACCTCTATCAATATTTTTTTTTAAGAAAAAAATTAAATTTGGATAAAGAGAACTTCTTAAAACGTTTAAATCAGAACTTATTGGATTAATAATTTTTACTTCTGGGATATTTTCTTTAAAACTATTATTTATCTTTTCATCAGTAAATGACCAGGTTATTGTCTCTAAATATCCTTTTGAAGCAACAGACCTCTGGGCTAAATGAAAATGTCTTTGAAAAAAATCTAAGGTTGGCTTTAATCTTTTTTTTTCAGGTTCAACTGATTGAATTTTATCAAATCCCTTAATTCTTATAATCTCTTCAACTAGATCTATTTCGCCGTATATATCCGGTCTCCAGCTTGGAATTTCTACACTAAGAGTTTTGCCTTTTTTTTTAATTTTAAAGCCTAAATCTTCTAAAACATTAATTATTTCATTAATTTTTATTTTAATTCCAATTGTTTTAGATGCAAGATTTGGGTCAAATGATATTTTTTTAATTTCTATTTTTTTTGTAGATTGAACGTCCAGCTTTGATACTTCGCCTCCACAAATTTTAACTATCATTTCAGAAGCTTTGTCCAATCCTATTTGAATAGAATTTGGATCTATACCTCTTTCAAATCTAAACTTCGCATCACTATTTAATTGTAATTTTTTTGCTGTTTTTCTTGTAATTTCTGGATCAAAATATGCTGATTCCAGCAAAATATTTTTTGTACTTAATTCGGTTCCAGATCTTGTGCCCCCAATTATTCCTCCTAACCCTAAAACTCCTTCATGGTCTGAAATAACACACATGCCATCATCTAATCTATAATTCTTATTATCTAAAGCTTTGAAATTTTCTCCCTTTTTAGAATTTCTTACAATTATTCCTTTTTTTATTTTATCAGCATCATAAGCATGAAGAGGCCTATTTAAGTCAAACATTACATAGTTTGTTGCATCAACTACTGCTGATATTGGTCTTAAGCCTAATGAAATAATTCTTTTTTTTAACCATTCTGGGCTTTCTTGGTTTTTTATATTTTTGATAAGACAGCTTCCAAATGCTGTGCAAGCTTGATTTTTACTTTTTTCTATTTTTACTTTTAATGTTTGTTTTCCATTCTTTTTTAATTTTATATTTTTATTGTCTATTAATTTTCCAAATCCACTTGCGGAAAGATCTCTTGCTATACCTCTAATACCCAAACAATCTGGTCTATTTGGAGTTATAGATAGTTCTATGACATTATTTAAACTATTTTTAAAGTAGCTTTTACCAATTTTTTTTTTATATTTTTGGTTTAATTCAATAATACCTTCGCTTTCATTTGATAAATTGAGCTCTGACTCAGAGCAAAGCATTCCAAAAGATGTTTCTCCTCTTATTTTTGAAACTTCTAATTTCATATTATTTTTTGGAATTACTGATCCTGGTGGAGCATAAATTGTCAATAAATTATCTTTTGCGTTTGGGCCACCACAAACAACTTTTACTAATTCTTTTTTTCCAATATCAACGTGACATAGCTTTAGTCTATCAGCATTCGGGTGCTTTTCTGATTTAACTATTTTTGCAATAATAAAATCACTTAATTCATTTTTCACAGGTTCAACTTTTTCAACTTCTAGCCCTGTATTATTTAATTTTTCGATAATTTGTGCTTCAGATTTGTTTGTTTTTAAATGATCTTTAAGCCAATCTTTTGTGAATTTCATTTACTTAAACCTCTATAATTTGTTGGGACATCAAGAGGATCAAAACCATAATGATTTAACCATCTGTAATCACATTCAAATAACGATCTTAAATCATTAATTCCATATTTTAACATTGCCAGTCTGTCTATACCTATACCAAAGGCAAAACCTTGATATTTATTTGGATTGACTTTTGAATTTTTTAGAACATTAGGGTGAACCATTCCACAACCAAGTATTTCTAGCCACTTATCTCCTTCACCAATTACAATTTTATTATTTTCAATTCTATACCCAATATCGACTTCGGCTGAAGGTTCTGTAAACGGAAAATGACTTGGACGAAATCTCATTTCAATTTTTTCAACTTCAAAAAATTCCTTTATAAAATAATTTAAACAACCTTTTAAATGGCCCATGTTTATATTTTTATCAATATGAAGTCCTTCTAGTTGATGGAACATAGGAGTATGAGTTTGGTCACTATCACTTCTGTATGTTCTTCCTGGTGCTATGATTTTAAATGGTGGTTTTCCTTTTAACATTGTTCTTACTTGAACTGGAGAGGTATGAGTTCTTAACAATGTTTTCATATTTTCTTCGAGATAAAAAGTATCATGCATATCTTTTGCAGGATGATTTTCAGGTGTGTTAAGAGCAGTAAAGTTATAATAATCAGTTTCTACATCAGGACCCTCTTTAACACTGAAACCAATTTCTGAAAATATAGACGAAATTTCATCAATTACTTGTGATACTGGATGTATTTTGCCAATTCTAAAATCTTTTTCTGGTAGTGTTACATCGTCTATTTCATTTTTTATCTGCTCATCTATTTCAGAATTTTCAAAATTCAAAATTTTATCGTTAAGTAATTTTATTAATTCTTGTTTTGCATTATTTATTTCAGAGGCTACCTTTTTTTTATCATCAGGAGATAGTGATCCAAGTTTTTTAAACTCTGAATTTATTAAACCATTTTTGCCAAAAATATTAGTTCTTATAATATCTACTTCTTGAGAACTTTTAGCTTCAGTAAGCTTAACTTTTGATTGTTCTTTTAATTTTTCAAAATCCGACATTTTTACAGATTATTTCTTAACAGAAGAAAAACAATAGCGAAGATTAATTAAGAGCTGCTTGGGCTTTTTTAACTATTGTTTTAAATGCTTCAGGATTATCATATGCTATTTCTGCTAGAATTTTTCTATCTAATTTTATTCCAGATTTGTTTAATCCATTAATAAATTTAGAATAAGTTAACCCTTCAGATCTAACTCCAGCATTAATTCTTTGAATCCACAATGACTTAAAATCTCTCTTTTTGTTTCTTCTATCTCTATAAGCATATTGCATTGCTTTTTCCATTGCTTGTTTAGCAACTCTAATAGTATTTTTCCTTCTTCCCCATTGACCTTTAACAGCCTTAAGAACTTTTTTGTGTTTTGCATGACTTGTTACACCTCTTTTAACTCTTGCCATTTTATCCTCTTAAGCTGTAAGGCATATACGATTTAACAATTTTACCATCTTGTTTTGACATTATTGTTGTGCCTCTTTGTTTTCTGATTTGTGAATTTGTTCTTTTTATCATGCCATGTCTTTTGCCAGCTTGGGACATTACTACCTTGCCTCTTGCAGTTATTTTAAATCTTTTTTTTGCTGAGCTTTTAGTTTTAAGTTTTGGCATAATTGTGAGCGGTTATACAAATAATAGAAATATTTTACAACCTCAATTATTGCCTATAAAGGCTGAATAACCATAATCATTTGTCTTCCATCAAACTTTGGCTGAAGTTCAACTCTTCCAATTTCTTGCATATCCTGTTTAATTTTATCCATTAACTCGTTTCCAAGATGCGAATGTTGTAATTCTCTTCCTTTAAATTTTATAGTAAACTTTACTTTATCTCCTTTTGACAAAAATTTTTGTGCATTTTTTATCTTAAATGTGTAGTCATGAACTTCTGTAACTGGCCTTAATTTAATTTCTTTTAAATCAATTTTTTTTTGTTTTTTTTTTGCTTTGTTAGCTTTTTTTTGAGCATCATATTTGTATTTACCCATATCCATTATTTTACATACAGGTGGTTTAGCATTTGGTGCTATTTCTATTAAATCTAAACCTTCATCTTTTGCTTTTCTAATTGCTTCATTTGTATTTAAAATTCCTAAATTTTCTCCATCGCTAGAAATTACTTGTACTTCTGGGGATGTTATCCTGTTATTAGATCTAGGACCTCTGTCTTTGGTTCTTCTTTGAAAATAGTTTTTCTTTAAATCTGCCACTTAGTTTGAGGGTGCTTTGCTTAAAGCAGAGAATTTTTTTAAAAATTTTTCTAATTCCATATTTTCTTGTTTATTGGAATCCAATCTTCTAATAGTTACTGTATTAGAGTCAACTTCTTTTTTTCCACAAATTAACAAAATAGGTATTTTTGATAAAGAATGTTCTCGAATTTTATAGTTAAGGTTATGATTTTTAAGATCAATTTCAGATGAAATTCCAACTTTTTTTATTTTTTGATTAACTTCTTTTCCATACTTATCGAATTCACTTGAAACAGGAATGACTACTGTTTGCAAAGGTGAAATCCAATAAGGAAGTTTTCCAGCATAATTTTCTATCAAAATTCCAATAAATCTTTCTAAAGAACCAAATAATGCTCTATGTAACATAACGGGTACTTTTTTTGATCCATCCTTGTCTACAAAAGAAGCACCAAGTCTTCCAGGCAAATTTAAATCTACTTGAAGAGTTCCACATTGCCAGTCTCTTCCTATCGCATCTCTTAAAACAAATTCAATCTTGGGTCCATAAAAAGCGCCTTCTCCTTTATTTATGCTATATTCAAGTTTAGAAGCCTTAATTGCTTCTAGTAATGCTTTTTCTGATTTATCCCAAACATCATCATCACCAACACGAACATCTGGTCTATCAGAATATTTTAAAATTACATTTTCAAAACCTAAATCTTTATAAATTTCTAAAATTAGATTTGTTACATTTAAACATTCTTCGGTAATTTGATCTTCAGAACAAAATATATGTGCATCATCTTGGGTAAATGCCCTAACTCTTAAAAGTCCATGCAAAGCACCTGAGGGTTCATATCTATGAACTTTTCCAAACTCAGACATTTTAAGAGGTAAATCTCTATAACTTTTCAAGCCTTGATTAAAAACCTGGACACATCCTGGACAGTTCATTGGTTTAATTGCATATACTTTTTCATCTGGTGTCGTGGAAGTATACATATTTGAACCAAATTTTTCCCAATGACCTGATTTTTCCCACAATGATCGATCCAATATTTCTGGAGTATTTATTTCCTTATAACCCGCATCGTCTTGTTTAGATCTCATGTAGGCAATTAATTTCTGAAATAAATTCCAACCTTTTTCATGCCAAAAAACTGATCCTGGGCTTTCTTCTCTAAAA
>Ga0208639_1000905_pt1 | contig 20943 bp, 16 predicted proteins | sample ETNtaG_33_FD_185772 | JGI IMG/M metagenome (GOLD analysis project Ga0208639, IMG submission 185772) | Marine microbial and viral communities from oxygen minimum zone, Eastern Pacific Ocean - ETNP201310SV76 (SPAdes) (version 2) | ecosystem: Environmental > Aquatic > Marine > Oceanic ...
TGTTTCTTCTGATACATCAAATTTTCCCATTGTCATAATATAGATATTTAAGATGACAGTAGAAAACAAACCTGCTCCTGCACTTAGAAAACCAGCCAAGGGCTTTCTCAATCCTTTAAAATATAAACCTAACATAATGGGTACTAGCATGCTTGATATCAAAATCGATGAAAGGAAGACCCACAACCCAAGCATCTGTTCAAATTGGATTGCCATACCAAAACCAAGGACCCAAGATAACAGGATTCCATAGCGAGTGGTCTTTATCAATTCATGATCAGTGGCATTTGGTTTCATCGCTGGTTTATAAATATCGTATGACACATTTCCACCTGCAACCAAACAGTAAGAATCCAAGGTGGACATCTCAGTTGACAGAACACCTGCAAGAAATAATCCAACCACACCTGCAGGTAATGCAGCAACGACCACTGTTAGTAAAGCAGCATCAGGTGCAACGTCTGGAGGCAACATTCCTTTGATGACTGCCACTTTTGCAGACATTGCCAAGATCGTGATCAACCAATCGTAAGAACCCCAAATGAAGATTCCTATGATAAGTGCATTGCGAACATTCTTATATGATCTGGCAGCAAATATCCTTTGATAGAATGTTGGCTCTACAAGAATTGATAGGCCAGTGGATGCATAAATGATAATGAGAAAGATATTCAAATCACCCATCGTATCAAAAAAACTTTGTGGTAGTGTTTCTATCATTGTATCAAACCCCCCAATGAAGCTCATGGCATAAGGGAAAGCAATTACAATGACCAAACACATCATCACGAATTGAATGGAGTCGGTCAAGGCAACTGCCCAAAATCCTCCTGTCAGAGTGTAAATGAGTGCTATTCCACCAAGTACTAACATGCCAGTAATGGGTTCCCAGCCAAGAGTCACCTCTGCAACCATACCAAAGCCATAAAGAGAGAGCGCAGGCAATGAATAGATAAATGATGTTACAGCACCAACATAACGTGTCTTTTTCCCATAGTAAAAATCCAATATATCTGGAAGACTTTTAAAATCATCCTCACGCAGTCGTTCCGCCAGAAGAAGGGCTGCGATCAAGAAAAATGCATAGGTTGGCCGGGCATATCCAAACCATGCCACGACTCCATCAGTAAAGGCAAGTTGAGTATCTCCAAATAAAACATCAATTCCATAATAAGTGGAAATGAGAGTCGTTATTAGGAGCGGGGTTGTAAGTGATCTTCCTGCTAAGAAGAAATCATCAAAATCTGTATGTTTTCTTGCAAACCAAAGACCTACGCCCACCATGCCTGATAGGTATATGATAATAATAAAATAATCAATGTTCGCTAGTGAATACATCTCTATGATATCCAGTCCAATAATCTATAATAGCGAGCTGCAAAAGGTAAAAACCAAGGGTTCTTACGATAAAAGAACATTGTTTGGTGAGAAATTTCCTCAAAGGGACTTCTACTTTTTTGCCCTGATAATAACAAACCTATTTCTGTTCCAAGATACGTTGCTATTGATAGACCATGTCCTCCATATCCAAAAGCATAATGTATTCCTTTTACCTTACCGATATGAGGCATTAGATCAAAGGTGATCCCTAACTTTCCTGTCCATGTATGTGTGAATTTAACATCTTCTAGTTCAGGGAAGACCGCCCTAACCTGTTTTGATAATATTCTAGCACTCTCATCAAGATCTAGGTCGGTACTAAGGTCATTTCGCCCTCCCCAAAGCATCCGACCATCAGGAGTAAGTCTAAAATAATTGATGAACCATTTGGAATCATAGAACATTCGTCCTTTTGGACTAAGTTTTTTTTGAAGGTCACTATTTAAGACCTCTGATGCAATAATGTAACTTCCAACCGGAAAGACCTTCGGCTTTAGTTCTGGCATCAGCATGTCTGTATACCCATTTGTGGCAATAATAACGTCCTTTGCCTTGATAGAGCCACGGTTAGTAATGAGTTCATGTAAAGCGCCATTGGGTATTATTGAATTAACACGACTATTCTCACATAAGATGACGCCAGATTCAACCACAGAACTTGCCAAGCCATCTACAAATTTTGCGGGTTGAAGACCTCCACTAACCTCATCAGATAAACCACCAAAATAGTGGTCAGTACCTATCTCGGTCTTTATATCTTCTTTGCTTACAATGGTCTTGTCGTGTCCTAGCTCTCGCTTTATCCAATCAGCATAGTCTGGGAGTTTGTCAAAATGAGATTGCTTTGAGGAAAGCGCAATATGACCCTTCCTTTCCCAATCGCATTGAATGCCATCTTCTTCTATGATCTCATCCAAAAGTTCGATCGCATCAACAGATGCTCTCCAAAACTCTTGTGCATAGTCCAGTCCATATTTTTTATAGATCTTATATATGTCTTGTTTAAGTCCGGGCGTAGCCATTCCCCCATTTCTAGAACTTGCACCCCATCCAATATTGTGTTCTTCAAGTATGGCAACTGATATCCCGGACCTAGCTAGAATACGGGATGCTGCAAGACCTGTATATCCACCACCTATGATCGCAACATCGATATTTTCTGGAATATCGGGTCTGATATCAAAACCAGCCCCTGGTACATGCTCATCTGTCCAATAAACTGAGGCTTTCATTTCTTTATTTAAGTGAGGCTTTCACTGATTCCTCAAATATGTTCAAAGTATGATCAATGACCTCATCAGTATGTGCTTCACATAAAAACCAAGGCTCTCTTGGATCATTCTCTATCCAAATTCCTCGATCATACATGTTATTCATTATAGATTCATATAGATCATCATTGCTATGTACCAGATCTCGCACTTCCTCAACTTTCTTGTCAGTGATAAGAAACCCTTGAATGTTTGGATGTCCACACATTTGATGTGGTAGATCAGCATCAGTAAGTATTTGGTCAAGACCATTTTTTAATCTGGTGCCTCTTTCAGAAAGATTCTTTAACACAGGAGATTCACTTAGAATGTCAAGTACGGCATTTGCTGCAGCCATGCTAATGCCATTCGCACCAAATGTTCCAGCATGGGTTACACTTCCACCACCTATCACATCCATAATCTCTGACCTTCCTCCAAAAGCAGCAACTGGCAATCCATTACCAAGGCTCTTTGCGTAAGTTGAAATATCTGGAATCACACCATATGTTTCACGTGCGCCACCATTTGATAGACGGAAACCTGTTTTAACCTCATCAAAGATCAAAACAATATTGTACTTATCACAAAGAGATCTCAAATGTTGCAAGAATCCATCCTTTGGTTCAATGCCTGTGATATTTCCAAGGCACGGTTCAACAAGCATTGCACCAAGTTCTCCATGATGGTCCTTGACACATTTTTCAACAGCATCAAAATCATTGAAAGGCAAACAAAATACATAATCTCTTATCTTATTGGGAATTCCAGAACCAACCTGAACAGGGATTGGTGAGGTTCGAGATCCCATTGCACTTACAGAAGAGGAGGCTGTGCTAAAAAGCACATAATCATGTGCGCCATGATATTGTCCCTCAAATTTGATGAATTTTTCCTTATTGGAATAACCACGGGCCGTACGCAAGGCATGCATCGTTGCCTCTGTGCCAGTATTGGTGAATCTTAGTTTCTCCATACTAGGAATCATCTTCACTAATTTTTCAGCAACAATAACCTCTAGTTCAGTGGTTGCAGCAAATGTTGTACCATTGTCTAGGTGTTCACTGACCGCATGGTTAACCCTGTCATCGGCATGTCCAAGGATGATGGGGCCCCAACCAAGACGGTAGTCGATAAATTCATTCCCATCCGCATCCCATATACGAGCACCTTTACCTTTTGAGATTACAGGTGTTTGTTTTTCACCCAAATAACGAAAGTTTGAGCTCACACCCTTGACAAGAACTTCTAGGGCTCGATCAAATATGGGTTGTGAAATTTCTCTTGAATATGTCATAAATGCTCCGTTGTTCCTCACCAAGTTATATAAAACGACTATAGTTTTTCATCAAATATCTAACATATTTTTGATGACTGATTTTTCAATGATTACTGGTTATAATTCTCTCATGAATAAAAAAGCTGTAGTACTTCTATCTGGTGGGCTCGACTCTACAACATGCCTAGCTATCGCAAAAGATGCTGGGTTTAAAGTATATGCTTTGACGATCAATTATGGGCAACGTCATGATTTTGAGTTAAATGCTGCCAATCAGATCATTGATCATTACAATATTAAAGATCATAGTATCGTTGATATAGATCTATCACAATTCGGAGGTTCGGCATTAACTGATGACATAGAAATTCCGAAGGATAGAAATGAGAATGAGATGTCGGACATACCTGTCACATATGTTCCCGCAAGAAATACTGTTTTCTTATCGCTGGGTCTTGCTTGGGCAGAGACCCTAGAGGCATATGACATATTCATTGGAGTGAATGCACTAGACTATAGTGGTTATCCAGATTGTAGACCAGAATATATCTCTGCATTTGAAAAAACTGCAAATCTTGCTACAAGAGCAGGTGTATCAGGAAATACCTTTAGGATTCATACTCCACTAATAAATATGACAAAATCTGAAATAATCTCGATAGGGCTGCAGCTTGGCGTTGACTATGGTTTGACATCAACCTGCTACGACCCTCGTCATAACGGAGACCCCTGTGGCCATTGCGATGCTTGCCTCCTTCGGTTAAAAGGATTTGAGGAATCAGGGAACATTGATCCACTCAATTATTCTGATCAATGATGTATAAGGTAAAAGAGATCTACTACACATTGCAGGGTGAAGGATTTCATACTGGGAGGCCATCGATATTCATTCGATTTACGGGGTGCAACTTATGGACTGGTCTAGAAAAGGATCGTGATGCAGCCATCTGTAATTGGTGTGATACAGATTTTGTAGGCACAAATGGATCAAATGGTGGAAAGTATTCTGCAATCGAAATAAAAAAAATAATTCTTGATCTTTGGCCTAAGAATCAAACTTCAACACCCTATGTGGTGTGCACAGGTGGTGAACCACTTTTACAGATTGATGATGATCTGGTTCATATCATCCATGATGCTGGGTTTGAGATTGGGCTAGAGACCAATGGAACCTTGATGCCTCCTGAGGGGGTTGATTGGATATGTGTGAGCCCAAAGGCAAATACAGATCTTGCTTTAATCAAAGGACATGAATTAAAGGTAGTCTATCCACAATGTGGAATTAACCCTCGGGTCTATGAAAATTTGAATTTTGAACATTTTTTTATCCAACCAATGGATGGGGATGATCAAGAAACGACCATAAAAAAATCTGAAGAATTTGTTATGAAACATCCCATGTGGAAACTTAGTCTTCAGACCCATAAAATAATGGGTATCCCTTGATTTGAATCATGGAAGTCTATAAAACATTCTCAGTGGAGTCTGCTCGCTCCTTACCCCATCTACCTGATGGTCATCCTTGTAAAAGCGTACATGGTCATTCATTCAAGATAACCATAACTGTTAATGGTCAAGTAAATGAAGATACAGGTTTTGTAATGGATTTTTCAGACATCGATTATGTCTTTGCCCCTATTCACAGTATGATAGACCATGCTTATTTGAATGATATTGAGGGACTTCAGAATCCGTCCAGTGAAAACTTATGTAAATGGATGTGGTCAAGACTCAGTGCTTCACTGCCAGATTTGACAAAAATTGAAATAAGAGAAACTGAATCTACAGGTTGCATATATAAAGGAGAGGAACATGGCAAAGGCTGAAGGAAAACAATTTGAATATCAAGATGAATCACATATTGATGCCAATCTATTAGAGATATTTGACTTTGATAGTCCAGAACAATACATAAAAACGGAGACTGATGAGTTTAGTGCGGTTTGTCCATTTAGTGGTCTTCCTGATATTTCATATGTAAAGATCGAATACTTCCCTACTGGTGGAAAGTGCGTCGAATTAAAATCGTTAAAATATTATTTCGTCAGTTTTCGGAATGTTGGTATATACCAAGAGGCTGCGACCAAGCGCATATATTCAGATCTATGTTCAGCATTAGAGACCAATCGTCTTTTGATAACAACCCTCTATAACATACGCGGTGGGTTTCAAACAACCTGCGTAGAAGGATCTTTGGATTAGACCATGGCGTCTTTTGGATGCCAGGACATGGTAAACTCTGTCGAGCGCATCTTATTGAAGCATCCCAAAGATGCTTTTATCAAACAATCAAAGATCGATGATGAATCAAAGAAACTCAACTATACCAGTCCGCCAAATTTAGAACTAGCATGTGATCAGTATGAAGGTTTCCTTAAACTGATCTATTCCTTTGATCCAGAAGTTCACTTCTTACCTAGATCTGATCATTCATCACTTGACTCGATCTATACCCATGATCCTTGCACAATGACCAATGAAGGAGTGATCCTATGTAATATGGGAAAGAAGGAGCGATCTACTGAACCAGATGAGATAGATCATTATTTCAGATCCATCGATATCCCCATAATAGGCCGCATAGAAGGCTCTGGTAAGCTAGAAGGTGGGGATATTGTATGGATAGATGAACGTACAGTTGCCGTAGGAGAAGGCTATCGATCTAATTCAGAAGGAATAAGACAATTCACTAAGCTATTGGGTGATCATGTGGATGAGGTGATATCCGTTACACTGCCACACTGGACCGGACCAAAGGATTGCTTACATCTAATGAGCAATATCTCACCCATAGACCAACAATTATTTTTAGTGTATTCTAGGTTGCTTCCAGTACCATTCAGAAAATATCTTCTCGGTCGAAATATTCAACTAATTGAAGTTCCTGATGAGGAATATTATTCCATGGGATGTAATGTATTGGCAATGGCAAGACGAAAGGTGATAATGATAAAGGGAAATCCCATCACACAAAAAAGACTTGAGGATGAGGGCGTGGAGGTCAACACATATAATGGGTCAGAGATATCATTGAAAGGCGCAGGTGGCCCCACTTGTCTGACTCGTCCATTTTTAAGGACTAAAGAATGAGACAGGGCAATCAATTTGACGCTACAACTCAACTAAGGTTGTCACCCTTCTTTGAACGGACCTCTAAATTAAATGAATCTCAAGAATGGCGAAGATGGTCAGGCTACCTATCTGCCACTAACTATGAGCTCAATCATGAAAATGAATATTTTGCCATTCGCACCAAGGCTGCTCTTTTAGACATCACCCCTTTGTATAAATATATCATAGAGGGAAGTGACTCTCAAAGATTTCTAAATAAGTTGGTCACACGAAATATCAATATCTGTAAGGTGAGACAGGTCATGTACACCCCTTGGTGTGATGAGAATGGCAAGGTGATCGATGATGGGACAGTTCAAAGATTATCAGAGAACAAGTTTCGTATAACCAGCGCAGAACCGAATTTAGGATGGTTAGAACACAACTCATTAGGAATGGATCTAACCATAACAGATGATTCCTCTACAACTGCAGCGTTGGCCCTTCAAGGTCCTAATTCTCGTTCAATACTCAATGCAGTGGCCAGTGACTCTCTTGACAAGCTTAAATTCTTTTGGATGATGGATACGAATTTGGGAGATATGCCCGTCTCAATATCAAGAACAGGCTATACAGGGGATCTTGGTTACGAGATATGGATGAATCCCAAAGATGCCCTATCGGTTTGGGACCTACTTATTGAAAAGGGGAAATCATACGGCATCACTCCAACTGGGCTTCAAGCACTTGATATTTCTCGCATAGAAGCAGGGTTGATTTTGCTTGATGTGGATTACATATCATCTAGGCATGCCCTGATCGAATCAAGAAAATCATCTCCATTTGAATTAGGTCTTGGCTGGTCAGTAAAAATGAAAAAGGATGATTTCATTGGGAAAAGAGCACTGGAAAAAGAGTTGAAGGATGGTCCAGAATGGAAATTTGTGGGAATTGAGATTCAATGGGATGAGTTAGAAAAACATTACAGACAGGCCGGACTTGCTCCAGGTCTGCCCTCTACTGCTTGGAGAACCAGTACACCATTATATAATGGTTCCGAGCAGATAGGTTATGCCACCAGTGGTGCATGGTCGCCAATATTGAAACGTTACATTGCACTTGCACATATAAAAACTGAATATTCAAAAGAGGGGACCATGCTTGATTTTGAATTAAAGATAGAACACTTTAGAAAATTAACACCTGCAAAGATAGTCTCAACTCCATTCTTTAACCCTGAAAGGAAACGCTCATGTCCCGCATAGATAGATATGATGCCATAGTCATTGGAGGAGGCCATAACGGACTTACGGCAGCAGCATACCTTGCAAGAGCTGGGAAAAAGGTCTTGGTCTTGGAACGAAGACATGTGCTAGGGGGTGCTGCCGTGACTGAAGAGATCTTTCCCGGATTTAAATTTTCTGTCTGCTCCTATGTGGTGAGCTTAATGAAGCCAAATGTGATGCGGGAATTGATGCTTCCCAAGTTTGGATTGGAATTACTTCCTCTGGAAAGCACATTTACACCATTGGATGATGATTATTTGATGCGAACGGCAGATTGTGATCAAACCTATAGAGAGATCGCACGACATTCTAAAAAGGATGCTGAGGCATATCAACGCTTTGGCCCTCTCATGGGACAAATTGGAATGGCTGTCAGACCCATACTTGAGACCATTGCACCAAACGCACTGAGACCATCACTATCAGATCTCTTTGCAACAAAAAAACTCCTAGATCATTTTAAAACTCTTTCAAAGGAGCAATTTGAATATCTTACAAAACTCATGACAATGAGTTCAGCTGACTTCTTAGACGAATGGTTTGAATTTGGACCATTGAAATCCACTATGTCTGCAAGTGGCATCATTGGGACATTCATGGGACCAAGATCACCGGGTTCTGCATATGTCATGCTACATCACTATATGGGTGATATTGATGGGGCCTTTCGCGCATGGGGATTCCAAAGAGGAGGAACTGGTGAGGTCAGTATGGCCATTGCTAGGTCTGCAGAACATTTTGGGGCCACCATCATGACTGAGGCCTCTGTAGATAACGTCATTGTAAAAAATGGAAGAGCAATAGGTGTTGCACTTGATAATGGAGATGAATATAGATCTGATATGGTCATATCCGGGCTAGACCCCAAATTATCATTTTTGAAGATGGTAGATGAAAAGGAACTCCCATCTGATTTTGTGAGATCGATCAAAAACTTTCGAATAAGGGGTTCTTCAGGGAAAGTTAATCTTGCTCTTGATGGCCTACCTGACTTCACCTGTTTGCCGGGTGAGGGGCATCATCATAGGGGCGCAATCTCTATAAGCCCAAATTTTGATTATTTGGAAAATGCATATGATGATGCTAAATATGGCAACTTTTCTCAAAAACCCTTCATGGACATCATCCTTCCATCTGTTTTAGATCCTGAGATGGCACCTCCGGGTAAACATGTCATGTCCTGCTTTGTTCAATATGCACCCTATGATCTAAAAGGTGGATGGAATGATGATAAGAGAGAGGCTTTTGGTGATGCGGTTGTGAATGCTCTGGCCAGATATGCGCCAAACATAAAGGATATCATATTACATCGTCAGGTGCTTACACCTGCGGACCTTGAGAAAACCTTTGGACTTACAGAGGGTAATATCTTCCATGGAGAATTGACCATTCAACAATTATTCTCATTACGACCTGCAGTAAAATGGGCAGATTATACCACTCCCATTAAAAACTATTTCCAGTGTGGGTCTGGTACGCACCCTGGAGGTGGAATTACTGGGTCTCCTGGTGAAATGGCAGCAAAAAAGATATTGGGCATATATTGATAATGGCAAAATATGACATTATAATAGTCGGAAGTGGCATAAATAGCCTTGTCGCCGCTTCAGTACTTGGAAAAGCAGGCAAGAAGGTTCTGATCCTAGAGGCTAGGGACAAAATTGGAGGACTAGCATCCACCAATGAATTTGCACCTGGTTTTAAATGCAATGTCATCCACGATACAGTGAAGTGGATCGACCCTAGGGTATCCAGAGATCTGCAAATTGAATCTCAGGGTCTAGAGTTCATTGATCTTGATGTGAAACGTATTGCACTTGGTTCCAATAGTAATGAGCATATCCTTTTTCATAAAGACCCATTGACCACCTCTGATTCCATTGCAAAACATTCAAATAAAGATGCTGAGAGATGGATCGACTTTACCAAGCACATTGATAGACTATCCAATTTCTTGGAACAACTTTATCAATTGACTCCCCCCGAATTGCCCAATATTGGATTAATGGATGCATTATCGATGCGAAGTCTTTTGGGTCCAATATTGAAGCAGGGATCTCGAGGACTTGTGGATCTGGCAAGAACTGCTCCTATGATGATGCCGGAGTTCATGGATGAATGGTTTGAGAATGAACTACTTCGCAGTGCCTTGTCTACGGCAGGGATCAATGGCCTATCCTATGGTCCATATGCTGCAGCCACTGGCTATAATTTCTTACATCAACATCTACACAGCAAAGGTATCATACATAACTCAAGCATTATAAGAGGAGGTACAGGTAATTTTCCTGAGATACTAAAGCAAACCCTACAATCAAATAATGTGGAGGTAAGAACCAATTCGAAAGTAGTGTCGATCAATGTTAAGAATAATGCATATGAGAGTGTATCAATTCATGATGGAGAAATGATCATATCAGATCAGATCATATCAGGTGTTGACCCGAAAAATACATTCATCAATCTAGTTGGTGCCCCAAATCTTGACCCAAATTTTCATACCCAGATCAGAAACATAAAATATAGAGGCAGTACTGCTCGTATTCATTTTGCATTAAGTGAGATTCCTGAGATCCAAGGAATAGCTGATGAACAGATGAATACTGTATTTTCCATTTGTCCATCAATGGAAAAATTGGAAAAAGCCTCTGATGCAGTAAAATATGGACACATATCCAATGAACCCTATGTGGAATTCTCAATACCTACCACTATAAACTCTGATTTTGCCCCACAAGGCAAGCATGTACTTTCTGCATCGGTTCAATATGCTCCATATCGTCTAAGGGATTGTGAATGGGACTCAAATTCAAAGGAACAATTGAAACAAAATACTATTCAGGTCCTAGAGAAAAAGATTCCTGGTCTTTCAAAATTGATTGAGACATCTGTTGTTTATTCACCAAAAGACATTGAGAATGAATTTGGACTGACAGAAGGAAACCTGAATCACGGAGAAATGACCCTCGATCAATTGTTGTTCATGCGCCCTACTGCAAGTTCATCACAGTACAAGACACCAATTGAAAATCTTTATTTATGTGGCCCTGGGACCCATCCTGGAGGAGGATTGCACGGTGCCAATGGATTTAATTCTGCAAAAAAAATAATGGAGAAAACATGATCAATTTTTCCGTTCTTGATGATCAACTTATAGATAGAATAATAGATGAGGCTTATCAAGTTTTGGAAGAAACTGGTGTTGAGGTACAGTGTGATGAACTGATTCAGCGTATGGAGAGTGCTGGATTGCCTTATAATAAGGAGACAAAGCGGATCACCTTTCCCAGATCTGTGGTTGAGAAAAGTATTGCCTCTTCTCCTCAAAAGATAAAGTTGTTTGATCGTGACGGTGACCCTTTTTCAACTATTGGTGGAGATCAAACAAACTTTGTCCCAGCATCATCAGCATTGAATATTCTAGATTGGAGAACTGGTGAACGGAGAACTGCACAAACATCTGATTTCATTGAATACATAAAGGTCGTAAATCAAACAAAACATATCGACTATCCCTCTACGGCATTTTCAACAGACGATATTCCTCAAGACATAGCTGATGCTTGGAGGCTGTACATCTCAATGGCCCATAGCAGAAAACCCATTGTTACCGGAGCCTTCACACACCATGGAGTCCCCAGAATGGCACGTATGATGGAGTGTTTTCGTAAAGATGAAAATGAAATGATTGAAAAACCCATGGCTGTCTTTACCTGCTGTCCTAATAGCCCTCTACGTTGGGGAATTGATTCTAGCCATAATCTTATTGATTGTGTGGAAAAAGGAATCATTGTTGAAATCGTACCTGTGCTAATGATTGGACTGGCAGTACCTGTGACCATGGTTGGAGCACTTGTAATGCAAACCGCTGAGGTATTGAGTGGCATTGTCTTCGCCCAATTGATCAAATCTGGGGCCCCAGTTGTATTTGGCGGTGCCCCTGGAGCATTTCACATGCAACTTATGAGCGCACCTATGACTGGTGTTGAAGCATTACAATTATATTGTGGTTATGCTCAAATTGCCCACCATTTAAAGATTCCTTGCCAAGCATATATGGGTCTTGGAGACGGAAAGTTCAATGACCCACAAGCTGGTGCAGAAACGGCCAGCGGCGCATATTTGGCCGCCTTGAGCCGCATCAATCAAGTCGCAGGTGTTGGCATGCTAGACTTTGTAAACTGCTTCAGTCTGGAAAAACTAGTTTTTGATGATGAGATATGTGGGCATGTAAAACATTTTATGAGAGACATTGAAATAAAGGGTGATCTACCCATTAAACCATTTGTTGATGAGGTCCTAACAGAACAACAGATCTGTACCATGGACCATACCCTTGAACATTGGCCAAAAGAACTTTATATGCCTGGCCCAATGGTAGATCGAACAAGTTGGCAACAATGGGAACAATTTGGTAGCAATAATTGGCAGGATCGTGCTAGAAACGTTATTCAAGAGGCTCTAGATAGTTATGGTGAAGATCCATTGGAAGAAGGTCTAGAACAAGAATTGAAAAACATCATGTGCAATGGTAATGAAATAAACATAGATGCATTACCAAAATTAAAGTGATCATTTGGCTAGATATATTTGATGCATAAAACTCTTGAACAAAGATTATCAGAGGGACCTGTACTTCTTGATGGTGCAATGGGCTCGTTACTCATGGATATGGGTCTACATTCAGGACAACCGCCAGAGGAATGGACCATGAAATATCCTGAACGTATTGGTAAAATTCATAAATTATATCACGAAGCGGGAAGTGATATCTTGCAGACCAATACTTTCGGCGCATCATATTATAGGTTAAAGGAATGTGGAATAGCAGAACATCATGACCTTGTCAATCAAAGAGCAGTCGAGATATGTAAGGAATATGGAGGTGATTCTCTTGTCTCCGGTGACATTGGTCCTTCAGGGCTACTAATTGAGCCACTTGGTCCTGCCACCTTAGAAGAACTAGAGAACGCATTTTCCAAACAGGTGGTGATCTTGGAAAAAGCAGGCGTTGATCTTTTTAGTATAGAGACAATGATCGACATTGAAGAAGCATTGCTAGCAGTTAAAGCCATCAGAAATATCAGCACTAGACCCATTATAGCAAACATGACCTATTCCCAAACTGGGAATGGATATTTTACAGTCATGGGAAACTCACTTGAAGAATGTACAAAAAGATTCATAGATGCTGGAGCAGATGTCATTGGGGCAAATTGCAATCTAGATAGTTTAGAATCATATCAACTTGCAGAAGAACTATTGACCCTTACGACCAATCCCATTTCAATAAAGCCTAATGCTGGGCAACCTGTTTTAAATGGAGATACGGTTTCGTATGGGCAATCAGTTGAAGAGTTTGTAGATGGTATGGTGAAGATTTATAAACTAGGAGTTCAAATACTAGGGGGATGTTGTGGCAGCACACCAGAATATATCAGACACCTATCTGATGAAATAAAGAAATAGATCAATTTCACTTTTGTGGAAAATTAACAAGTTCTGCAAACACCTCTGTGAAATCTGGATGCATACTAAGATCGAGATGTTCAGTTATTTTTCTTAAAGAATAAAAGTGGTTTATCTTTTGTTCATTGAATAATGCCTTTTTCGCACCTAGCAGTGCCGTGTTCCCTGCCGTTGTGATCCTTTTTTGAGGGAAGTTCAATAGTCCAATGCGGCGGGAGCTTCTTTTACTTATATAATTTCCAAAGGCACCAGACAAATATACCTCTTCCACATCATCCTCTGATGAACCTAGTTCATGTAACAATAATCTTATTCCCGTGGCAATCGCTCCCTTGGCCAATTGTAACTCTCGAATATCTTTCTGAGTGATCATTACAGGATCCATGACCATAATGGATTCACCATCTAGGAATCGACCATCAGCCTTTATTAGACCCATATCCAGATACGCAGAAACAGCATCTACCAAGCCACTTCCACAAATACCTCTAGGACTTTTTGCACCTAATATTTTTGGCACGATCTCTCCATTCTTTAAGGTGACCGTGGATATGGCACCCGTTGCAGCTCGCATTCCCATGGATATACCAGCACCTTCAAAGGCAGGACCTGCAGCGGTAGATGCGGTCAATATCTTTTCTCTGTTACCGACCATGATCTCTCCATTTGTCCCAAGATCGACCAATACTCGCACCTCATCACTTTCAGACATGCTCTGTACCCATGCCCCAACTAGAATATCACTTCCAATAAAACTGCCTACACCCGGAAGAAATTCGATGGAAACATTTCCATCAAGATCCCATTCTAGGTCTTTTGGTGAAAAGATCTCCAAGTTATTTGAAATAGGTTCAAATGGGTGAAAACCCATTGGGGTGACATCCAACCCACAAAAGATATTATGCATTACGGCATTTCCAACGATAATGATTCGTTTTAAGTCACTTTTCGATCTCTTAGAACTTTCAAATAGCTCTGTGATCATACCATATAATTGAACTCGTATCATTCTTTGCATTTCATTCTGCCTCTTCAAGCGCGTGGCAGCATCGATACGCGTCATGATATCCCCTCCAAATCTTGCTTGAGGATTTATGGCAGTCTCAATTGCCAAGACCTCACCTGTAGTTCGATCTATCAATTGAGCTGCTAATGTGGTTGTCCCGAGATCAATGGCAATGCCAAGGCCATCCATTGGTATAAATTGGAAACTGCTGTCATCGGAAAGGATATCGGACTTCCATTGGTCCAACTCAATGACCAGATCAGCCTGTACCTCTCCTTGACAAGCTAATCTCCATCCTTCTTCAATTTCCTTATCGCTCAGAATCTGTTTCTGAGGGGCTGTGATGGGAAGCGTACCCTCATTGATTCGAATCCTGCAACCACGACATCTCGCGTGCCCACCACATGGGAACTCGACCCCATATGTAAATAGAACATCATGGAGTTGCGAGCCTTCTTCCACTTCAAAACTTTGGTTCAAAGGCAAAAGGGTTATACGAGATTTATTTTTCATTATTTCAATAAAGATAGTATTGAATAATGAACTGATTTTATCAAATTAAAAAATGAAAATTCTGATTAGTTATTTTGATTGAGCAATTTCTTTGCCAAGACAACACCAGCACTGGCGTTATCTCTATATCCATCTGCGCCTATCTCATCTGAAAAATGTTGTGTCACAGGAGCACCGCCAACCAAGATGATCACGTCATCTCTCATTCCAGCATCTTTGAATGCATCTATGGTGGTTTTCATCCCAGGCATTGTGGTGGTAAGCAATGCAGACATGCAAACCAGTTTTGCATCATTCTCCTTTACTGCATCTATGAATTTTTCTGGACTTACATTCGTTCCCAGATCTACCAAACGAAAACCCCCTCCTTCCAATAAGGCTCCTAATAGATTTTTTCCTATATCATGTACGTCTCCCTTGACTGTACCTGTGACAGCACAAATTGCTTCATTCTCAACTCCATCACCAACAAGCAGGGGACGAATCAATCCCATTGCACCCTTCATTGCTTTTGCTGACATTAGCAATTGAGGAATAAAATATTCAAATCTCTCAAATCTTGCACCTACCTCATCCATGGCAGGAATCATATGATCATTGATCAGGATATGAGGATCGATCTTTTCAGCCAAGGCCTGCTCAGTTATTGAGATTGCCTTTGTTGGATCCCCATTCAAAACAGCGTCATGTAATTTTTCTAAATATTCCATTTATATCTTCAAAAAAATAATAGCCCCAAATGTATTAAATATTTTTTATTGATCTATAGTAAAAAAGGGATTCATAAATGAATCCCTTTTTGAGGTTGAAACTCTATCTCATTATAATTGATCGAGAATGGATCTAGGAAAATGCATGGTTACCAACATATTGGGGACATCAACAACCTCTGCGATCTTTAGGTCTCCAACCAAAGAACATAGCATATAAGCATCCTCAGCAGATATCTCATAATTGTTGCTCAAGTGATCTACCATGTAATTCACTGCCTTCTTTGTCGCAATGTCGATGGTCTCCCCAAAACCAGTGACCGCATAATAATCGTCTGTCTCATACTGTGGTTCCTTGATCTCAGGCTTGTCCTTTATGACCCTCAAACGATAAGTGAATGTCATAGGTGCCTCAATCGCCGTACCACATACTTCTCCTAGGCCTTGTACTGCATGTCCATCACCAATGGAAAACAATCCGCCCTTTACAAAGACTGGAAAGTATACGGTCGTTCCCTCAACAAGACTTGGGTCATCCATGTTGCCACCATTTGCCCTAGGTGGGATCGTTGAGAGCATTTCCTCTGTATCAGGAGCAACGCCCATGATACCTGGGAAGGGTCTAAGCGGGATCCTTACCTTATCATTGAACATGGAGGTTCTGTTTACAACATCGATCTCATGGATGTTTAGTTTAGGCTCTGGAAATCTATCCGTCAAAAATCCAAAACCACCCACAATCGCCTGCCAGCCATAATCATGTAGGTCTATCTTCAATAGATCGACTGCCAAGATATCACCAACCTCAGCCTCCTCAACATAAACAGGGCCAGTGATAGGGTGTATCGGTCCAAAATCTATATTAACAAGGTCTTCAATCTTCGCCTTTGAATGCAGTTGCCTATCAGATGCCTCATATGTATCCGCCTTGATCACATCTCCAGAGCTTACCCTAAGCACTGGTGGAATGATCTTGCTGAACTTGTTATGCTTCTGATCTGCTGTCAATATATGATCAGGAACAATGGTGCTCTCTTGCGAACAAGAAAATAAAATCAAGGTAATGATCGATAAAATGAATCTGTTCATCATTTATCTCCTTTTAATTCTTATAGCAAAAAGGCCTCTTGCGAGGCCTTTTAACTTGTAAAAAATCAAACCTTAACCAGGGGTTTCAGTCTCTGGTATTGGAAATGTCACCACAGCATCACCATCTCTATCAAGTGGAAGGTCTGCTGTTTTTCCATAATGCCTCATGTCTGTCAGTCTATGACCTTCAAGAAACAGTGAATATCGTTTCTCGTGAAGGACACGATCGACAGCATTACTTGCATCTGTGCCAGTGTATTCAGCTGCACCAGAAGCGGTACGAATGGAATTCATAACAGCCTCTGCTGAAGCATAGTCACCATTACCAACGTGTACCTCTGCCTGAAGTAGTTGTAATTCAACAGCCCTCATCATTGGGACTGGATCATATGAACCACTGTACAAGGTGGGTGCCAAATAACTTTCTAAACCATCATATTTGATGGTATCCTCACGAACAAGGACATTATTTGTCACTCTTGTATCACCGTCATGAGCATCCGTCAAAAATGATGGATGAACCATTAGCTTCAGTGTAGCTGCGCTTGGATCCTCAAACATTTGATTGTCCCCATCATTGGCACCGGAACTAAAGGCATGATAGACTCCTGCATCATGATCACCGCCATTCATCCATGCATCAACTGAGGTCAAGGCTGTTTGAGCTTGACTCCACTTATCTTGCAGAACAGACACGCGAGCCATCAGGCCACGATTGAAATGAGTGAAGGTTGCAGGAGTATCAAACCCAACAAAACCATCTGATAGTGTAAAGGAGAAAGCATCACCTGCACCAGCTAGATTGCTCTTTCCCGCATCCAGTAGTCTTTCGATCTCAGCTAGAACCTCTGATTTTGTTGCACTGTCTACAGTGATGTCTCCATCATAGTTGATACGGGCACCATTGGTGTCCGTAAGATTCAAGACACGCATCAAGCAATAGGCATTTACTGTTTCCGCAAAACCCTTTGCCCCGGCATCTGCCTCTGCACTATTTAAGATAGTCTGACAGTTTGAGATGACCTTGTAGTTAGCCGCCCATGGAGTATAACAGAGAAATCCGCCTCCATCGATCGGTCCACGTAACAATTCACCTGTGTATCTAGGATCAGCAGGCTCAAGGTAATACGCTTCACGTCCGACAACCAGCATATCTCTTATATATACACCAAATCCTGATCGCATTTGTGCCTCAGCACCTGTGACCAAGGACTGAATTGTGGCAGTATCACTTGTTGGATTATTAGGATCCGGGAAATCCAGATCTTCGCATCCTGTCCAAAATAGTACTAGTACTACTGGCAGAATCTTCATTATAGTATTTTTTATTGTATTCATATTTAATTCCTCCTCGGATTAGAATCCCATTGAAAGTGTAAGATATGTGCTCTTTGAAAGTGGGAATGGATTTGTATCCACTGAACCACCTACAGCCTCATTACCAAACTGACTAACTTCTGGACTCAAACCTGAATAATCAGAACTCATCCACCAGTTACGAAGAGCAAGACCAAGCTGTACATTACTTAGTCCGTATCCTTCTGTAAGACTTCCAGGTAAGGTATACGTAAGACTAAGGTCTCTTAGAGCAGTATAGGTCGTTGATTCAACATATGGAGCGGTTATACCACCCAAGACCGTCAAGCGTTCAGTACCATTACCTGATGCTGTTCCATCACCATCAAGGTCTAGGTCTCCATTATCATAGTCCACTGTAGTACCACCAAGATCATAGATCAGGTTTGCAAGATTGATTGCATGGCCACCTTCTTTATGGTCGATTAATAATGAAAGGGAAAGAGGTCCAAAACTAAATGAGTTTCTAAATGAAAGACGATAGTCTGGATTTTCATTACCTAATTTCTGATGATTTAACCCATCTGCCTCCATCTCACTACCGATGATAGTCGTTGGCGACCAGCCCTCTTGAATTCTATAGGTTCCTAGGAACGTGGCAAATCCACCAAAGTTATATGGGTCGACCGTTAATTCCGTCACTTCAGACTCATTGGTGTAATAGGTCATATGAAAATTCCAATCAAGCCCACCCAATTCAACAAGGTTTGTTGGATTAAGACCTAAGGCCAATTCCATACCTGTGGTTTGCATCTTGCCCCCATTCTCCCAAGCCTCTGTTGCTCCAGAAGAAGGTGCAAGGTCAACCAATAGAATAAGATCTTCAATATCCTGCTGATAGTAAGTTGCCTCAACTGTAGCAAATCCACCCATCAAAGAAAAATCAGTACCAAACTCAAGCTCGGTCGTTCTTTCTGGTTTAATGTCAGGATTCCCAAGGGTCGAAGATCCAACAAGGCCATTGACGCCGCCAATGTTTGCTGAGGACATAGTATTGTATTTTGCCTTTGTTTGCGGCATGTTACCTGTCTGTCCCCAAGCGCCACGGAGTTTAAGATTGTCAAATACTGCGAGTTCTCCTAATTGATAGGATAAAGCAGCCTTTGGATACCATTCTCTTGTTTCGGTGTCACCCATGGTACTTGACACATCTCCACGCATGCTAAATGCTGCGTAGATATTGTCACCAACTGTTACTTCTTCTTGGAAGAACATTCCACGATCTTGACGCATTTTTCTATCATGATAAACAGCTTGAGAGCTTGCCTTATCAACATTCGTTTGTGTTGGGATCATGCCTTTCGCATGAACAAATACAGAGTTCCAATCATAGGTCTCATATTGAAGCCCTGCGGTCGTATTGAAATTCATCCCTGGCATCTTCATCTGGTGCACAACATTCAATGATAAGTTTGTATTCAAGTTATCAGTTGTTGTCATGACAGATTGTCCAGCCTCATCTTTTGAAGATTCGATCTGCAAGAAAGGTGGAATGAAAACTTCATTCTCCTGATTATAAAAATCAGCACCTGCAACAGCAAGAAAATCAAAATTCATGTTATCTGATCTAAACAGATTGTAGTCCAATCTCAATGAACCCAAGGCGCGATGAGTGAGTTCATTATTCACAAAGTACTCCGCCGTTTCCAATGGATTGGATGGGTTCAAGGGATGAGTTGGGAAATTCCCATTAGCGTCCTGTCTTATATCAATAAAACTTGGAGTAGCACCAATTGAAAAACCATAGGTCATATTAGTATTATCATTACCAGTGACACCACGGTCTGACTCAGAACGAACCAGATTCGTTGAAACAGATACCTTTGCCTTTTCACTTAAACGATGGTCCACATTTAACCTACCTGACATTTTCTTATAGCCAGTATTCTTGATGATACCACCTTCGTCCATGAATTGTCCACCAAGATAGAATTGGGTCTTTTCATCGCCCCCTATTGCACTAAGTGTATGCTCAGTCAATTGACCTATCTCGCCATAGAGGATCTCCTCATAGTCAAAGTCATTCCCTGCCCAGTTTCCATTAGCATCATTGCCCAATGCTGCAACATTTGCACCATATTGAGCTTCTGCCTCAGCATAGTCTTCAAATACTCTGTGTCCCATCTTTCTAAGAAGTTCTGATGAACCTGTCTTTGTAGAAAAATTGAATTTTGTATCTCCACCTTTACCACGTTTGGTATTAATGATCACAACACCATTGGATGCCTTTGCTCCATAGATAGCAGCAGCACTTGCACCCTTCAAAACCTCAATGCTTTCAACATCATTGGGGTTGATATCACCAATGCGGTTGGTAGGTTGGCCCTGTGGCCTAGAACTACCAGCTCCTGTGGCTGCAGTAACAACGTCTACACCAGATTGATTTGCATCATTATTCATAATGATACCATCAATTACATATAGAGGTTGCGTGCTTCCCGTAAGTGTGGATTGTCCACGAAGATTCACATTTGTTCCACCACCTGGTGCGCCAGTATTCCTTCGAATATTCACACCTGCGAATTGACCGCTCAATGCTTGATCCAAAGTTTGA
>Ga0208639_1000927_pt1 | contig 20619 bp, 20 predicted proteins | sample ETNtaG_33_FD_185772 | JGI IMG/M metagenome (GOLD analysis project Ga0208639, IMG submission 185772) | Marine microbial and viral communities from oxygen minimum zone, Eastern Pacific Ocean - ETNP201310SV76 (SPAdes) (version 2) | ecosystem: Environmental > Aquatic > Marine > Oceanic ...
GCAACAATTATTACTCTTGAAAAAAATTATAGATCATCACAGAAAATTTTAGATATTGCAAATGCCGTTATATCTCATAATCCAAGAAAGAAAGAAAAAAATTTGTGGACTGATAATGATGATGGTTTTGACGTTAATGCAATAAGATTTAACTCAGAGAGAGATGAAGGAAGATGGATAGGAGAAGAAATTTCAAAAATCATTAATGAAGATAAAAATAATGAAATTGCAATATTTTACAGGACCAATAATCAATCAAGAATATTTGAAGAGGAATTAAGGAAATTAAGTATTAACTATAGAGTTGTTGGAAATGTTAGATTTTATGATAGAAAAGAAATAAAAGATATACTTTCTTATTTAAACTTCCTAGTAAATCAAGATGACGCGGTCTCATTTGAAAGAGTTTTAAATGTTCCAAAAAGAGGCATAGGTGAATCAACCTTACAAAAATTAAGAGATTACGCTAATTTAAGAAACATTTCTGTATCAAATGTTTTAGAGCACATAAATGAAATTGACACTTTATCAGATAGAGTTATAAAGCAGTTAAATACTTTTAAGAATTTGATAATTGAATTAAAAACACATGCAATAAAAGGACCCTCACAATCTATTGAAAAGATTCTCGAATTGACAGGATATAAGAAGGAATTGATTAAAGAAGGCACACTAGAGTCACAAATGAGAATTGAAAATTTGGACGAACTTTTAACTTCAGCTGTGGAATTTGAAAATTTATATGAAGAAGAAATAGATGATCCTTTTCACAAGGTTAGAGATTATTTAGAATCATTAGCTTTATTTACAGATTCAGACAACATTACTAATGAAGACAATGTTCTTCTCATGACATTACACAATGCAAAGGGATTGGAATTTCCAGTTGTTTTTATGACAGGAATGGAAGAAAATGTTTTTCCAAGTCAGAGATCAGAGAATGAATTTGAGATACAAGAAGAAAGAAGGCTTTGTTATGTAGGTATGACAAGAGCAGAAAAGAAGCTATATTTAACATACTCAAGTACAAGAACGCTATGGGCAGGAACAAATTATAACCTTCCAAGTAGATTTTTAGATGAAGCCAAGCCTTTTTTTAAAGAGTTAGAAGTAATAGACTCAAACAGCAGTGATTTATTAGACCCGCAAGAAGATATGACGGGTAAACAGGTTGTTCATGAGAAGTATGGAAAAGGGATTGTTGTTGAGATGTCAGGGAATGAAATAACTATAGATTTTGGAGAAGAGTGGGGAATAAAGCACCTAGACGCTGAATGGGCGCCAATTAAATTTGAATAATAATCTTCACATAAGTATTTTTTTATAGAATATATAATCTTTATTGAAACATGGATTTATTTGAATATCAGGGAAAATCGCTTTATCAAGACTATGACATAAGCCATCCAAAATCGTCATTGGTTAAAGACCTCAAACAGCTTGAAGAAGTAAGTGGACTCAGTTATCCAGTAGTTGTTAAAGCTCAGGTTCAAGTGGGAGGGAGAGGCAAAGCTGGCGGAATAAAAGTTGCTAACAATCAGGAAGAATTAGATAAAATTGCAAATGAAATATATGGAATGGACATAAAAGGTCATAAAGTAGAAGTCCTTTTAATTGAAGAAGCTTCAGAAATTTTAGAGGAATACTATATTTCTTTTACTCTAGATAGGTCTGAAAAAAAATACTTAATGATGCTTAGCTCTAAAGGTGGAATGGATATTGAACAAGTAGCAAAAGATAACCCGAGCGATTTAATAAAACTTCATATTTCACCATCAGATGGTTTGAATGAAAAAGATTTAAATGACTCCATAATTCAAGCAAACTTAAATCAAGATTATAAAACTGAATTAGCTGAAATAATCATCAAATTGTATAAATTATTTCAAGAAGGGGATTGTGATTTAGTCGAGGTTAACCCTTTAGCTATTACAAGTGAAGGAGTAATGGCACTTGACTCAAAAGTTGCATTAGATATGAATGCAAAATTTAAACACGAAAACTTCGAATTACTTGAAGATGAAATTCCAATTCCCGAAGAGGAAAAATTTGCAAAAGAAAAAGGTCTTAACTTTATAAAATTAGATGGCTCTGTAGGGATAATTGGCAATGGAGCCGGCTTAGTAATGTCAACTTTAGATGTTGTAGCTGAACATGGAGGAAGTGCTTCTAATTTTCTTGACATTGGTGGGGGTGCTAAGTCAGAAACAGTCAGTGCCGCTCTTGAAGTGTTAGAAACGGACTCCAATGTTAAAAGTGTTTTAATTAATATATTCGGTGGTATTACAAGATGTGATTTAGTCGCAGAAGGAATAGTTGAAGCAACTAATGGTAAGGAGTTAAAATGGCCAATTGTAATACGTCTTGATGGAACAAACTCCAGAGAAGGGTTAAAAATCTTGAAAAATAATCCTAATGACAATATTTTTATTTCTGAGAATATGGATGAAGCAGCTAAATTAGCTGTTGAAAGTGGTAATTAAGTATGTCTATTTTGATTGATGAAAATACAAAAGTTGTTGTTCAAGGAATAACAGGTCGAGAGGGACAGTTCCATGCTTTAAGGAATCGAGATTATGGTACAAAAATTGTTGCAGGAACAAGACCAGGAAAAGGTGGGGAGAGTATAGAGTCTATACCAATATTCAATACTGTTGAAGAAGCTATTGAAAGCACAGGAGCTAATGTAGCGATGACCATGGTTCCACCTGCATTTGCTAAAGATGCTGTACTAGAGTCTGCATTTGCGGGATGTGAATTAATTGTTTGTATTACTGAAGGCATACCTGCAAAAGATGAAGCTGAAATGTATGACATTATTAAAAAACAGACAAAGTCAAAATTACTTGGGCCTAATTGTCCAGGACTTATTTCACCTGGTAAATCAAATGTAGGAATTATGCCACATGAGATTACTAAAAAGGGAAATGTTGGAGTTGTGTCAAGATCAGGAACATTAACTTACGAGGCTGTTCATCAGCTAACACAATTAGACATTGGACAATCAACTTGTATTGGAATAGGAGGGGATCCTGTTCCCGGAATGTCTTTTATTGATGTTCTTGATGAGTATGAGAAAGACGAAGAGACATTAGCAATTGTAATGATTGGTGAAATCGGAGGAAGTGCTGAAGAAGAAGCTGCAGAGTTTATTAAAAACACCATTTCTAAACCAGTGGTATCATATATAGCTGGGGTAACAGCTCCTCCTGGAAAAAAGATGGGACATGCTGGTGCAATTGTTTCAGGGAACAAAGGAACAGCAGTTGCAAAAATGGAAGCATTAGAAGAAGCAGGGGTACTTGTGGTTTCAAATCCTACAAAAATAGGTAATGCTATAAAGGAAGTTATTTAATGAGTGAAAATTTAAAAAGAGCAGAACTAGAAAGTGCAATTGATTCAACTAGGAAATCTTTTGATACTGATAATCCAACTGTTCCTTATATAGAAGGTGATGGAATAGGAATTGATATATGGCCAGCTGCACAAGGAGTATTTGATGCAGTGGTTGAAAAGGCTTATAAAGGTCAAAGAAAAATTAACTGGATGGAAGTTTTAGCAGGACAGAAAGCATTTGATTCTCTGAATGAATGGCTACCTGACGAAACAATAAGTAAATTTGAGGAATATGGAGTCGGAATAAAAGGTCCTTTAACAACGCCAGTAGGTGAAGGTATTAGGTCTATAAATGTCTCAATAAGACAGATAATGGATTTATATGTTTGTTTAAGACCTATAAAATATTTTAATGGAATTCAGACTCCAACAAAAAATCCACAAGATGTAGATATAACTTTATTTAGAGAGAATACAGAAGATGTATATGCGGGTAAAGAGCTTGAAGAAGGAAGTGAAGAAGTTCAAAAAATAAATGAATTTCTAAATAAAGAGTTTGGATGGGAAATAAGAGAAGATAGTGGAATTGGTATAAAACCAATTTCAAGAACTGCTACTGAAAGATTAGTTCGTGCTTCTTTGAATTATGCTGTTGAGAATAATAAAAAAAATCTTGCCTTAGTTCATAAAGGTAACATTATGAAATTTACAGAAGGAGCTTTTAGAAAATGGGGTTATGAGTTAGTTAGAGAAGAATTTTCTGATGTAGCTATTTCCTGGGAAGATTGTAATGGAGAACCTGGCGATAAAATATTAATACAGGATGTTATTGCTGATGCATTTCTTCAGCAAATTTTGATTAAACCTGAGAGTTTTGATGTTATTGCAACTACTAACTTAAATGGTGATTATGCATCTGACGCATTAGCAGCACAAATAGGGGGTATAGGCATTAGTCCTGGTGGAAATATAAATTATGAAACTGGTAAAGCCGTATTTGAGGCAACACATGGTACAGCTCCTAAGTATGCAGGAAAAGATCAAGCAAATCCTGGTTCATTAATTTTATCAGGTGAAATGATGTTTAGATATATGGGCTGGGATGAAGCAGCAGATTTAACTATTAAGACAATGGAAAAGTCAATTCTAGATGGAAATGTAACGTATGATTTAGCTAGAGGTAGAGATGAAGCTAAAACTTTAAAATCTTCCGAGTTTGCAAATTCGTTAATTGATAATTTAAATAAGTTTTGAGGAAATAATTATGGCAAAAGTTACTGTTGTTGGTGCTGGCAAGTATGGATCAATGACGGCATTAAGAATTGCTGAATATGACTTAGCTGATCAAGTAGTAATGACTGATATAGTAGAAGGGTTACCACAAGGATTAGCTTTAGATATAAACCAATCAAGATATGTTGAGGGGTTTAGCACAAAACTTTTTGGAACAAATAATTACGAAGACACAGCGGATAGTGACATTGTTGTTATAACAGCAGGGCTACCAAGAAAACCTGGTATGTCTAGGATGGATCTATTAGAAGTTAATGCTGGAATAGTGACTGATGTTACAGAAAATATTTTAAAACATTCTAAAAATCCAATAATAGTTGTTGTAACGAATCCGCTTGATCAGATGACAACTTTAACAGCTAAAGTCTCTAAGCTTTCAAAAAATAGAGTAATTGGGCAAGCAGGAGTATTAGATTCATCAAGATTTGCTTATTTTATTTCTGAAAAGCTTGATGTTAATATCTCAAAAGTTGAGGCATTGACCCTTGGCAGCCATGGAGAGACAATGGTTCCAGTTCCTTCATTATGTAAAGTAGATGGAAAGCCATTAGTAGATCTTCTTTCTTCTGAGGAAATAAATGATTTGGTTCAAAGAACTTCTGATGGCGGAGCAGAGATTGTTAGCTTACTTAAAACTGGGAGTGCATATTTCGCACCTGCATCCTCTGCTGCAACAATGGTTAAGGCAATGTTGAGTGATTCTGATGAGATTTTTCCTGTTTGTGCCTGGGTTGATGGAGAATATGGCATAAATGACGTATATCTTGGAGTTCCTGCAAAGCTTGGAGCTGATGGGGTGTCAGAGATAGTTCAATATAACTTAACAGATGTCGAAAAAGATGCTCTTTTGGATGCTTCTAAGGCAGTTAAACAAAAAGTAGCTGAATTAGATAGCATATAAAATCAACAAAATCAGTCTTTTATTAAAAAAACCCAATATTTATTGAATTTAAAGATATTTCCCTATAAAAAACTATAATTATGGAAGAGTAATAAGTAATACTCATTAAAGAAAGGCTAAACAGCTATGAATAAAGACCAATTGGCAACAGTTGTGGCAACTGAAGTAGGATTGTCACAATCAGACGCTAAAGCAGCTGTTGAAGCAGTTTTTGATGGAATTACAAACGGAATGAAGAACGGCGATAAAGTTAGTATCGCTGGATTCGGACAGTTTGAATCAAGATACAGGGCTGCTAGACAGGGAAGAAATCCAGCAACTGGAGAAACAATTCAGATTGCTGCAAAACAAGCGCCAGCTTTTAAAGCTGCGAAAGGATTAAAAGATAGTTTAAATTAAATTATCTTAATTGATCATTTGAAAAGACGGCTATGCCGTCTTTTCAATTTATTGCAGTAATTTAATATCTCCCGAAATTTTTATTTTTTCTTCAAACAATAAATCTTCTGGATTTTTTTTATTATTTTTAAGGTCATTAAAAGTTTCTATATTCATTTTGATTATTAGGTTAGATTTTGAAAGATTATCATTTTTAATATTTTCTGCAGATTCTAGATTTACAGTATAAGTATTTTCACCGTCTGTTATTTCTAGATAAATTTTATTTAGATTTTCTTTTTTTAGTATCTTTAAATTACTAATAACTACTTTTATTTCTTTTTTAATATCTATATTCAATTATTTAAAAGTGTTTCTCTTTTTACGTCTTCAATAGCTTTTGTTACTTGTATCCCTCTTGGACAAGCACTTGTACAGTTAAATGCCGTTCTGCATCTAAAAGCTCCGTTTACATCTTTAAGTATTTCTAATCTCTGTTTGCTTCCTTCGTCTCTTGAGTCATATATAAATCTATGAGCATTAACAATTGCAGCAGGACCTATATATGAATCTGCAGTCCAAAATACTGGGCAGCTTGTAGTGCAGGCAGCACAGAGTATACATTTTGTTGTATCTTCAATTTTATCTCTGTCTTCGGGGCTTTGTAATCTTTCTCTTTCTCCAGGTTCATTTTCATTTATTAAGTACGGCATTATTTTCTTGTAACTGTCAAAGAACGGATCCATATCAACTATTAAGTCTTTAACAACTGGAAGACCTCTTATAGGTTCAATTGTTATTGGATTGCTAACTTCTTTTACAAGAACTTGGCACGCTAACATATTTTCACCATTAATCACCATTGCATCAGACCCACATACGCCGTGGGCACAAGACCTTCTAAAGGAAAGAGTTCCATCTTCAAACCATTTAATTTTATGAAGAAGGTCTAGAATTCTTTCTTCGGGATCAGCTTCTACGGTGTAATATTCCCAATGTCCTTTACGGTCACTTTCAAGGTCGTATCTCAAAATTTTTAAATCAATGTCCATTAGTATTTTCTTTCCATTGGTTCATATTTTCCTAATTCTACATCTTTATAACGTAAAGTTGCAGAGTTACCATTTTTAAAAGCAAAAGAATGTTTCATCCAGTCAGCATCATCTCGTTCAGGGAAGTCTTGTCTTGAATGTGCTCCTCTTGACTCTTTACGTGCTAAAGCACTTGCTACAGTTGATTCAGACATATCAAGTAGGTAATCTAATTCAATAGTTTCCATTAATTCAGTATTAAAAACTTTGCCTTTATCAAAAATTGTTACATTTTCATACCTCTCCCTAAGGTCTTCCAAAATTTTTGTTTGTTCACTTAATGTTTCTTCAGTTCTGAAGATTTTTGTATTTTTTTCCATTGATTCTTGTAAATCATTTCTTATTCTTCCTACTGAAAACTCATCGGTATGCTCTTTTTCAATTAAATTATTTATTTTTTTAACTAAGTCATCTGATGAGGAATCGCTTATTGAGCTAGCTTTAGTTTTAGAAACATATTCAAGCATACTTTGTCCTGCTCTTTTTCCGAAAACCATTATATCTAATAATGAGTTTGTTCCTAATCTATTTGCTCCATGTACGCTGACACAAGCTGCTTCTCCAGCTGCATAAACCCCAGGTAATATGGTGTTTTTTTCATCACTTAAAACTCTTCCGTTAACGTCTGTAGGGATTCCACCCATTGCATAATGAGCTGTTGGCTGAACAGGTATAGGTTCGTTAATTGGCTCTATTTTTACATAGGTTCTTACAAAGTCTGTAATATCTGGAAGTTTTTTGTTAATAGTTTCTGCACCTAAGTGTGTTAAATCTAAATACACATAATCATTTTGAGGTCCTGCACCATTTCCTTTGCTGATTTCTGTAGCAATCGCTCTTGAAACCATATCTCTTGGAGCTAAGTCTTTTATTGAAGGTGCATATCTTTCCATGAATCTTTCTCCATCTTTATTTCTTAGAATCCCACCTTCTCCTCTAGCTGCTTCTGATAATAAAATCCCAAGTCTGTAAATACCTGTTGGATGAAATTGGTAAAATTCCATATCTTCAAGAGGGATTCCTTTTTGATATAAAATTCCAGGCCCATCACCTGTTAGTGAGTGAGCATTTGAACTGACTTTAAATATTTTTCCAAAACCACCAGTTGCAAATGTAACAGCTCTTGTTTCAAATATATGAATATCACCTGTTGAGAGTTCAAAAGCAATGACACCTTTACATACTCCGTCTTCTATTTTTATATCTAATACTTGGAACTCATCAAAAAACTCTACGCCCATTGATACACATTTTTGATAAAGAGTTTGAAGTATCATGTGACCAGTTCTGTCAGCAGCATAACAAGCTCTAAAGGCAGGAGCCTCACCTTCTTTTACTGTATGCCCACCAAAACGTCTTTGTGCAATTTTTCCATTTTCTAATCTACTGAATGGTAATCCCCAGTGCTCTAGTTCAATAACTGCATCGATTGCTTCTTTACAAAGAATGTCTACAGCAGGTTGATCAGCTAGATAATCAGAACCTTTCACTGTGTCAAACGCATGCCAATTCCAATTATCTTCTTCTACATTAGCTAATGCAGCACTCATGCCTCCTTGAGCAGCTCCAGTGTGTGATCTTGTTGGATAGAGTTTAGTAATTACTGCTAGCTTCATATGAGGAGCAGCTTCTATAGCTGCTCTTAAGCCAGCACCACCTGCTCCAACGATAACTCCATCAAATGAATGTTTAATTATTTTCAACTTTGACTCACAAATGCGATTATTACGTATGTACCAAGTATAAAAAAGATTAAGGAGGTTCCATAGAGAGCACTTAATGCCAATTTTCTAATAGTAAGATCATTTAAATTATCATGTAAAACAACACGTAATCCATTTGTACCATGTAATAAGCTAAGTGTTAATAGTAACCAGTCAAAAATCCTCCAATAAGGAGTATCCCATCTTGCAGCTACAAATTCGTAATCTAGGTTAAGCGTGTCATTGAATACATGCATAATAAACATGTGGCCTACTGCCAGCAGAACTAATAAAAGACCGCTAATCCTCATAAAAAACCATCCATATAGTTCAAAATTTGAACCTTTTAAAGGAGGCTCTCTTCTTCCCCAGTCAGTTCTAGTACTCATTATTTAGACTTCCAATCGGGCAAAGGTCTAATCATACAATCAGTTAAAGTTGTTCCTGCCTGGCTTTTCTCAAGACAAATATCAAAATAAGATGTTGTCATTTTGTATGTGGAAGGAATAAATATTGCAATAAATAGAACTAAGGAAATTATGTTTAGTTGCTTTTGAAATTCTGAACCTCTTTTCCATAAGTCGACTGCAATTATTCGAAGACCATTTATAGCATGAGCTAATATTGCTGCCATTAGTCCAATTTCTGCAATTCTAAAATAAAAATTTTTGTAGATCGCTTCAGCACCTTCATACACTTCAGGGCCAAGAAGGATAAGAGCAGTAGAAATAATATGTAATATAAGATATCCAAAAAGTGCAACTCCTGTAATTCTATGAAAAATATAAAGCCACATACCGGTTTTACCTTTGTATACAGCTCCTGAAGAAACTATTTTTTGATATGCCATCTATTTAATTATCCTACATTGGTTGATTTAAATTTAATTAATTCGTAAATTCAGCCCTTGACAATTTTAATAAATCTTAATAAATTACACATATGTAATTTAGTTTGCATCTAATAAAGGAGTAGGGTGGAAAAATCAATCATGGAAGAAATCATCGGAGGGATGCCAGTATGGACTGAAGATGCAAATTGTAAAGGCGCAGACGCAGATATATTTTTTCCAGAAAGAGGAGCTTCTACTCGAAAAGCAAAAGCTATTTGTAGAGCTTGCAGCGTTCAATCAGAATGTCTCGAGTTTGCTATAGAAAATTCTGAAAAATTTGGTATTTGGGGAGGACTATCCGAACGCGAACGTAGGAGAATAAAACGCCAAAGAATTGAAGATTCAGAAATCAGGGATGTTGGCTAGATACCAAACTTTTCTTTATATTCACTAAAATCTCTTTCAACACCAATTTCATCACTTTTAATTATTTCTGTGATCACATTATTTTCATCAGTTATATAAGAATACCTCAAGGCAATACCGGCCTTTTCGTGAAAACAACCAAACTTTTGTGATACCTCTCCATGAGGCCAAAAGTCTGCAAGTATTGGAAATTCAATACCATAATGTTGGGCCCAAGCGTTGTTTGTAGGACTTGCTCCGACAGTAAGAATAATAGTTTCAGTCCCATTTTCCTCTATGGAAGCTTTGTTATCTCTTAATTCACATATTTCTTTGTCACATACACCACTAAAAGGAAAAGGAAGGAAAACAAACATAGTTTTTTTTCCTAAAAAATCTTTATCTTCGTATGCATTTTTGTCGTAGTTATATAGTTTAAATTCAGGTATTGTGTCCCCAACTTGTAAGCTCATTTTTATTTCTCCCTTTTTTTATACTTTAGTAATGTTTTTTAGATAGGCGGTAAAGAAGTTCTAGCGGCCCAACCAATTGGGTCTGACAATTCCTCAATACTAGGTATCAATTCTTCATCAGATAAAATTTCATCTAATGATAGTTCATTTTTTGATTCATCTAGAAAAGTAAAAAAACTAGAAGTTAAATTATCAAGTTCACTAATTTTTATTTCGAGATCTCTGGTCGGACTTTCACTAGGTGAGAATGACAGATCCATTATTAAATCAAAAATACTTTCGTCACTTAATAGGCCTAATTTTTTAGTTTTTTGTTTAATTGCTTCTCTGTAGAAACTTAGTGGAGCCATGATGCTTTCAAAAATTTCATTTGTATCAAATGTTTCATCACTTGGGAGGCTTGAGAAAATTTCTTGAGGATTTGAAATTTGATTAGGATCAATGTTTAGATCCAAATCTTTTATTTTCTCCATCATCAGGTTTGTACTCTCAGTTAAATTATTAATAATTTTTTTGAATGGTGCTTCATATATTCCTAATCTAAGTGCAGTAAATTCCAAACTTATAAATGCAAGAGCAAGATCTCTTTCATCAGCTTCATATATAGATAAACGATTTAAAAAATTGTTTTTATTTACTGATAATGTTTTGGATCTTGGTAATATAATTCCAAAATTGCTTAAACCCCAACTGTGTTTACTTATAAGTCCTGAAATATTTCCAAGTTGCATTCCTATGATTGATGATTTTATATTTTTTATTCCAAGCCCTTCTGGTAAGCCGCCTAATTCGAAGCTACTAAAATCAAAATGCTTTATGGATTCAAGAAACCATAAGCCATAATCTTTTGCATCTAGTAATTTAAGTTCAACTGGGTTGGAGGAAGAGCTATTATTTTCTTGATTGTTAAGCTCAACTACTCTAAAAATTTCATCAAATTTAATATCTTGATTTGAAAGTTCTGGTATCACTGTTTCAGCATCTTTATTTAAGTGATTATTTATTTGTTTAGCTAATTCCCAGTTAACTTCTTGGTCGTCATTATTAAAAAGATTAAAAAATTGAGAAAAAATATCTTCAGACATTAGATGTCAGATGGTCTCAGATCTAATTGAAATTCTAGTACAACAGAGTTACCATTCCTTAAAATCTCAATACTTATTGGGTCTTCAGCTCTCATACTTCTTAAAATAGTAATTAGTTGATCTAATGTTTTTACCTTTTTCCCATTTACTTTTTTAATAATGTCACCTGGTAGTGCCCCAGCTTTTCCTATTGCGTACATATCGTTAGTAGGCCCATAAAGTTCTTCAATATAGACACCAGAGAAAATTCTTGCACCATCTTCAGCTACTTCAAAGTATTGTGCGCCTAATATGCCTAAAAATGCATGTAGAACTTTCCCATCATCAAGAAGATCTTCTACAATATTCAAGGCTAAATTGATTGGAATAGCAAAACCTAATCCTTCTGCTCCAACATCAGCAGTAGCAATTGCTGTTGTTATCCCTATAAGTTCTCCATTTTTATTTAATAGTGCACCACCACTTGATCCTCTTGTAATTGGTGCATCAGTTTGTATTAGACCAAATAAAGTTACTGCTGAATTCATTGCGTCATTGCCAACATCTAATCTTCTGTTGAGTGCAGAGACAATCCCAGTTGTTACTGTTGGTTCAGCTCCGAGTGTTAAGGGGTGTCCTATTGCAACTGCTAAGTCTCCTACAAAAATTCGAGCACTATTTCCAATTACTATTGGAGATAATTCCACTTTTTCAATTTTTATTAAACCAACATCAGTTAATTTATCTGATCCAATAATTTCTGCTTCATACATTCTTCCATCTTCGAAAATAACTCTTACAATATCTGCATCAGCAATAACATGATGATTTGTAAGAATTAAACCATTTTTTTTAATTACTACACCTGAGCCACCTCCAACTGCAAAAAAATCATCATTTTCGTCTCTTTGTCCAACTTGTACTTGAACGACTGTCTTTGTTGCTAGCTCAGCGATTGATACAATTTCAGTTGAATCAATTCTAGGCATTACGACTTCTCTTTCTTTGATTGTCTCTGTAATTGTTATGGGCTCAGGAAGTACAATTTCTTCTTCATCAAAAATTCCATAAGTATATAGAAAAGAAAGGACAATAATACTTGTAAGTATTGAAGAACCAAAAATAATATTTAAAGAGGATTTCTTTTTATTAGTACTTTCTTCTACTAAATCGGAAATATATTTTTTTTGTTCAAATAATTCTTGTTGTTCGAAATTTTCGTTATCCATATCCTTCATATTAAATGATATATAGTAGTAGTTGAATTTCAAAAAAATCTAAGTTCTTAAATCGAATTGAAACATTTTCTAATTTACTTTAGTCTAAATAAGTACATGTTATGGGGGAGTAACACATTTTATCGATTAAGAACTTAGAAGTTGTATATCAAGATGTTATTTTAGTTTTAAGAGGTATTTCTTTTTCCGTTAAAGAAGGAGATATAGTTGCTCTTCTTGGAAGTAATGGATCTGGAAAAACAACTGTATTGCGATCAATTACTGGTCTTCTAGATGTCCAAAATGGAGATATTACTAAAGGAAGCATCTCTTTTGATGATAAAGACATTACCAATATGAAACCTTCAGATATTGTTGACCTAGGAATTGCACAGGTTTTAGAGGGCAGGAGAATCTTTTCTGAATTAACAGTGACTGAAAATCTTAGGCTTGGAGGGCATACGGCTTCAAAAGATATAAAAGAAAATATTGATAGGGTTTTTGATCTATTTCCTTTGTTAGCGCCAAGATCAAAAGATGTTGCAGGATATTTATCTGGCGGAGAACAACAAATGTTAGCAATAGGTAGAGCTTTAATGTCAAATCCAAAGTGCTTACTGCTTGATGAGCCAAGTTTAGGACTTGCTCCCAAGTTGGTAGATCAAATAAAAGAATTCATAGTAGAAATTAATCAACAGGGAGTTTCAGTTTTGTTAGTAGAGCAAAATGCCAACATGGCTCTTAGTATTGCAACTCATGGATATATTATGGAAACTGGAAATATTGTCATGGACAACACACCAGAAAAGTTATTAAAAGATGAAGATGTTAGAGAGTTTTATTTAGGATTAAATGCAGAAGGAACAAAAAGGAAGTCTTTTAAAGATGTTAAACACTATAAAAGGAAGAAGAGGTGGCTCTCATAAGTAGTATTATTTCTTTTAAAGATGTTTCTCTTAATTTTGGAGGAGTAAAGGCTCTAAGTAATGTATCTTTTGATATTAAAGAGGGTTCATTACATGCAATCATCGGCCCTAATGGTGCAGGTAAAACATCTATCTTTAATTGCATAAGTGGAATTTATAAACCAACAAGTGGTTCTATTGAATTTAAAGGGGAGACAATTGAAGGCCTGAGGCCTGATGAAATAGCAAACAAAGGTGTTGCAAGAACATTTCAAAATATTGAATTATTTGAGAATATGACTGTCTTAGACAACATATTGATAGGTGCTCACAGGCATATAGATTATGGATCTATTTCTGGTATATTTTTTGGCCCATCTGTCAGAAAAAAAGAACTTGAAGCAAGAAAAATTGCTGAAGATATTATTGATTTTTTAGAAATTGAAGAGTACAGGTTTTCTTATATTCTTTCATTGCCATATGGAATTCAAAAAAGAGTAGAGCTTGGAAGAGCATTGGCTATGAAGCCAGAGATCATTCTTTTAGATGAGCCTGCTGCAGGCATGAACAACGAGGAAACTGAAGATATAGCACGTTTTATTCTTGATATTCATGAAGAACTTAAGATAACAACCGTTTTAGTTGATCATGACATGAATATGGTTATGGATATAGCAGAAGATGTAGTTGTGATGGATTTTGGAGAGAAGTTATTTGATGGATTGCCAAAAGATGCGATTCATGACAAAAGTGTAATAGAGGCTTATCTTGGAGTAAGTTCGGAGAAATGATTTAAGGAGAGACATGGTAAAAGTACAACAGCTAATGGAAGAAATTGAGACTAAAGGAGGTTTGACTCCTGCAAGAAAAATTAGAGAAACTGCAGGGAGATATCCTGATTTAATAGCAATGAGGGAAAAGAATTTTGGAAAATGGGTGGAAATAACTTACGAAGAATATTGGCAACAAGCTCAGTGGATTGGCTCGGCTTTGAAATATTTTGGTGTTGATACACAAGACAGTGTAGCTATTCAATCAGAGAATAGACCAGAATGGTTTATAGCAGACGTAGCAATTCAAGCAATTGGGGCTGTTAGTGTTGGTCTTTATCCAACTAATCCGCCTTCTGAAGTTGAGTATTTGATTGGTCATTCTGAATCCAAAATATTATTTGCAGAGGATCAAGAGCAGGTAGATAAAGCATTAGAGGTAATTGAAGAACTACCTGGTTTGAAAAAAATAATTTATTTTGAACCAAGAGGTCTAACAAATTATGAGAGTCCTTTATTGATGACTTGGGAAGAATTTCTAGCAATAGGTAAAGAAGAATTTGAAAAAGATCCAAATTTTGTTACTGACAAACTAGATTTGGTTGATGATGACGATATAGCAATTATGGTATATACATCTGGAACAACAGGACCACCAAAAGGGTCAATGATTACTCACGGAAACCTTGCTTGGATTGGTAGTAATATTGCAAATTTCAACATAATTAAAAATGCAAAAACTGATCAACAAGAATTTATATCTTTCTTACCATTGTGTCATATTTTTGGTAGGTTAATTGATTTAATTGTCGGATCACATCTTTTAGCTACGATAAATATGGCTGAGTCAATTGATACAGTACAGGATGACCTTATGCAAATTCAACCGACTTTCTTTGCAGCTGTACCAAGAATACTTGAAAGAATGCATTCAAGCGTATTGGTAAAAATGAAAGATGCAAGTTTTGTAAAAAGATTTCTTTTTGGTATAAGTTTAAAACTAGGAATGCATGCTGCAGATAGAAAATTAGAAAAAGGGTTTGATGATCCTTTAGGTAAAGTTATAGATTTTATAACTTGGAATATTTCATTTAGATCCATAACAAAAAAATTAGGTTTAAGCAGAGTAGATGCTTCTGGTTCAGGTGCTGCACCTATAGCTCCAGAAGTTTTGAAATTTTTTATGGCATTAGGAATACCTATTTTTGAAGCATATGGTATGACAGAAAATTGTGGATATGCAACTGGAAATGATTATGAGAATATTTCCCTAGGTACAGTTGGTATTCCAAATAAAAATTGTGAATTAAAAATTGCAGAAGATGGTGAAATACTTATTAGACACGGCGGAGTCTTCAAAGGATATTTTAAGAATGAAGAAGCAACTAAGGAAACTATAGATGAAGATGGATGGCTTTATACAGGAGATGTTGGAGAGATGCATGGTAGATTTATAAAAATAGTTGATAGGAAAAAAGATATTATTATCACGGCAGGTGGAAAAAATATCTCACCTTCAGAAATAGAAAACACACTAAAAGTTTCGCCATTTATAAAAGATGCAATTGTAATTGGAGATAAGAGGAAATTTCTTTCTGCATTAATAGCTATAGAGTTTGATACAGTCTCTAATTGGGCATTAAGGAAAGGTATTACACACACAACATATAGAGACCTATCTGAGAAGCAAGAAGTTAAAGATCTTGTATCTAAGGAAGTTATAAGAACAAATGAACATACAGCTCTCCAGATTAGAAAATTTGAAATGATTCCAAAAGAACTTGATCATGAAGAAGGAGAGCTTACAGCTACGCAGAAGATAAAAAGGAATGTTCTAGAAGAACAATTCTCAGACTTGATTGAATCGATGTACAAATGACAATATTTTTGCAAGCATCTTTTGAAGGCCTAGCGTTAGGGGCTGTTTACTCGTTGGTTGCAATAGGTTTAGTATTGATTTATAAAGCTATGGATGTCTTAAGTTTTGCCCAGCCTGCTTTAGCAGTTGTAGGCGCAGGGATAATTAGTGCTCTAGCGGTTGATAGAGGAATTAACTTTTGGTTAGCTTTTATTGTAGCTTTAATTGCAACTGGCATTATAGGGGCCCTATCAGAAAGAATATTTTTAAGGCCAATGGTTGGTGAGCCAGTTTTTTCTGTTGCAATCTTGACTCTTGGATTAGATGTATTGTATAGAACTATTCTTGATAACTGGATTGGTGTAAATCCAAGATATATGGGTGATCCAATTTTTAGCTGGGGGGAATTTGGTTCTATTAATGCTGGAGGAGTAATACTTAAGTTTCAAGAGCTTGGTGCTCTAATGACAGCAGTATTGTCAGTTATATTTCTTGGGTACTTTTTTAAAGTATCCAAATATGGATTAGCTATGAGAGCGACTTCTTTTGATCAGGAGACTTCATTAGCACAAGGAATTAATGTTGGTAGAATTTTTGGTTTAGTTTGGTTTATTGCTGGAATACTCGCAGCTTTTGCCGGCTTTTTTATCACTGGAGGATTTAATTTGTTAACACAGGCAAGTTTCATCTCTGCATTTAGAGCATTACCTGCTGTTGTGATTGGAGGTTTGGATTCAATCCCAGGAGCAATTGTTGGTTCAATAATTATCGGGTTAACACAAGGTTACGTTGCATATTATCAATTTCCTTTCGAAAGCTTTACAGGAATCAACTTAGGTAATGGCTTTTCATTACTTGCGCCATATTTAATTATGTTTGTAATTTTAATTGTTAAACCAGATGGCTTGTTTGGAACAGAGGAGGTCGAGAGAGTATGAGGGGTAGACCAAATTTATATACAGACTATAGAAAAGAAACAGCTATTTTAAATACAACAACACAGAAGGTCTGGGCATTTATTGGATTAATACTTCTCATTATTTCTTCATTTTTCTTTTCACAGTATTGGATGTATTTAGTTACTACTGCTTTATTAACAGCTGTCGCCGCATGGGGTCTTAATATTGTTTCTGGTTTTGCGGGTCAGATAAGTTTGGCACATGGTGCGTTCATTGGTATTGGAACATATGTATCCGCAGTTCTTGGAGGAGTTGGAAGTTCTTATATTAGAGGTTATGAGCTTGATATGATGATCTGGCTACCTTTAGCAGGTATTGTTCCAGCAATTATTGGATTAATAATTTCTCCCTTAGCAGTGAGGTTGAAGGGATTGAACTTAGGTCTAGTGACCTTAGGTTTGGTCTTTATAGCTTCATATATATTTTCTAATTGGAATAGTGTTACCGGAGGTTCTGGAATTGGAAGAAAGACTGCTAAATTAAAAATATTTGGAATCGATTTTAATGATGGGTTTCATGCTGGCTCATATCATATAGAGAAAGATCAATTTATCTTTTTCCTTAGCTTGATACTTTTTATTTTTGCGGGAATTGGAGTAAAAAATTTAATGAGATCAAAAATTGGTCGTGCTTATGCTGCTATTAGAGATAGAGATATAGCTGCCGAAGCTATAGGGATTAATCTTTATAGATTTAAAGCATCAGCTTTTGCTCTTTCAAGTTTTTATGCAGGAGTTGCAGGATCTTTAATATTCGTAATGTCCGGTGGAGTTGATCCTACTCAGTTCAATTTAGTTTATTCAGTTACATTTATTGCTATTGTTATTATTGGAGGCGCAGGAACAGTTTTAGGTCCTTTATTTGGAGCAGCTTTTTTTAGTCTTATTCCTGGAGTCATTAAATATTTTTTACATTTGGTCGGAAGTACAGCAGATCAGATACCATTGCATCCAACACAGATAGAAAGGCTAGTTTTTGGCCTATTACTTATTGGTTTTTTAATATTTGAACCAAGAGGCTTATGGGGTATTTGGTTTAGGTTACGTAATTATTTTAAAGCTTGGCCTTTTTCGTACTAATCAAGACATCTTATAGTATCCTTACTTTTATTAGTACTAATAAATAAAGGGGGAGAATATGAGATCCAAGCGAGAGCGCGGAGTGATTATTTTTTCAATACTTCTCCTTGTTTTAGCAGCATGTGGAGGGGGAGCTACTGAAGAAACTAGCGAACCTGTAGAAGAAGTTGTTGTAGAGACTTTAGATTCTCCAGCAGTTACCACCGCAAAAGCTATTAAAACAGGAGTAGGAGTTACAGAAGAACCTTGTCCAGAAGCAGTTGGTGCAGTACCTACAGGTGCTAACCCATCACAAGGGTGTATATACTTAGGTCTTTTAAATGACTACACAGGACCTTATGCAGCAGTAGCACCAGCTTTAGAAGTAGGTCAAAGAGCTTTCTGGCTCTATGTAAACTCCACAGGAGGTATTGGTGGATATAGTGTTGCGATCACTGAAGGTCAAGATACAGCTTATAATCCACAAAAACATTTAGAAGGATACAATGCGATTAGAAACGATGTAGCTGCATTAGCTATGTCAATCGGAACACCTCAAACAGTATTCATTTTGGATGAACTTGATGCAGACAATATGGTGACAGCACCAATGAGTTGGTATTCAGGTTGGTCTTATAAGAGTGTTGATAGAGGTCTAGTTGTAGAATTCGGTTCTGCATATTGTGCTGACGGCATGAATGCAGTAGATTGGGCAGCGGATAATTCCCCTGTACCAGTTAAGAGAATAGGAATTATTGCATACCAAGGTGACTATGGTGGCGACTGGGCAGCAGGCGTAAGAGCAGCTGCCGCAACTAACGGCTGGGAAATCGGCTGGGAGTATATACCACCAGTAACAGAGTTTGACGTTGCACAAGCTGCTGGGTTACTTATTACAGATCCTGTAGATGCATACTTTCCTGCACTAAGCCCTAGCTTGATGGCTCAAGTTATGGGAGGAGCAGCACAAGCAGGGGTAACACCTTTAGCTATGTTGGCTGCACCATCATATAATGATGCTTTTGTGCAAGAAGGATTTGCTCTCAAAGGACTATTTGAGTCAGGGTTGGTATACAACTTAGCATTCGTAGATCCATTCGAAGCAGATACACCTGGTCACGCAGCTATGCGTGCTACCATGGCGAGTTTCACAGATTCAGCTAGCACATTCTTAGTTGCTGGTTGGTCTTCACAGTATCACCTTAAAGGTGTTCTAGAAGCTGCTGTTAAAGGTGGAGATATTTCGAGAGCAGGAATTAGAAGAGCTGCTGCTGCTGTGAATGTGTCATCAGATGGAATGATGCCAACAAGAGAGTTGGGTCAAAACAGAGCTGATGCAGATTCTTCAATCGGCAAGCCAGACGGATCTATTCCAAGTGGTGTTCAATCACTTGCATCAAGATACGTTGGTAAAACAGCTGCTGCTTATGACTGGAACGCAGGGCCTTGTTCATAAGTTAAAAAAATGTAAAAATTTTAAGAGCCGGCTTAGTGCCGGCTCTTTTTTATTTCTGAGATATAGATAAACTATATTCTATGTTTAAAAAAGTCCCTAAAACAGTATGGAGTTTGATTATTGTTGTTGCATCTATTATGCCTTTTGGGCTTATGAAAACAGACTATTATTTTATGGCTCCAGGACCACCATATCAATGGAATATAAAGATAGAAGGTACAGAATTTTATGATTATGAGGGTAATTTATATCAACTCACTGTTCGCAGAGATGAAGCAAATTATTTCACATATATCTGGGCAAAAGTAGATAACTCTGTAGATCTTTACTCTAGGGAAGTTATTTTACCTAAAGGTGTTACGCCTCAAGAATTAAGTGAAATAAGCATGCAAAATATGAAGACATCAGAAAACGTTGCTATTGCTGTTGCTCTAAATTCTTTAGATTATGAAATTGAAACACAAGGTGATGGGGTACTCGTTGTAGGAATCTTAGAAGATTCACCAGTTGCAGGTAAGTTATTAAAAGAAGATTTGATTACTTCTATCAACAATGAAGAGATTAAATCAACAACTGAGTTTATAGCTCTTTTAAGAACTTATGAAATTGGAGATATAGTTTCAATTGGAATTATTAGAGAAGGTATAAAAAAGAGTATTGAAACAAAATTAATTGAACATATAGATTATGAAAACGAACCAATGGTAGGTTTTTTAGCTTCTACACCTAACCAGCGTTTTGTATTTCCAATATCTATAGATATTGACACAGGAAATGTTGGAGGTCCTTCAGCAGGTCTAATGATGGCTTTAAATGTTTACAATTCTTTAATAGAAAATGATATTACAAACGGTATAAAAGTAGCAGGAACAGGCACGATTGAGATAGATGGTTCAGTTGGTCCTGTGGGAGGAGTTAAG
>Ga0208639_1000928_pt1 | contig 20618 bp, 17 predicted proteins | sample ETNtaG_33_FD_185772 | JGI IMG/M metagenome (GOLD analysis project Ga0208639, IMG submission 185772) | Marine microbial and viral communities from oxygen minimum zone, Eastern Pacific Ocean - ETNP201310SV76 (SPAdes) (version 2) | ecosystem: Environmental > Aquatic > Marine > Oceanic ...
CGTCGAGAATTGTTGCGTTACTCGGCACATTCCAACCATCTACTTCGACATCTTGGCCACTTGATGCGATTTGAGGTGGGCCTACCCAGCCGCTGATATCTGCAGCAGCCCATGGCACTGAGACCATCATGAATGTCAGTAGTACGCTTAGCATAACTTTGCGATTGCCCCTCATGTCGTCGACTCCTACGGAGTCTGGCGATGCTTAGACGTTAGAAAGACCTTCGGGGGACTGGTCAGACCCTATGGGTCTGTGAAAAGAGCCACTGGCGTGAATTGAACACGCGACCTCCTCATTACCAATGAGGTGCTATACCGCTAAGCCACAGTGGCAGCGAAGACGGCGACCAGCGACCGTAATTTAACCACTGCGCCCTCCATATGCACCCTCATTTGAGTGCCGCATCGCCATCATGCTCATATCCGAAAGGTTGCACGCGGAAACACTGCCGAGGTCGCATAGCCTGGTATCGCGCGTGACTGGAAATCACGTGGGTTTTCCCGCCGGAGTTCAAATCTCCGTCTCGGCGCCATTTGGTTGTAGTTGATCTGTGGAATATTCGACTCCCAGCCTACGGCTGGTAGAGTATTTCTTAATGCGGAGTTGTCGCAGGGCACTGTGATGACAGAGGCTGCGGTGGAAGAAACGGAGGCCGGGGACGGCTTGGTTTTCCATGAAGGGTCACGCTTGACTGATCTCAAAATCAAGCAAAATTTGTCGATAGATTATCCTCGTTTAGAGCCATTTCACCACTTGAAAATTGAGTTGATGTTTCATATTTACAAAATAAGAAACACATGGACGGTGGCACATTGGACCACATTGGCGATTGGTTTCCTAGCCGTTATATTCTCAGGATGGGATTTTGGAATCAATGAACTCTCAAATGGTGGTGATTTCTACAATGTTGGATTCAAGGGGGAAGATGGCGGTTGGTTCGGTTCTGATTCGGGAATAAGGAATGTTCACAATGCCGCGATTGTGCTCTCCATGATTACTATCGGACTATGGGTCATTCTTCTAGTCAGACTGTGGTCCATCTTCCCTCTGATGAGATCGCAAGCAATCAGCCTATATGTCGCATTAATTGCTGCTGAATTTAGCCAGTATTGGGCTCACGGATACGATGCCAATTTCCCATTTGGGGGAGATTCATTTGCCTTCGCCGTAACAATTGTTGGATTTATTCTCATCGCCTTCGTTTGTTTCATCTTGCAGCGTGCCGTGACGGAAACACGAGATGTTCACGTTGAAGAAAAGCACTGGCACCCTGACCCTCGGCAACGAGAAATTGCCAAACGGGACCATTCACTCATTGCGTGGAGCGCTGCACTTGTCATCTATTGTGTCCTCGTTGTCATTCACGCATGGTCGGGTGCCCATTATGTCTCAATCCGCCAACCAGGGGAGGTTGAATGGTGGTGGTTGCTCAAATCTGTGTATCTGATTACAGGTTTGATTCTGGTGTGGTTGATGGTCCATGTACTCTGGTATCCACAAATTATGCTAGGTAGTGGTGAAATTCGCATTGAGTCCACTCGAGCGAGGCAAATCTCGCAGGTTCGAGAGGGGACGATTGACACCAGCAATCAACAACCCGCTCGCACAGGAAAATGTCCCGATTGCGGTGAGAAGACTGCAGTCAATATGCTGGCTGATGGTGAAATCGAGGCCGCATGTGCTATCGATGGTTGCAATGGGGTTGCCGCACCTGGTGAGAAATGTTCAGTCTGTGGAACTCGCATTTCTTCACGAGTCATTTGCACGTCCTGCAACTCAAGTGCCCCTGTGGGGAACCATTTCGCTGACGAAGAGGCATGGTGAGCGAATGGATGTCGCTGGTTTCCGTGAATTATTTCCGCCTCTAAACGAGGATAAATCACCCGTTTATCTCGACAATGCCTGCATGACCCTACGCCCAGTCAATGTCATCAATGCGATACAAGATTACTACGCAAGCAACCCATCCTGTGCAGGCCGATCTGTTCACAGATGGGGGATGGCAATTTCACAAACCGTCACACGAACTCGGCGGAAATTGGCCGCACATATCGGCGCATCAAATGCGCGTGAAGTGATTTTCACCCCCAATGCGACGCATTCGATTAACCAAGTTGCAGCAGGCATGACTTGGAAATCAGGGGATGTTGTCATCACCAGTGATCGCGAACACAATTCAAATCTTGTCCCCTGGTTGCAACAATCAGCTTCTGGAGTTAAACTGCAGACCGTGAAAAGTCAACCTGACAATCAATTTGATCTCGAGGCTTTTGAGGATGCATGTGCAAACGCAGGGAAATCCCTCAGGATGGTGTCATTGGTTCACGTTGGCAACCTTGACGGTGTTGAAATCCCAATTGCTGAAGCCACAAAGATTGCCCATGACCATGGCGCAATTGTCCATGTAGATGGTGCCCAATCGGCACCACATATACCCATAGATGTCGAAACGTTAGGTTGTGATTTGTTCTCTTTTAGCCTACACAAAATGCTCGGACCAACAGGAGTAGGCGCCCTTTGGGGTCGCGAAGAAATCTTGTCGCAATTGGAGCCTATTTGTGCAGGAGGTGGTACTGTAGAGGCTGCAACTGCTGAGCATTACACCCTACGCTCTATTCCAGACCGTTTAGAAGGCGGTTTGGGCCATTATGCAGGGATTTGTGGAACTGAAGCCGCATTGGATCTGCTCTCACAATATGATATGCGTGACTTGGCTGCTCAAGAAGTGCGGATCAATCGAATCATGAGTGAGGGAATTAGGCACTTGCCCGGTATTGAAATCATTGGCCCACAAGATGCTGCACTTCGAGGGGGTATTTGCTCAATCTTACTGGAAAATTTGGATGTGCAAAATGTAGGCATTCTGATGGATGAGGTTGGCGACGTATTTGTTCGCTCAGGACTGCACTGTGTCAATCAGTGGTTTGACGCACGCGGGATAGAACAGGGAAGTTTACGGGCCTCTGCCTATGCATACAATACCGAAGAGGAAGCGCGTACCTTCGTGGATACATTTAACGAAATAATTGACGGGTTGACGGAGTGAGATTGACATGGAATTCGATGCAATTCTCGATGATATGCCCGAGGCCCCCGCACCGCCGGCCAAACGCAATTATGGTTCGGAAATGAATCTAGAAAAAATTTTCAGGAATGGTACTGCTTTTGCACTATTCGTTGTTTCAATATTACTCGTTGTTTGGGCTGTTGGTTTCTTGGAAAAGGGATTGTTGGACCCATACACGCCAGAGTTAGCAGAGCGACATGAAGAATTCAAGCAATTGTCAGGTTTCGACAATGTTTCGACTAGTGGTGAAGGTGTCGATGTGTGCATCGTTGATACAGGCATTGACATCAGCCACCCAGATTTAGCACACCTTCAACTTGCAGGTTGGAAAGATTTTGTCAGCAATAGAGGGGACCCTTACGACGATCAGGGGCACGGAACTGCGATGGCAGGAATATTAGTCGCAAAAAATCGACTTTCGGGTATTGCACCCAATGTCAATTTGCACATTGCCAAAGCCATCTCCAAATCAGGGAGTGGGTCTGATACAGATATCGCAGCAGCCGTTGATTGGTGTGCGGATAGTGGTGTAGACATTATTTCTCTAAGTCTGGGTGGAACTCAGGGAATCGATTGGATTTTCGTTGAAACAGATGAACTAGAAGCTGCAGTAGACAATGCGATAGATCAGGGTATCTTTGTGGTTGCAGCGGCAGGTAATGATGGCGGACCTGATGATGATGGCGATGTAGCCAGCCCGGGCAGTGTCTCAGATGTCATCTGTGTCGGGGCAATCGATACAGATGGGACCATTTGGAGCAATTCATCCGCAGGCAATAATGGATTCAATCCACCAACTACAATGAACCCATTTGGTCGCTTGAATCCAGACAAGAAACCCGAACTCGTTGCCCCAGGGGAGAAACTGGCCATTCTAAATGCGCAAATCGATACAGACAGTCTCTATGCTTGGGGCTCAGGTACGAGTGGAGCGACTGTATGGGTCAGTGGAGCAATTGCACATCTGTTGGAACACCGACCAGATCTTGCACAAAATGGATCATCAGGTGGTTCGAGAAACACCGTGGAAGATGTCAAAGAATGGATCCAGAATAGTGTCGAACCAAAAGAAGGCCAAGCAGAACACGACAACTACTACGGGTATGGTAAACTGAAAGTTGATGCTCTACTCGCAATGGCGAGTTAGGCTTGGATGATGCCGACCAAGGTCCCACCAAACAATGGAACAAAACCAACCGGGTTCGTCTGATTAATTTCGGCAATGTATTGGACCCATTCATTGAATGCAGCGACCCTTTCTTGTTCCGAATTTTCTGGACCGGACTGCGGGATTTCACCGACATCGACCACGGGGACTTCTGGTTCGGCTGTAAGGATAAGACCACCGGGGACCAACAATTCGAATGAACGCTTGATTGCAGCCACCTTACCGACGTCACCTACATCGACGATGATGATTTCATATGGGGCCCGCAAAGGTGGTGGGGAGGTGGATGCGCCTTCGCTCGAAGTTGTATTGGCTGCTTTCCAACTATCCAATTCCGCACACAATGATTCAAAATCACCCACACGAACATGGGCCCAATCTTCAGCATCATATCGTCTTAACAGACGGGTGAGGATGACACCAAATTTACCTCCAGCTTCAATCATATCAAAATGCTCTGGGGTTGAATGATTGGACCAGTAATCGAGCAACCATGCACTCATGTGACCAATTCCTGAACCCACTTCACAGATTCGTTTGGGTTGGACTCTAGCAATGATGTCGCGAATTCGACGTCGTAAACTCGTCGGCATTGAATCTAATTCCATATGCTCAAGTTGAGCACCAATGGATGCAGCGATTTCCGGTTCATCCCTTGGATGATCCGGGTTCTTGGCCAGCAATGCTGCCAAGGCGTCTTCAATGCTTAGCCCCACATTTCGCCGGGTACGCAATTGGTTTTCAAATCTCGGCGACATGGGATGTCGTGAAATACCCCCGGTGAGCCGGTCGGAGTGAGGAGCTGACGTGGACGAGGGGGTCGAAGAATTAGACAACGTCACTCGTTGCCCTAGTTGCAATACCCGACAAGCACACGAAATCCTCAAAGAGAAGGCACTCAAGAATGATGCGGGAATCGATTATTTGCTCCGATGTGAGGGCTGTGGGAACGTCCATACTGTGATTTTCAGAAACGCCAAACCAGTCACTATTCGCTTCACACTCTCGGATGGCCCTGACTCATTCCCATATGAACTCGAAGTTGATGATGACGAAGTTTTTGTATTGGACGATGAATTTGAGGCCATAGATCTCCTCTGGAGAATCACTCGTTTGGAAACTGATGGTGATGCGAAGCCTCGCGCACTAGAGGCGCGGAAAGTCAGGCGCGTTTGGGCATCCCGAATTGATCTGGCAAGAATAAAGCGGACCTTCAGTGATGGTGAAATTTCATTCTCAGATTCTATCGAGGTTGAACCTGAAAAGGTATTTTCTTGCGGAACTATTGTCAAACACCGCGGCGAAACATGGCGAATTCGTGCCCTACATTCAGGAACTGCTCGGACCTTGACAGGGAAAATGGAAGCGCGGAATATCAAGCGGATTTTCCTGCACAGACCCCCTTCTCGCGAAGAAATTGCTGAGAAGCGAAAGATCGAACGAGGAAACTGGAAGGGGCAAAATTTCCCCGGTCGCGAGGAGCATCAAGAAAAATGGCGTGGTGACCGTGATGAATGAACGTCATGACCCCAGCGCATGCAGGCGCATATTGCGAGATGCGAGGGAAAATGGGTTGTCGCGCAAGTTGTTCGACCTTGCACAGGATTTGCAGGATGGGGTTTACCGAGCTGAAGCCCTATGCGGATTGTGCAGTTCAGAGGACATGGATGAAGATGATCGTGCAGAATGGGTATCTATCATTGTCGAATCAATGCTTGAAGAAGAACGTGCTTGGAGATTGGCAGAAAATATTGGAATTATTGCGAAATCCGCTGGGAATTGGCCCGGCGGTCGAGCCCGCAAATCATTGATGAATAATCTCGTTGGAATGACTGGTGGTTTACCGGCTGGCGAGGCTCGAGTCGATGCACTGAAAGCGATTGCCAACCGAGTAACAGAACAAACATTACCTGAGTTATTCCTATTGGCCATTGAAAATCATGGGATGGAAGCCAAAGCGGCCCGCCCCATAATGAAAGCAATTGTCAACACTGGAAATCGAGAGATGATTGATGAAATCACACCATTACTCACTGAAGCATCTCCTGATTTAGCAGTCAAATTTCTCGATAACTTACACCGCCTGACCGTGCAAGCAAAACTGGTTTTGAATCCAAGTGCGCTTCAACTATCGCTGCCATTCCTTGCTGCCGCTGATTTTGAAACGGTACGAACGATGTGTAGCCACGCGAATCGGTCCGAGGACGTCCGAATGTTGGCAGAAACTCTAGCAGGAGATGACGAAGAAGCGATTCGATATGCTGTCACTTTAGCCGGTAGAGCGGATCGCTCTGGAGATTCAGAATACGCACGTGAATTACTGGAAAATGCCGTACAACATGTCGATTATTTAGAGTCGCAGACAGCAATCAGAATCAGGAAAAATCTTGCGAAAGCCTTCGAGCGTCTTGGTGATTCGGAGCGAGCTGATAATCTGACTCCAGTGCGAACACCCCTTGCCCTAAGCACCCAACCCATCAGTGAAAATTCAGAAAGGAGGGGGCACACAATGGCATTGGTTGGAACCTACGAAGGTGGAATTGGCACACCGCATCTACGCGCTTTGGCCCGTGCATCCGGAATTGCTTGGGGTTTCGGACTCGATATTGCTCTGATTGATTGGCCAACTGAAGATCTTGAGGCGCTATGTCTTCGTGCGAAAAAAGAATCTGGGACTGCAGGAGTGAATCACTTGCCATCACTACTTTCGTCTGGACGAATACAATTACTGTCAATTGAAGATGCCCTAGAAGGGGTTGTAGGACACCCCATTGCAACCACGCATCAACCGGTAGGTGGTTCAGTAGATCTGACCGGGTTTGAGGGGGGCATCTGCATGTTCATCGGTCTCGGCAGACAGGGGTTGCCACAGAAATTACTCGATAACTGTCCTGATCAATTTGAGTTGACTGGAATTGGAGCCAGTTTGGAAACTGCTGTCGCGATGGGTGCCATCGCTCAGAGGCTGGCCGACCTTTGATTATCGGCGATTGGTCCACGGCATGAATATTGATTTTGTAATGTGCATTGCGACATCTGGATTTTCATCCAATCTCCTCATACTGTATTCATACCAGCGTTCACCATAGGGAATGTAAATTCGAGTCCGATGACCGGCTTTGGCGAGGCGACGGCGGATATTTCCCCGAACACCTAGAAGCATTTGGAATTCATATCCCGGTCCTTTCCCTGTGCGTTCTCCTGCACATCCATCTCTTGAATCACCTATCCCTGGCCCCATTCCTCGCGCTTCAAGTGCGGCTAGGGAATGCTCGATAATCGGCCAGTCGTGTGATGCTATCGCTGCATAGGCTCCTCGATCGAGAATTTGATCCACATGTTGGTTCAGTGCATCTACAATATTGTGGTAGCCTGTATGGGATATCGATTCATGTTCAAGGTACACGCCTTTGCAAATTCGGAAGTCTGCATATCCACTCAATTCATCGCAAACCGCATCAATATCGGATGAAGTTCTGAAAAGACGAGATTGCAATACAGTACCAACATTACGCAATCCTTTCGCATGCATAGCGATGACAATGTCAATTGTCGGTTGGGTGACACGAAAATCTTCCATATCTAGACGGACGAAGATATCGTTCTCCATGGCGTTTCGTAGCAGCCGCTCGATATTTTCGTAGGCTTTTTTCTCATCGATTAACAAACCGAACGCGGTGGGCTTGATGCTCAAATTAGCGTCTAGATTATTCTTCACAATTGCATCGAGAACCCGATCATATTCGTCGATGAAGAATTGGGCTTCATCGAGGTTGGATATTTCTTCGCCGAGCACGTCGATGGTGAAGCAGACCCCTTCACCAGTGAGTTTTTTCATCACAGATACGGCACTGGCGATGTCTTTTCCAGCTACATACCTACGAGCAACGCCTGCTACGAAAAAACGTGGCATGCACTTGGTGATACCAACCATGAACCGCCCTAGGACACCCATCGCACGCCTCCCATTAACAACGAACAGTGAGGGCGCTCTTTGACGATTGCTTTCGAGTCTTCAGTCCAACTCAGATGCGAAAGGTGTCCATTGGCCGCGATTATCCACAACCCAAAGCCCATCTTCACCGCGATCCAATATACGGTGCCCAATCTCTGCCCTTGCAGTACAATACAATCCGTTTTCATCTGATGAAGGGTCAACCCAAGTGATGTCTTCTCTCCACCCCGTAATCAACCAATTCCCATCATCCCAGAGTGCATCCTGAATTGGGCCTTGCACATTTTCAACGAGCAGTGATTCATCGTTGGGGTTCCACCTTGCCATACGATTGTGGCTTAACCCGAATAACCATTCATCAGATTCAGAGGCCCAAACCTGATTGACGCTGGATTTGAATTGCAAAACGCCATGTCGTCGTACTGAGCCATCAGATGCGTCAAGTTCGGCCCACCCACCCCCCAGTGAGAAGGCCCAAATTGTGTCTTGCTTTGCAATCAATGACACCAACACTTCCCCGTCTGGTAACTGCACAAGAGAATCCCATTTGAGAGGGTCTCGTCTCCAAACCTCTTCTGAAGTTGAAGTGACCCGATAGACTCCCCGGTGATGAGTGCAAAAAATGAGATCTGTTTCAAACGTGCACAGTGCGAGAGGTTCCGCATCAAGAACGTGAGACCACACGGCACCTGCGACATGATGCCGGTCAATTTCCCCGCCTTCAATTGCCATTCGCAACACAGGGAGGTCGATGCCATCTTGAAGAGGTTCCCTAAGATCCAATACAGCTAGTCTTGCAAGAGAAATTTCACGCTCAACCCAGGTTGAAACAAGTAGATTCTCGTTTAGCAATACGGCGTTCGTGATTGTCCCAGGAAACGGAAAACGAATGGGGTCTAGTGCATTCAGTCGTTGGGGGTGAAGTTGACACAACCCCCCTTCGGTATCAATGAGGATTGTCCGCTCGGAATTTGCGAGTAAAAATCGAGGAGGAGATGGTGTGTCTGGCAGTGACATCAACTCGTGGCAGGCGCCGCGATTCATGAAGGAATGGGCAGCGAATGCTGAAGGATGGTGGCCCTGTCGCTCAAGCGATGGTGACGCTTCTCATCGTATCAGAACCTGACATCGCATCCACCATACAGGGGGATGCTCTGCTTAATCGAGGGAATTGGATTGAAATGGATACGGTTGAAGCTGGTCGTGTGTGGAAACATGAAATCAAAGACGTTTGGCTCTGGTGGTTTGCAAATCGATTGTTAATGGAAGATGGGTTGGATAATCGATTTTCAAGCGCAACGGGTGAGATTGTTGACGAAGTGATTTTTCTATCGCGCCACTTTGCAGCCAGTGGAAGACCTAGTCTGACTCTACATGTCATTGGTGTTCCGGGCGAACATCCGCATGGCGAAAAGGCAGAACATGGTGGAATCAAAGGTGATGTGATGTTACCCAACCCTAGATTTGCATCTTGGTATCGCTTGATGTGCGAAGCCGCACACCGACACGCACTCGTACCTGAATTCGAGTTAACCATTGAAACTACACATCATGGTCCCTGCCTAGAGGCCCCTACAATGTTCATTGAAATTGGCTCATCGGAGAGTCACTGGGGCCGTGTTGATGCTGCTGAGGCTTGGGCCGATGTGATGGAAATGGGTCTTGGACTCGATGGTTCAAAAGGTGTCGGCGATTGGAATTCAATGTCCAGAGATGAAAGATTAGTGGCAAAGGTGATGATTGGAATTGGCGGTGGGCACTATGCACCCCGTCACACAGATGTATTGCGAAAAACCAATTGTTGGGCGGGACATCAACTCGCTAATTACGCTCTTGAAATGGAAAAACCCGAGGAGACGGAGTGGAATCCCGATACGGGGAAACTTCCCGAGGGGGCATGGCAACATGCAATCCGCGTGAGTGTGGAAAGTACACGCGACGCATTTCCGGATGGACTAGTGATGGCTCATTTAGATCGTAAATCGTTCAAGGGATGGCAGCGTCGAGTCATCAAGAGGTTGCTGAATGAACTCGAAGTGCCCGTTGGACGAACAAGAGACTTTGAGTAATCACTCTGTCTTTTCAGAATGACCACAGCGGCCACAGGTTTTGCGATCAGAGTGGACACCTAGGAAGACACCTGGTCCACATTTGGGGCAATGTTCCTGCCGTACCAGTTTACCGTCTTCAATACTATACTTTGACCACTTTGCGGCTGCGCTTGGATTGTCGCCCATCACTCCTCACCTCCAGCAATTTCGGCTGCTTCTTCTGAATCTTCAGCAGGTGCTTCTTCGGCAGGTGCTGGGACGGCCTTTTCAGCAGGTTCTTCTTCTGAACTACCGTGACGTGCAAGAATGTATTTTGGTTCCTTCTCAAGGTCAGCTCGGTCACCGTAAACAACAGCGTTTCCAGTGGTCAGTGGTTGACCGAATCGGGTGCTGACAGACTTGACTAGAATGCGATCTTTTGTAGCACCTGGTTCCATTTTAACGACAGCGTCAATGATTTCAGCCCGAGTAGGGGTGGGGGCGCCAGTATGGCGCCATTGCCAAGTCAATTCAACTCGGTTTAGAATAGGATTTTCTTTTCGTTCAATTATTTCCATGCTGATGCCTCCATTATGTGTGTCGAACCTTCAGAGCGTAACTACCAGGTGTGTCAATCCCTAGAGCGCGGGCTACCTCACTACGAGGGGGGTTGAGTAAGATTGTGAACCCCTGCCAATCGGCACTAAGTTTGGTGTCAGGGTGGAATGGGCATGAGGGTTCAGGGACCTTGACCTTCTCAATGTCATCTTTGTTCTCTTTTTGCCACTCCTTTCGCTCCTTTTCATCAGGGTCACGGCCATTGGCCGTTGCAAAGGCTCGAATTGCGAGTGCCTTCTTGTTCTTCGCCTTGATTTCATTGTTGGACTTGAGCCACCAACCGGGGTTGCCTTCCTGAACCTCAACGATATGTCGACATTCTGGGCAAGCGAGATCCTTCTTTACCATGTAAATCAATCCTCCTCGTTGAGCCACTCGTGAGCGCCTAGAGCAGTTTGCTTGCAAGTCAAACCAATCTTGCTCGAACGTGGATCGTGTGGATTCAGGGATAGCGACACAATTCGGGCACGAACTGCTGTTCCTTCTGCAAGATATTTACCAGATTGACGACCTTCGATTCGGCGCAAACCAACGTTGATGTCGATTTGCTCATCGAGAATCTGGCTCTTGTGCAATAGGGCCTCCATGGGTCCAATACGGACGAATGCACCAAACTCGTGCACTTCGCTCACCGCACCATCTACGATTTCGTTCCCATCCATCATGAACAATAGGGCCTTGAATCTAACTTTTTGATAAATCGCGCCATCACCATGAATAATTCTACCTCGACCCTGCAATTCATGGTCCAAAGTAAGCAAGATGTAATTGCCATCATCATCGAATTTACCTTCAAATGCAGTTGCTGCAAGACGGTCGACGTGATCTGCAAGGGACTTGCCCTTTTCGATATACTCTGCTGGAATTCGAATGGTATCTTCGACTATTTCGAGACTGTACATTTTTATTGCCACCACTCGGATTACTCTCAGCAGAGGTGGTCGCCAAGGACGGAAGACCCGTAAGCCCCCCGTCCCTCATCGGCTGCCGCCTCCAGAGGAGAGGTCGTCCAAGACGATTCGGCGACCGAAGGCCCCTCTATGAACGCTTCGCAAAATCCAGATTCTGGAAAAAGGCGTTCTGGGTTACTATGTAACCCATGAACACCCCCGACACGCGAACGTTCAAGAGGTGTTCTGTGGGCATAACCACTGATGGCGAGCGGAGCCCATGCTGTGTTGCGTGCACCAATCCCAATTATCGGATTGATTCTACTCCTCATTGGACAGAGTTTGTCACCCCTCGCATTTGCCACTGATGATGTTGTCGAATTGACACAGAGTCGAGATGGTGACGTTTGGATTGATGGGGGAATTCCCTGGCCTCAATTTGGTCGGACCCCTGGCCACGAATCTGCGACCCCTCCACATGCACCATCTGAACCCGAATCAGGAGAGTTGTTGAGCATTACAAATCCAGTTCTCAACTGGAGACATTATGCCGATGAAGATGTGGGAGTAGAAACGTTGGGAGTTTCTGTGGGCAACTTTAGTTCCAATATTGACACAGGGGGTGTTGGACTCGATTCTTGTGCCCGAGACAGTCTATCACCTGTCTTCATTCATCAGCAAAACTCGCATGCATTCATGCGTATCGTTGATGGAGATACAAGCCAAACCATGTGGGAAGTCGATATTGGAACCATAGATCTTGAAGTCAAATCCACACCAATTATTCTTGATGTTGAAGATGATGGAACCCTTGAAATCATCGTCGTCTATGATGCCAATGGTCAAGCAACCGTCGAATTATGGGCCCCTGATATCGAATGTGATGTGACGGGTTGGAAACCCGGTGGTAGTCACGAAACTGAGCGATTGTGGAGATGGAGCCATTCGACTTTTGAGATGGCTGCCGATCGAACCTGCCAAACTTGCCATCAACCTGTAGCTCAGCCACTCTTGGCTGATTTATTCTTGGACAATTCACCAGAACTCGTTCTAGCGATGGTGGATGATGTAAACAATGAACCGAATCTTGTCGCCCTACCTCTTCCAACATCAGGAACCCCTAGCCCAATATGGGAGGTTACCTTAGGTGAAGGGACTCACCCATCCGACCCCGCTTGGGTACAAATTGACGCCGTTTCCTCGGCGATTCTCCTAACGACCATCGATGAGAACAACGGCAACATGTGGGTTTGGAAAATTAACGCAGCCAACGGTCAAGTGCAATACGAAGAAACCCTGAACAATCTTGATGGGGATACGGCAGCACCTCATGTTCGCTTACCGGGCCCAATTATCACACAATTGGATTCAGATCCAGCCCCAGAGATGGTCGTAACGATTCCAACCGATGTCGATGGTGCCGGTACCGGTGATGGAGCCACTTTCATTGGCCTTGACGTCACTGATGCGGCCACTATCTTCTCGTTCTCTGCTTCAAATGGTTATGCGGATGCCCCGCCTGTACTCATTGACTCCGATGAGAATGGCATTACAGATCGAATCTGTTGGAACACATGGTATAGGGATGGAATCTCGTGGCATGGCATGGTCGGATGTCACGACTATAACGAACAGAACCAGAATACATGGCTTGATTGGAACCAGATTGTAGAAGGCACTTCGGGCAACCCCAATGACGAGATTGCTGTTTCGGCACCAACTCCGATGGATATCGATGGAACTGGTTTCGATGAAATATTGGTTACATTCGGACGAACCATCTATGCGCATGATGGAGAAACGGGTTCACGCTCATCGATTAATGCTGAATGGGTTTCTGGATTAGAATTGCCTCACCGAACTTGGGCTGGTCATGCCCTTGCTGATTTCGACAATGATGGAGCCCTAGATTTACTCGTGGGAGATATGCTGATTTCTCAGGCAGGAGCAGATATTCGCCCATATGAAGATGGATTGGCAATCACATTCAACCCCAGTACACCGGACCCTGGTGAATTGGTGACGGTGACTGCTTTCTTTGAAAACGCCGGAACTGATTCCACCGACACCGATACGTTTGCTAGAATGTATGTCGATGGAGAATTGAAACATACGCACAGAGAAGGGGCCTTAGACCCCCGGCCACCCACAGGAAATGGTAATTCCGCTTCATTTTCGTTTGACTGGAGTGGGGGACTGGGCGAGCATACCTTTGAATTGAACTTGGATGAACATGGCAATGTAACTCAAACAAGAACCGATAATGATGTGACGACAACTGTTCTCACAATCATTGCACCCTACAATGTCAGTATTGGAGTCCCCCCTGATCCTGTTCGTGTCCCCCCTGGCGGCCAAACAAACGTGCAGCCAATCATCACATCCACTGGCCGAATCGCGAGCACTTGGTCGATGACAATTGATGATTCGGGGTTGCCTACGAATTGGACGATTGTTGACCTTGATCCTAGCACCTCATCAGGGGTGCAGATTGAGGTCGGTGCATCATGGAGCCCCACACTGCAGATTACTGCACCAGTGGAGGCATTGGGAACGGATTCTGGATTTGTCGAAATAACGATGACTCTCGATTCAAATCAAAGTATATCACAAACTGCGATTCTACCGATTGAGGCTGAAAGAACAAGGGGACTTTCCCTTAGAGGTGCGGATGGAACTGCAAATTCAAATGGTATGGGAATCCCTGGTGAAGCCGCAGCAGCTTGGATTCTAGTTGAAAACCTCGGTAATGCCCCAGAAACTGTTTCATTGCAATGGCAACAAACTGCCTGGGACCCGCTTATCACCCTACATGATTCATCTGGGCAGGAGGTCAACCCATTGGAGTTGGACCCCAATGAGATTCGGGAATTGACTGCGCGTCATGATGTCCCCCTTTCTGCAACCTTGGGTGAAAATGTATCCACTCAACTATCCATGTGTATTGGTGCAGGTGACGATGAGGAATGTCGTACAATAGATTTGACATTCACGGCAAATCAGGTGCAGATATTACCACCCCACATTCGTTCTGTTCCCGCCGATAATAGGACATGGGATATTGAGGTTCAGTTGCCATCGGGTGTGAATGAAATGGAATGGGATATGGCCACTGCAGGGATGATTATGCCCGAGTGGGTATGGAGTACAAATGGCGCCCTATCCATTGATGGTACAACCCTGCGCGTATCTGGAAACACGGGGGCCCGTGTGACTGGTTCGCTAATCCTGAATATGCCATATGCCGCACCGCCGATGTTACACACATGGACTGCAGAAGAAGCGAATTACAGCGGATGCATTCTATCACTATCCTTGCAAGTATTGCAAATCCACAGGGCGATTCTAGAGGTGACTTCGCCAGTTGTTCAACCTCATCGCATGGATGTGGGTGTGCAGGAAACGTTGATGCTAAGACTGTCGAATCCAGGCAATGGACCAGATGCGTATGACATCACATGGAGTGTTGTTTCAAATGCTAATTTCACTTCTGACCCCGGCCTCCAAATTCAAATCCCGTCATCTCAATATGCACTTGGATCTGGTGAACTTCGAAGTGTCCCGGTTTCCCTTACATTACCCCAAGAAATGACGGCGGGAGTAGTACTCATCCTCCGCTTTGAAATGCAATCGATTGGCGACATAGGGGTCAATTCAACAAGTGAGATTCTCATAGAGGCAAGGCAAGATCATCGTTGGGAAATGGAACTGACTTACAGCGGTATGCAAATCGATAGTGGAGATACTGTGAATGCGGATCCCAACACACAACTGTCCTTCTCCCTTGGCGTGAAAAATATTGGAAATCTTGCTGACCAAATTGACATCACACCATCAATTACCATACAAGTCTCAGGTGGCGATGAGGGGGTCGGTTGGACCGCATGGGGGGATTCAAGTGGCAATGTATTGGTGAACGGAACTCAAAACCTCACCATTGGAGTCAATACTTCAGCATCTGCATGGAAAGATACGGTTGCGACGATTACTTTCAACGGGTTGAGCGATGATACCACAATTGCACCATTTATCGTCCATATCCACACAAATCACGTCCCTGGTTGGTGGATTCTAGCAGGAGGTGCTGACTTGGATATCGATCGAAATGGCGCCAATATTTCACTGGTTGTAGAACAACGTGGGAACTCTCCCGCAGAGCCATTCATCAATGGTTGGGTTGATGCTGGTGGATGGAACATCAATGTAAGTGAAAATATATCATCACTCTCACCTGGCGAGAGTACCAACTTCACCTGTGAAATCACACCACCTGAAGGCGCCATATCAGGACACACTGTCGAATTAACCCTCCGAGCACGGAATGGAGATGGAACGGGTATGGGACAGACCACGCTACCATTGCGTGTTGCAGCCTGGCATGATTATTCACTCGAACATGAGGAGTTGTGGCCCATCTCTTCTGTTGGAGGTTTGCCGTTGGCCATGCTCTCAAATTTGGGTAACGCACCCACAACCATCAATCTCGAAATACTCGGATTGCCTGAAGGTTGGGCACTGTCTGGGCCAAATCAAGTGAGCCTAGGGGTAGGTGAAAGTTCAGGTGTGCCACTTTCTGCAATCCCTCCGAATTCCAACCAAAGTGGCTTTGGATCCAGTGTGACACTACGAACGACCGATGAAAGTGGTACGCAACGCGAGGCGAGTCTGACTCTAACTCAACGTGACAAATCTTGGGCCACTAGCCCTGTGCTGTTCGGAACATCAGGAGATGTATTGGAACTGGATTTTAATCCGGGATTTGATGTCAATTCAGTTACACAAGGGAGCGAGGCTCTTCTGCAATCTGAGGAAGGGAGTTGGCTTTGGACTGTTCCGGTGATGGATTCTGACGGTCAACTCGACGTTGATGGGATTACTCTAGATTATTGGGCACGCGTAAGGGACCCCCCTACACGCATGGGCAGTTGTACCGTCAGTTCCCTCGGCTCCGTGCCTCAAGCAACATGCACCATCCACAATGATACGACAGAAATTGATTGGACGGCTATTTTACGTGATGAAACTGGTGTTGTTATCGATTATGCATCGGGCCATTTACTAGAGAATACAACACTCAGTAAAATCAATCTATCTGCACAAACATGGAACCCTGCACCCGGAGAGCATTTCCTCAAAGCAACATTACTAGACGGAAATGGCGGACTGATTGCAGAATCAACACGTATGGTTCTCGTTCGAGATACCGATTGGAATTTGGGCATCACTGCCGTTGAGATGCGAGAAAGTTCCGGTCAACAAGAGATTGTCATTTCGATCAGTAGGGAAAATCAGTCGAAATTTTCTGACGCTGTCTGTTTTATACACCTCAATGCCGATTCTTGGAATGCCAGACATCGTGTCAATGTTGGCGGGGAATTAGCGCCCCAAATCACAATCGAACGACCCGGACTACCAGCTGGGACCACGGTTGATATTGAGTTACAATGTGATGAGCCTTGGGACATCGATAGCAACGATGACGACGATACCAACTTGATTGTCTTACCCTCAGGAATTGCAGAACCAGGAGACGGTTTGGACTATGCAATGCTCCTGGGAAGTCTCGTGATTGTGTTTGGCATCATGGGCCTACTCGGAATGATTCGGCCGGATTCAGGCCCTAGAAAGGTAGAGAAAAGGATGAGGGTCAGAAAGAGAGTTGCAACGAAAACCAAGAGTGTAAGAGACACAATTGAAGACGATGAAGATATTCACATCGAAGACGAGGTGTCTGTTGATTCAGAACCGCGAGTAGAAGTCGAAACGGAATCGGAAGAGATTGAAATTGAACCAGAACAAGAAGCTGTTTTGGATGAGTTTGAAGCAAGACTTCAGCGCCTAAGAGAACAACGTGATCGTCTTGGAGGGAGATGAGTGGAATCCCTGAATAGAGGGGAAATTACCCCATTCCACACATTCGACCCCATGCAAGGATTGTTGGTTTCTGAACTTGCAGACCTGCTGGATACAATAAGGCAGGGTGGGCCTGATACCCTTCCTGAGTTAGCCACCACACACCCTGATGCTGCAAGAAGTTTAGAAACACAGGGAATCATTCTATCGGAGGGGCGTTCATCAATAGAATTGGATGATGCCACACTATTGTTCATCGCTCTACGTGCGACTACCGACGATGGTGGCCCTGCAGAACCTCTAGACCGAGGGATTTCGATGGAGCGCCTTGGTAGATTTCCGATTGGGACTGGAAATGCCATCACCTATCTACGCGAATTTCTAATTCCCGAGAATGCTGACGACCAAGGAGGACAATTGCTTTTGCAACTTGACTCCGGTTTACGAAATGAAACGCGTGGTCACGACAACTTGAGTTTTGGTTTTGGTGGGATGGCGCTACACGGTTGGTTAACTGCACCTGAAGTTACATTTCTGCGAACATATCTTCAGAAATCAGCTTGGAAGGTTGCTCAAAAAGAACCGCTGGACGGAGGGGTCAGGGAGATTGTGAGGCACCTGCTAATTGTCCTGAAAACCGCAGAAAAACGAGATGTTGGAATCCTTATGCGTGCACACGGGGACTAGAAATTCTCACCCGTCAGTCGTTCAAACATGCTCTCATAAAGAGAAGCTGTTTGATCAATGATGATTTGCGGGAGAGCTGGAATAGGCGGTTCTTCTGTACCCCCTTCACGAGCGGCATACAGTTCAGTATGATGTCCCGTTCCAAGGTAGTGTTCCCTAACAAATTCCTTGGAGAGAGAAACAATCGTCCCATTTTCATAATCATCTGCTGCCCACCAACGATCCTCATCTAAAGTACCGAATGAGTCTACAAGCACTGGGATTCGATTTGGGCCGAGTGCGAATTCCTTCTTCCCATCCACATGGATCAAACCCCGTTTGGCAGCCTCGACTTCGATGATATTGTCAACTTGCACCACGATTGCCAGTATTGAATCAAATTCATCATCGGTCAAGTTTGAAATTTCCAACGCTTCCTTTCTGTCCAGTAGACGGTCAAATTTCTCGAACTTGGTGGACACTTCTAGATAGGGTTCTGGAAGTTTTACACCCTCCTCCAATACGGTGCCTGGTTCAAATCCAAATTCTTCTGCACCCACGTCACCACGCTTGTATCGGCGCCAGCCGCCACCAGCCAAATAGTGTCGACAAATGACTTCGAGTGGGACGAATACGTTTTCCATATCTCTGGGGATTTCGCCGGGTTCTCGGATGACTTCAAATCGTCGTGCAAGTACTCGATCTGGTGCATTCATTTCGATGATATGCGTTTCACAAATGCCCGCTTCCTCGACCAACTTGAACCAATGACAAGATGTTCGATTAAGGCTCTCACCCTTACGTGGAATGAGAGATGGAATGATTTGATCGAAAACTGAAATTTGGTTGGTATAACGAAATTCAATGACATCAGGGTCATCGGTACTCCAAACTTGCTTGACCTTTCCAGAATACAGGAGTTCTGCCATGGGGTGAACCCTGCCGAATCCGTCTTTGAACATTGGGTGAAGTGGAAATCCTCAGATTAGGCCCAAAGCATCCTCAATCCGGTTTAGTTCAGGACCCGTTGTTTGAGAACCAGCCCACGCACCTTTGTCTGTTGAAACGCAACCTGATCCCACATACGGCGACCCGAAATTAACGGTTCCAACCATTGCAGGGACATCTAGTACAGATTCAATTGTTTCAACTTCTATTTCGGTGACATCTGGATGCAGAAGAACGCCACGATTATTGCAGACCGCAACACTTCCTGGCGTGTCGTTTCCGGCAATGCTAATTGCAGCACACTTGACTTTGAGTGTTTCAGCAAGAATATCGAGGCCTTCTTGAGGAAGCACAGGGCTGGCAACAGCGCCATTCTCATTGATAATCAATAAATTTCCAGCTGCATTCACACCACTTTCCATTACGACAACGTCACCAAATGAGGTCAAGTGATCAATCTCTTCCGCTGTAGCAATATCTGCAACTGCGATGCCATTGGAATTTCCGGCCACAAGTGAGCCGACCAAGGCACTGCCTCCAATCGACATCTGAGCGACTTCAAGGCCCAAGCAATCTTCAAGCGCTGCCACATCTTTTTTAGAAATTTGAAGCGGAGCAAAAAGAACTCTACCGACCATCGCCAGATGTACACCTACTTGGCTTGTACCAAGTAAATCGGATGCTTTCAGCCCCATGCCTGTGCCTCCGTTGAGAATGCGGCAGTGACTGTGTCTCTTAGCCGTGCCGATTGGAGTGTTGCGATGTAGCCTGACGGCCTTTGTCTAAGAATGCGGGGGTTTGAAAGAAGTTGGACCTCGGCCGACTCGAAAGTCGGCCGAGATCCGGAAAAGAGGAGTAAAGAGACACAACGACATGCGTTCCCGTGGACTCTCGTACCACAGTACAAACAGTGACGCAGGAGGTCTTGACTTCTGGGTTCGGAATGGGACCAGGTAGACACCTCCGCTATGGTCGTGTACAACTCCTCTTTCGAATTTGAATCGACGTTTTTATTGAACAGAGGCCCACACAGCTGTGGGTGCGGAAAAAAAAGAAGATGCTCGAGCGATTAGTGCTGCTGGGCTACACACCTCGGACGAATCCTTGGTGCTTACACCCGCAGTCTATCAAACCGATCTTTTATCGGAGCTCTGAGATACCTCGTCTTCAGGTTGACTTCGAGCTTAGATGCTTTCAGCTCTTATCCATTGGTGCGTGGCTACCCAGCATTGCCTTAGCAGACAACTGGTAGACTAGTGGCACCGAGACCTCGTTCCTCTCGTACTAAAGGCCCCTTCCCGTCAGGTATCTTACGCGCTTCAGCCACAAAGCAACAAACCTGTCTCACGACGGTCTAAACCCATCTCACGATCCCTTTTAATGGGCGAACAACCCCACCCTTGGGTCCTGCTGCAGACCCAG
>Ga0208639_1000941_pt1 | contig 20420 bp, 15 predicted proteins | sample ETNtaG_33_FD_185772 | JGI IMG/M metagenome (GOLD analysis project Ga0208639, IMG submission 185772) | Marine microbial and viral communities from oxygen minimum zone, Eastern Pacific Ocean - ETNP201310SV76 (SPAdes) (version 2) | ecosystem: Environmental > Aquatic > Marine > Oceanic ...
TCATCTTGAGAGAAGAGTAGTCTACCAAGTGTCCCACGTATTGTTTCCATATCATCTTCTTGATGGCTCCATTTTGCCATCCAATCGACCAGAGAGATATTTGACTTGAACTCTTCACTGTGATTTTGTGCGAAATAACCTATGACGGCATTTTCTGACCATTTGGTTGATCCGTCATCAGCAAAACTGTCATCAATTAGGCATTTAAGCAATGTGGTCTTTCCGATTCCATTTTCTCCAATTATAGCAATACGATCACCTGAGTTAATGGTCATGCTAAACTTTTTTATTATGCTTAGCTTATCATAAGCCTTTGAGATATTTTCCAGTTCTAAAACTTTGTTGTGTACCTTTTTGCCTTGATTGAACCTGATAAATGGATAGACTCTACTTGAGTTTTTTATGTCATCTAATTTGATCTTATTGATCTGATTGGCCCTTGATGTTGCCTGTCTTGCTTTTGATGCATTTGCAGAGAATCTTTTTACAAAAGATTGGAGTTCATTGATCTTTGCTTGTTTTTTAGCATTTTCATTGATCAATGTTTCTCGTGCCTGAGTAGAAGCGATCATAAAATCATCGTAGTTGCCAGGGTAGAGTCTGATCTCACCATAATCAAGATCAGCCACGTGGGTGCAAACACTATTTAAAAAGCGACGGTCATGAGAAATGACTATCATGGTGCAGTCTCGAGATCGGAGTGTGTTTTCGAGCCAGCGTATTGTATTGATATCCAAATTATTGGTAGGCTCATCTAGCAATAAAATACCGGGGTCACCAAAAAGTGCTTGAGCCAGTAGAACTCTAAGTTTTAATCCTGGAGCAATTGAGCTCATTGGTCTAGCATGGTCCATTATCGGTATTCCTACCCCTAATAATAGTTCCTCTGCTTCTGCTTCGGCAGTGTATCCATCCATCTCACCAAACTCTGATTCAAGGTCTGCAACTCTCATTCCTTGTTCCTCAGTCATATTTGGTAAACTATAGATATGATCTCTTTCTTGTTTTATCTTCCAAAGTAGGCCATGACCCATAATAACACAGTCAGAGACTTTTAAATCCTCATATGCAAATTGATCTTGATTTAGTTTTGCCAGTCTCTTGGTCTTATCAATTGACACAGTACCAGAGCTTGCATCAATCTCATTTGTGAGAATCTTCATAAATGTAGATTTTCCCGAACCATTTGCACCAATTAAACCATATCTATTATTATTGGAAAAAGACACTGTTATATTTTCGAAAAGTGGTTCGGTACCGAACTGTATGGAAATGTTATCTGTTGAGATCATTTTAGTAATTGTTAAATGTTGTTAAAAGCCATTTAGATCGGCTAAGTCTGGTAAATAATATGCTATAAATCGAATTTGGAGTTTAATAAGAAAGACCTGATAAATACATAGACAATAATATAAGATTTTGTAGTTAAGTCCATCTTATAAACTTATAAATCGATTAAAGCTTTATTGATTCTAAACGAAGTTTTTTGTTAGTAGGATGATGGGTGGGTTTACTTCAAATCTTCATATTCATCTTTCTTTTTGATATCCTTGGTTATTCCTTATAAAATCTGACTGCTGGAACTTTAGTTAATGCTATGTCATTAACAAAATATCAAAGGATTTTTATGCAAAAACTGAGATTGATCGATCATATTTTAATCATTGTGCTTTCTATTACTCCTATTTTCTCAAGATCGGGGATATTGAATGTTGGTTTTGATATTGATGATACGGTCTTATTCTCAAGAGATGTCTTTTTGAACATTCCCAAAGATAAGAGAGACCCCATTGATTATGGTTGGATAAATACACATGACGAAGGTCTTTCGATCTATATTGACCCAACTGTTGAATTGATAAATTATTTTGTTAGTAATGGGCATAATGTTTTTTTCATCACTGCTAGACCAGGTACGAATGGTGAGACCTTGGCAACATTCTTATCAAAAGGCCTCAGGTTCCCTGTAAAGAAGAACAAGAATCTATTTTTCTCACCTAAGGAAAAAATAGATGGCAAAAGACATACGACCAAACATCGTATTATGAAGCGCCTCAAATTGGACTTGTTCTATGGTGATGGTGATTCAGATATGGTTGCAGCCTTGAAGGCTGATGTTCATCCTATTCGAATCGTGCGTCACGAAAGATCCATCATTGAATATGGGTCAAACTATTTTGGTAATACACTAGATGGGAAAACAAAACAAAACCCTTATGGCTCTGATGATCTGAGTATATTTTATTCAGGAAGTATTGGCATATTTGGTGAGTCTATTTATCCAATAGTCTGGGAAGGTCCCAAATAATGGAATGTATCAATGTATAGAGACCGGAAATTCATCTTATTCATATTCATTATATCTTTTTTTGGATGTGCTCATAATGTAGCAGAAGATTCAGAACAGAATTGCGCAGAAACCGAATCATTCTATGTTGAGACCATCGCTCCGATCTTATCTCAGAATTGTGTGGGTTGTCATAGTGGTGAATCTCCATCAGGTGACCTAAGGTTGGATTCCTTCACATCCGTTCGTAATTCAATGGAATCTACATTGGATAGAGTAAATCGGGATCAAGGTTCAGCAGGTTTCATGCCACAGGGTGGAAGTAAACTGACAGAGGATCAAATGACTTCCTTACAGGTATTCTTTGAGATGGATTGTGAATGAAGATAAAGATCATCTATCTCTTAATGCTGGTGCCACTGGTCGCTAGAGACATATACTTCACAAGGTCAGGCAAGGTATCATTCTTCTCCTCCACTCCTATTGAGGACATAGAGGCTGATAATGGTCAGATGACCTGTGTCATGAACCTAGAGACAGGAGAGGTCTCCTTTCGAATCCCTATCCTTGGCTTCAGTTTTAAGAATGGTCTAATGCAAGAACATTTTAATGAGAACTACATGGAGTCAGATCTATACCCCAATGCCAGTTTCAAAGGAAAGATCAATGATTGGTCCAACATAGAGCTGGCCGAAACACCACAGGCTGTGAGGTTGGATGGCACCATGACCATCCATGGTGTGAGCAAGGAAATATCGGAGAAGGGCCATATCTCCTTAAAAAATGATAACATCTTTGGAAGTTCGCGGTTCCAGGTCATAGTTGCTGATTATGACATTGAGATTCCAAAACTCCTACGTGAGAATATTGCAAAAGTAATCGATATTGACACTGAATTGATCCTAAAGAAAAAATGATAAGATATATTGTTATATTATTTTTTCTAATTTGCATGTCTTATGCTCAAGGTGATCTCCTCGATCTCGTATCGGATAATGTAGCCGAATCAAACCCCGTTCATGCAACCTTCAAGGCGACAAGGATCGTGAATTCCCAGTCGATTGAAATGCCTAGACCAGGGACACTGGAGTTCATGATATTACATCGTTTTGGGTCAATGTCTGATGGCTTCTATGACCTTTTTGGTATGGATGAGGCAGTGATACGATTTGATCTAAAGTATGGTCTAAATGATAATGTGTCTTTTGGTGCTGGTCGCAGTAGTTTGAACAAGGTCTTTGATTTCTTTTCCAAGGTGAAATTGTTACGACAAACAAGTGGCCAAGATGCCACACCCCTTTCTCTTGCGATATTTACCAAATTTGAGATACATACCATTGATAGTGATATGGACATGACCGATAGATTTACCTTTGACCTTCAGGCACTAATTGCCAGAAAGTTCAACCGCTCATTATCGCTACAGATCACGCCGACATTCATTCATCGAAACCAAGTGCAAACACAGAAGGAACCGAATGACCTCATATCTCTAGGAATTGGCGGGCGTATGAAATTGACAAAACGAACATCTGTCAATCTTGACACCTTTTTCCCTATTGGAGAAAGACCAGACTCATATACACAAGGTTGGGGAATCGGCTATGACATCGATACTGGTGGCCATGTATTTCAATTGATGATCACAAATGCACAAGGCTCATATGTAAGTGAATATGTTGAGCATGCAAGAGGCCAGTTCGAGGATCTTGAACTATACATTGGATTTAACATATCACGAGTTTTTAGTTTATAATATACGTATATCCTTAATTTTGAAGATATTATCATGGAATTAATCATTGATCATCTAATTATTTTTGTTCAAGAGATGTGGAGCCTCTGCTTGGAGATGTCTCCATTTCTATTATTGGGTATGCTTGTCTCTGGTCTCATATCAATTTTCATAGATAGAGACCTCATATTCAAACAAATTGGTTCAAAGGATCTGGCCTCAATATTAAAGTCAACATTGTTTGGTATTCCCTTGCCTCTTTGTTCATGCGGTGTCATACCAGTTGCTGCAACTCTCAGGGAGTCGGGAGCATCAAAGGGCTCAACCGTTTCATTCTTGGTCTCCACACCACAGACTGGTGTAGATAGTATTTTCTTGACCTATGGTATGTTAGGCCCCGTTTTTGCATTGTTTCGTCCTCTGGCCGCTCTCTTTTCCGGAGTGTTCAGTGGAGTGGTCATTAATAATTTTGATGAAGACAGTCACCACCATCTATCCGATGAAGACATAACCACAAAGGAAAGGAGATCCCTTAAAGAACGGGTCATCTCAGGTCTTGAATATGGATTTATATCCTTACCCTCTGACATAGTGGTTCCACTATTTCAAGGTCTTATTGTTGCTGCGGCAATTTCCATATTTTTACCGCCTGATATCATCGCAAATCATTTTATCTCTAATCCATATGTGCAATTTTTCATGATGCTTGCCATATCCATACCTCTATATGTATGTGCCACTGCCTCCATCCCCATTGCTGTTGCCCTTATGGCAAAAGGAGTGTCGCCTGGAGCGGCATTTGTTTTCTTGATGGCTGGACCAGCAACCAACGCCTCTTCTATAGCAGTGATAAAAAATATTCTCGGTAAAAAGACTCTTTACTATTATTTGGGTCTCATTGCATTTACGGCCATTGTCTTTGGTGTGTTCCTTGACTCTTTTTTATCGATAACTCCACCAATAATGCCGAGCGCTGTTCATGACCATGACCATGGTGGAAGTTTTAGAATGCTGTTGACCATTCTATTTTTATTGATCTTGGGCAATGCATATTTGTCAAGAATTAGAACTGAAGAGGCCAGCGATATTGACACGGAAACTAGGTCGGATAGTTCATTTGAGCGAATAGAGATGACCGTAGAGGGAATGACATGTGGTCACTGTAAAGAGAGCGTTGAAAGTGTTGTGAATGGTTTTAGTGGTGTAGAGGAAGCCTCTGTGGATCTTTTGTCAGGGAAGGTGATCGTGAGTGGAATTGAAATTGATGAGGCAGCGATCAAAGAAAAGATCACAGCGAGAGGATTTTTGGTCAAATAAGTATATGAAATACCTAAAATACTACATCTCAACCTTGACGCTCATTATTGCCGTTCATATTTGTTTTCTTGGTGAATATTATCCAATGTTTTTTTTCGTGGGTTTTTCCTTGTTCATTATCCTTGGTGATCTGATGTTGAAGGAGGACTCTACAGAGACAAGATATTCAAAATTGTATTTATTGAATCTCCCTATGTATTTGAATTTCCCATTGTTGACCATCATTGTTCTCATTACGGTCTTTGTTCTGGGCGATGCACCTTCTGACACATTTATAAATAGTATGATGACATATTTGAATGTTGATCTTTTGGAAATTAGAGCATCTTTGAATGTGGTCGATGCGATCTCTTTGGTTGCTCTAATGGGACTTTTCATTGGTATCATGGGAACCGTACCTGGCCATGAATTGGTCCATCGAAAGAAGAACAAGTTTGATATGTTCATGGGCAACTGGCTATTAGCGCTCTCATGGGACTGTGCCTTTGCTATTGAACATGTATATGGGCACCACAAGAGAGTAGGACTACCGAGTGACCCAGCTACGGCCAAACGTGGTGAGAACATATTTGCATTCATAATCAGGGCTTCTATCAAAGAGCACATAGATGCTTGGAAAATAGTCATTGATCAGTATGAAAGAAGAGGCAAGTCTCTTTGGAGCTTTAATAATATAATGATATTAGGCTATCTAAGAAGTCTTGCCATCACTACCATTTCATTGATGGTGGGGGGGGGCAAAGGTATGCTTATATATCTGTTATGCGCGTTCATTGCCAAAGCGTTACTTGAAGTGATCAATTATACAGAGCATTATGGTCTAATTCGAATTGAGGGAGAGCCTGCTATGCCACATCATTCTTGGAACTCAAATAGTATATTAAGTAGCATATACCTATATAATGTTACCAGACACTCATCGCATCATGAAAAAGCAAGTTTGAGATATTGGGAGCTCATGTCATATCGGGATGCGCCTATGATGCCTCAAGGTTATTTGACCATGCTTTACATGGCCTTGTTCCTTCCTTATTTTTTCCATAGGATGATGGCAAAGAAACTTATTGATTGGGATGAGAGGTATGCGACCAATGAGGAACGAGTTCTAGCTCAAGAGCAGAATAATAAAAGCGGAATATCCATACTCACAGAACCTTGATCAGACTGAATTTCAATGATCCAATACCGGCCAGTTGGATATGATATCCCTTGCCAGTTTACCTGCTTCTGTCAGATCATCTTCATTCCAACTGCCCTCAGTGCTAGCACCAGGAACAAGAATGGACCATTCTTCCTCTTTATCATTTACAGCCCAGTTACAGTGAATGATCTTATTGGTGAAGCACCAGGTCATCCAGTCATTTGCCTCTGGGTCGACAAGACTATATCCAATTGAGCCCCACTCGGTCACAAAGATGGGTATTCCACTCTCTAGTGCCGCACTCGCTCTATCTCTAAGCCATTGATGGTGAAAGATAGTATAAAAATGAAGTGTATAGGCAATGTTTGAGAATTGGACGATGGGGTCAGCAGCGGCAAGATCCACCCTTTGAGACCATTCAGGTGTACCAACTACGATGAGATTATCAGAATCAATGCTTCTAATTGCAGATGTTACAGCAAGCGCATAGGGCTTGATCGTGTTACTCCATGAGATGTCCAATGGCTCATTGTATAATTCATAGATCACATTGTCATACTCACCATAAAGAGTTGCCATCTCCTCAAAGAAGGCGACGGCCTCTTCTTGGTGGTCCTCTGCGTGGTGGGAGTGCCAATCAATGATGACATATATTCCTTGTTCAATGGCGGCCTCCACGACCACCTTGACACGGTTCTTGTTTCCTATCTTATTATCAAGATAGCCACCAGGGTCCTCAACTCCCATTGCCGCCCGGACAATGGTGGTATTCCAATCCTCTTTTAACCAGGAGACAACATTGCTTCTGTAAAAATGTTCACCACCCCAATTATCGTTACTCCAAAAAAAACTATTTCCTGCAAGAGATACGGCGTTACCATTTTTATCAACGATCTGATTGCCTACTGTCTGCAACCTTCCATGCCTTCCTACAAGAGTGGTATCAGTATCAATGACATCATCCACGATCTCATCTTCCTTTTCTGAGCATGATGATAGTAGGACCAGGAAGACATAAAGTGTCATATATGATCTATGATTCATTTTTTTATTTGATAGAATTGGTTGAAGTTAAAGAAATAAAAGAGAAGTGGCTCGGGCCGGAATCGAACCAGCGACACATGGATTTTCAGTCCACTGCTCTACCAACTGAGCTACCGAGCCACAAAAAAGATGTGATCCATTTAAAAAGCGGGGCAAAATTACTTGGTCACTATAGCAAAACAAAAATATTTGATCAAAAATCGGCTAAATATATACTCCTTGACTCGTTTAGCGAATCCACATATGTTTTCCGGCATTTTTTGCAGGGTTATGTTCGCTATGTCTCGAGGAAGAAAACTGGTCTTGGCCACACATAATGTCCATAAGCAAAAAGAGATGAATTCTCTTTTGGACCATATGGGCATTACCATTTTAGGATTGGATGAATATCCTCAAATTGGAGACATAGATGAAACTGGGACTACGCTTATTGAAAACTCATTTATCAAAGCACGTACCGTATTCCAAATAACTGGTCTGCCCACGTTGGCAGATGACACTGGACTGGAGGTTGATGCTCTTGATGGTGCCCCAGGTATCTATTCTGCACGTTATGCAGGAGAGAACCCCACTTTCCAAGATAACGTGAACAAGTTACTTGGAGATTTGGAGGGTCTTCGAGATGAAGAACGTACCGCCAGATTTAGGACAGTTATTTCCTTTGTTGATGGTACAAGGGAACTCCATGCTGAGGGTGTCGTTGAAGGAATAATAAGCTTAGATTCAAGGGGAGCTGATGGTTTTGGTTATGATCCAGTATTTCTTCCTGAGGGATATGGACTAACGTTTGCAGAAATGTCCCAAGCTGAGAAGAATAAGATAAGCCACAGGGGACGAGCTCTGATCAAAATGAAAAAATTATTAGAACCTTATTTAAAAAAAGGAGTGGATATAGGATAAAACGGTATCAGTTAGATCAAGACTGAACTTGAACCATAAACAAAAATATAAGCCTCTGTTTGGCCAAGGTTATCTTCTTGGCCTATGGGTAGGTCTATCTATTTCCTGTCTCTTTGCACAGGATCTGAGCGCAGATTCAGATATGCCACAACATATCCTCCTGCCTAGTATTATTCCCTCATCCTCATTCGTTTTCGACCCCTTTCCTCGCTATAGTGCTTCATTGGTTGCATACAATGACTCCATACCAGAATATAGAGGGATATTGAACTATATCTTTGGTATCAAAAAAATGGATATAAAGCTATCGAGAGACTGGAGTACCATAACCATAACAGAGTCCATCAATGGGAAAAAGTTGAAGATTCCTTTTACAGCATCAGTTGATTGGTATCTAGAGATGATGCAACAACAAAAGTGGCACGTCAAGTTCTTGGAATTCATGCAACAAGGGACAAAGGAAGATGGCCGTAAGGGTAGAGGCCAAATGTTGGAGGTCGTTGGCATGGACATGGGTCGACTAGGGAGAGCCTCTTTGCAGGTGAGTGGGAATGTGAACATCAATGGTAAAATGGTCTTTCAAGACCAGGAGCTTGTTCGCTCGACGCTCAATGAGACACAGAACACACATTTAGAATTTGATCAAAAACAAAACCTTAACATTCAGGGTAAGATCGGCGACCGAATAACGGTGGCGATGGACCAGGACTCAGAGCGTCAGTTCGAATGGGAAAATAACATTCGTATTTCATACGAGGGACATGAGGATGACATAGTACAAAAGGTTGAAGCAGGTAACATATCCCTGTCTCTACCATCAACAAAGTATGTGACATTCTCTGGTAAGAATCAGGGTCTATTTGGAATAAAGGCCATATCCAAACTTGGGCCAGTTGATGTGACAACAATTGCATCCATTGAAAAATCGAAAAAAGAACAGTCTGAATGGGAAGGCGGAGGTCAAAGTAGCACTCAACAAGTCAGGGATGTGGATTGGATGAAGAATCGTTATTTCTTTATTCACCCTTGGTTCCGAGATGGTGTTGACACGTCCTTTATCTCAATGCCTATTTCCATACCCTCTTTTTACCCACTAAGAAATGGACTGCACTTGATCGGAGATGTCGTTGTCAAGAATTTTGAATTGTATAAATCAATAAACATCAATGATCCTAGTGCAATGACAGGAATGGCATATGTGAATCCCACTGACACTACCCAGTATACTGGTGAAAATGAAGAGGGTAGTTTTGTTCTTTTGGAGCAAGGAACGAACTATTATGTCAGTCCGGATTTAGGATTCATAAGGGTGCGTGAACAGGTGTCACAAGATATCTTGGGTTGCACCTTTACGATTGAACATCGTCAGACGGGTGAGACATTGTTGGAGGTTGGGCATGGGCCTGACTCAGTTGGAACAAACTTGGCATTAATGATGCTCAAGCCTCGAAATAGTCATCCCAATCATTCCACCTGGCCGCTGATGTTCAAGAATGTATACTATCTAGGGACATCTCAGATAAATCCTGATGGTTTTGATGTCAGGGTCATCAATAAGAATTCAACTCCAGTTTCAGATCGAGACAAGGGCTCAAGTTTTCCTTATATCACACTATTTGGTTTGGATAGTCTAGATGAGAACGGTACACGTAGTTATGATGAGATAATCGATAAGGATATGGCAAACATCATGAACATGGTTGATGGTGAACTTATGTTTCCGACACTACATCCATTTGCAAATGGGGACTCTTTGGTTGGTGGTCAGGACTCTGAACAATTGAAAGAGCAACTGGGAACGGGTGTGATGTACAAATCCTCCTCATCCTCAGATATCAACGGTGACCATCGATGGATGATAGAGGCTGCCTATACGAATCAAAGTTCAACCATTAATCTGGGTTTTATGCTTATCGAAGGAAGTGAAGAGGTCATACAGAATGGAGTGACGCTTAAGAGAGGGCTCGACTACAACATAGATTATTTTACTGGAACGATAGTTCTACTGGGGGAGGCAGCCAATGACCCAAATGCAAAATTGAAGGTCAACTATGATAAGCATGAATTGGTTTCCTTTGATAAGAAGACCATCTTTGGTACTCGTGCCCAGATGGATCTGGGTAAACCAAATTCTTTCATTGGTGCTACGGCCCTATACTTTAATCAATCCATAATCAATGAGAAGGTTGAGGTCGGCTATGAACCAACTAGGAATTTCATATGGGATTTGAATGGACGGTATGAGTGGGAGATGGATGGAATGACCAGAATGCTAGACAAGCTGCCCTTGATCGAGGCTGAGAAGATCTCTACATTCTCTGTAGAGGGTGAGATCGCACAGGTAATGCCAAACCCCAACTCGATCAGTAATTCTGAAACTGGTGATCCAGATGGAGTTGCCTTCATTGATGATTTTGAAGGTAGTAAACGGACAACATCGCCATCGATACAGCGTCGTTTTTGGAAGGCATCATCTGCACCTTTGAAGTTCAATGAGCAAGACTCGAGCTTCACTGATCCATTCAACCAAAGAAATAGGGGAAAATTATTTTGGTATAATCCCTATGTTCCAGTTCGAACAAGAGATATTTGGCCAAATCAATCAACGTCACTCAGAGCAGGGAACGAGACGACAGATGTTTTGGTCATGAAATATAAAGCCAAGGATCATCAGAGTTACCATGATCCAGATTCACTTTGGGTGGGTATAACAACCTCTCTCTATTCAGGAGACTATGACCAGATTCAAAGTAAGTTCTTTGAGATTTGGGTAAAAGGTAATTCAGGTAGGTTGCATGTAGATCTTGGGAAAATATCCGAGGATATGGATGGTAATGGTCAACTTAACACAGAGGATATTCCTGCAGCAGGCCTAACTCTTGGCAATGGATTTCTGGAGGATGTGGAAGATACTGGGCTTGATGGTTGTTTTGATGAATCAGAGGATGGATGGGGAGGATGCCTAGAAAGTGGCACCTATTCAGATTATTCATCAGTGTCTGATACTGTAATGGTAAATATCTCTGATGACGTTGACCCCGAAGATCCAAATGGAGATAATTGGGACTATGAGGCTGGTAGCCTGGATTATTCCAATGTAAATGGAACGGAATCAAATGGAACTGGGTCTAAGATACAAGAAGGAGGGAAATACCCTGATACTGAGGATCTGGACAGGTCCACTTTTCTTGATAAGACCAACGACTATTTTTCTTCTAACTTTATGCTGACCGATACAACCTATCTTGCGGGTAAAACGGAAAAAGATGGAGAGTCAACAGGTTGGAAGCTCTTTCGTGTCCCGTTGTCTAATTTCAAAAAAGTTCAAAATATTGAATGGAATGAGATACGCTATGTACGTATCGGTATCACAGGTTTGGAAGAAGAACAAAAGACATTGCAGATCGCAAAAATGGAGATTGTTGGAAACGAATGGCAAGAAATGGGCATCTTTGGTCCAGATACATCTGAATTGGCCTTCCAGGCCAATCAATCAGTATCATCTATCGTTGATGACGAAGGTGACCCTCAATTTCAGGTAGCGGTCATCAACACGGAGGATAACGCTGATTATATTCCGCCCAAGGGTGTAAAAGGTGAATATGATCGCATCAATGAGATCCAAAGTAAGGAACAGTCGTTGGTCTTGAAATTCACCAATCTACCACCGAAACATACAGGAATTGCCCAAAAAACATTGTATACATTGAATGATGATCAAAAGAGAAGTTTCATGACATATGATTTCATGAAGATGTATGTAAATGGTAATAGCTCTTGGACAAATATTCTAGAAACAGATGTGGAAATATTTTTGAAGTTTGGTCTTGGAGAAGATTATTATGAGATCACTCAACCTGTCTATGCGGGTTGGGATGAGGATGAGAGCAGGAATAGTTTTAAGATAGATCTGAATTGGCTGACTGCACTAAAACAATCTGATACAACCAGGATCAAGAAATTTGGATCACAGGATAGGATCCTTGATTCGGTCAATGTGAGAAAGTATCTATATGCCGATGAACAAGGACAACTGACGGGTAAGCGGGTCACCATATCAGGGAAACCTGCCTTGAATCGTCTACAGTATTTTGCAGTAGGACTAAAGAATATTGGGAATGTTCCAGTTGAGGGAGAGGTGTGGATCGATGAACTTCGTTTAAGTGGTGTCAAGAAGGAAAAGGGTGTGGCAATGAGGGTTCAGTCCAGTTTGAAATTATCTGACCTAGGGTCTGCAACAGTTGTCTATAGCAGGCAGGATGCCGATTATCATAGACTTCAGGAGCGTCTGTCAAAATCAAACAATACATCCGAAAACTTGAATTTGACGGGGAAGATAGACCTTCATCGCTTGCTACCCCCATCATTGGGCATCTCAATACCACTTAATGGTTCATTCACACAGAACCAGAGTCGTCCAAAATTCTTTTCTGGTGAGGATATTTTGGTTGACCCTGACAATACACCTGATTCTATCATGATATTAAGTAATACAATATCTGTGAATACATCCATCAAAAAAACAGGTAAGTCAGATAATAAGTTGGTGAAGTATACCCTTGATAATATGTCTTTGAATTTTAGTGCATCACAGTCCAGATCTTCCGATGTTACTTACAAACAAAAATGGTCTGAGACATATTCTGGTAAGTTTGCATATAATCTTGCTTTTGGTAGAAATAATTATATCAAGCCATTACTATGGGCGGAAAACATACCTATTATTGGAAAAACAGCAAGTGATTTTCAATTTTTCTATACACCTTCTTCTTTCAAGACAGGTATGAACATGAGCGAAAAACTCACATGGAATGAGACAAGAACAGGTGTCAAGAGCCCTGAGTCATATAATTTTGGATTAAATCGTAATCTTAATCTTGATTATAAATTCACCAATACACTGTCAAGTAAGTACAGTTGGTCTGGGCAAAGTAATTTAAATGATTACCGTGGATATATATTGACCGCACTCAAAGACCTTGATCCAGGTCTGGTAACTCAAACAACTGAAAGTTTCAATACCACCTATACTCCAACCATGTTGAAGTGGATCAAGCCATCTTTCAATTACACTGCTAACTTTCGTTGGTCTGATGATCTAACGAGAGAAGGTCAAAACATAAGCACACAATTGAGATTTGGTTCGAACTTCACGCTTACCCCTGTCCAAATAATAGAATTATTATATAAACCTAAATCAACAAAGAAGGCAGGTAACATAAATCGTTCAAGAGGACAAAGGTCAAGAAATAGAAGCAGGTCTGAGCCAGAGAAAAAACAAGAACAAAAAAAGACTAAAACAAATTTTAATCCAATGAACCTAGTACATGGCCTATTTAAAAGGATCAATCCTATATCCATCAGCTACACAGAGACACTAAATCGATCAGCGAATCAAATCATTGGAGAGGTTCCTACTGGTTATAAGTTTGGTTGGTTACCGGGTCATGATCTTGACCAATCCACTGAAGTGGGAAGCAACCTAGGTTCTTGGGACCATAAACGTGATGGCTCCGTAAGAAGTGGGGTTAAACTCACACGTACAATAACCATAAGTACAAACTTTACTCAGAACTTTTCTACTACCCGATCCAGCACTGGTCTAGAACAAATGTCTATGACACGTGACTATGTTGCATATGGAGAGTTGTTGAATGAGGGCTTACCATTCCCTGGTTGGAGTTTTAGATTAAGCGGTTTGGAAAAATGGCCGCTGATCAAAAAAATTGCAAAGTCTGCTTCAATGGAGCATAGCTTCTCTGGTAAAGAGACCCGATCATGGCAGTTTGAAGATGGGTCAGCCGAACAAATGAACTTTTTCAACTTTGGTTCTTTTGCGAAAAAATATAAGGATAATGAAAGATCATCAAGGATCAATCAGAATTTTTCACCTCTCATAGGTATCAATATGACATTGCAAAAGAACATCTCTGTGACCTTTAGGAACAACATGAGTCGTTCATTGGATGAGAGCCCTAGCGGACTAACCATTCAAAATGATAATAGTTATACATCAACAGGCACATACACCCACAGGGGGGGTATAAATATACCTATTCCTTTTTATGGCAATCTGAATCTCAACAATACAATAAGTTTTACCTTAAATTTTGACCTGAATGAGAGCCGTGAAGAACGATCTGGAGATAAAGTGAATCTTGAGGTAGGTTCTTTTTCAGAGAGTTGGAAGACAGGTCTAAGGATCTCTTACCAATTTTCCACCAAGGTCAGTGGGGGTCTCAGGTACGAATATCGTGAAAGTGACACAAGGACAACAGGTAGAAAAATTGATAGAGACTTCGGCTTTGATGTGAACTTGGCAATCTCGGGATGATATGAATAAAATACTAATATTGACAGCATCGATCACATTATGCTGTGGTCCAAATGGTCCAGACTTTAATGAGGATAATGCCTTTGAATATCTCAAGAGGCAGTGTGAGTTTGGTCCAAGAAATCCTAGTTCTGAAGGTTATTATGATTGTCTTGGATTCATGTTTGAAGAGTTGGACAAGACAGCTGAGGACATTATTGTTCAAGAATTTTCTTATCAAGAAAGAAAAAATAAAACCCGCCATGATCTACAAAATGTCATTGCAAGATACAATACTGAGGCTGAATTCCAAACAGTGATATCGTGTCATTGGGATACTCGTCCATGGGCTGACTCTGAGGAAAATAGAAAAGATAGAAACCAGCCCATAATTGGGGCAAATGATGGAGCATCAGGGGTTGCAGTACTTTTGGAACTTGCCAGGATCATGGGTGAGACGCCACCACCCATAGGAGTCAATCTGGTCTTTTTTGATGGTGAGGATATGGGAGTTCCAGGCGAGAACGAGACATATTGCCAAGGTTCGAGATTTTTTGCAAAAAACCTGCCGATCCCAAAGCCCTATGAGGCAATAAACTTAGACATGGTAGGAGATAAACAGTTGCACCTTCCTGTTGAAAAATATTCTCTGGAGTTTCACCCAGAGTTGGTGCGCTATCTGTGGAATAGGGCTGATGAAATGGGGCTAGATGCTTTTGATATCACGCCTCAAAATGCCATTTATGATGATCATATTCCCCTCTATCAAATTGCAGGAATTCCATCAATAGACCTCATTGATTTTAAATATCCGAATTCCTATGCAAACTTTTGGCACACGATGGATGATCTCCCTGAGAATTGTAGTCCTGAGAGTCTGGGGCAGGTTGGGAGATTGATGGTAGACTATATTTATAATAGAGAAGGTCAAAATTGGTAGTGTCCTCATGGTATTAAATATTGATCAAGGGTATTCTCCCGTTAGATACCTAGTGATGCTTGCGATTATTTGTCTATCATGCTCTGAGCCTAATGAGCAAGACCCTTCAGATTCACTTGTAGATCCAAGCTTTACATTTCTACAGGATGTTAACAAATTATATTTTTCTGTCAATTCCGAATCGGCCTACCAGGGGAATTCATTGGATAGTGTGATCGTGCATTGGTATGGAATAAGTCGTGACCAATCTCCAGATGTGATCTCTCTTAATGATAGTGGTATTAAAGGTGATATAATCATAGGAGATGATGTATTTGCTAGAAAAATATCAAATGATGTACAAAGTTTAAATAATGTACTTACAGATGTCACAGGACTTGTTTTCATGGAATTTTTTGCGACCTTTGGGGCGGAGGTTCTTACGTTGAGAGACTCTGTCATGATAGGGAATATAATTCCAAGAATAGAATCTGTCACTGCACCATCATTGATCATTCGTCCCTCTGATGCTACGGTAAGTTTGCATTTGATCAAAGCGGAAGTATATGATGCCGATGGGTTAGAGACCATAAAATGGGCAGGATTCAGATCATTTCATATAGAAGGGGACTCATTGATGAATAATGGCGATCAGATCTATCTTCATGATGATGGAAGCGAAGAGATACTCTATGAGCCAAACATAACAAGCGGAGATTCTATTCGAGGTGATGGTGTATTCTCATTTAGAATTCCAGTCTATGGCACTGGGTTTACAGACCCAGCTTTCCAAACTAAGGCAGGAACGTTCAAATGGCGTTTTCAGGCACAGGACCAAGCAAATGAATATAGCAATATGGTAGAGCATGAGATCGTCATTCAATAAGGTCATAAACACGCTGGTCTTGATCTCGTGTCTTGGTGCACAGACACATACACCTGATCGTTTTGCTCTTCGCATTGCGGTCCAAGATACCTTTCTCAGTCAAGGTCTGCTCAGTAATATTGTTGCAGAGATCAGACTGATGGGAGACTCTTTGACCTGGTTTGGCACAGGACAAGGTCTCGCTCTTCATGATGGTCACAATGTCTATAGCCACCGTACCACAATAGACTCCTTGACCGATGGTCAATCTACTCATCTAGTGCCCTATGGTGGCATTCCAGCCATTGCGGTGATGAATGATACCATGGCAGTTGCCTATTCAGGTGACAATGGTAGCATACAGGTTGGTTATGGTCTTACACTTAGCTATAATGCTCAAACGGTCAATGATAGTTCTGGAATATCATGGACCTATTTAAAACAACCCATGGACCTTGATGCTGATACTTTGAGACCGTTTGGCGAGGGTTTCTTCCGGAGTCTTCCAGTCACTGTGCCAGAGGCCAATGTCACATATGATGTCTTCCTCTATGGGGATTATTTATGGACGGCAAGTTGGGCCGGAGGATTGAGACGGTATGATCTCAACGACCGTAATTGGGAGGTTGTTCCGATGCCTATGGATAGCCAGGACTCTCTGTCATTATGTACCGGGTTTGATGAGACGGATGATCTTGGTAGGGCCATCCTACCAGGATATTACCTTAACCCAAGAGATCCAGCAGATGACGGGAACCATAATCATAAGGCATTCTCGGTTTTGGTACATGGTGATACGGTCTGGGCTGGAACTGCCAATGGAGTCAATCGGGGCATTATGATCAATGAATGGCAAGAGGTCTCTCCAGGAAATTTTCAATTGTTCAATTGTATTGAATGGGTTCACTATACATATCAGAATGCAGACCTGTCAGGTAATTTTGTAGTAGGATTGGCAAGGCAGGTATCCAATGGACAAACAACGATCTGGGCAGCTACAATGAATGCCGATACACCAGGCGAGGTTCGTGGTTTGAGCTATACTAGAGACGGAGGTTTAACCTGGCGGACAGCGCTTTTAGGTGAGAGAATATATAACATTGCTGCACAGGATTCCTTGGTCCTGGCATCTAGCCAATCAGGGCTGTGGAAGAGTTTTGATGGGGAAAACTGGGCCTTGTTTGATCCAGCGATCGATACAACATTCATGTCACAGAGTGAAATATTGACCGATGTTGTTTATACCTCTGCAATTGATGATCGGGAGAGTGATGAACCAAGTCTATGGATAGGGACCTCAAATGGCGCTGCCTTCTCAAGTGACCTACAGGGTTCAAGTTGGACAATATTTCAGACGGAATATGACTCAATGGAATTTTATGCATACCCAAATCCATTCTCGCCTTGGAATCATAATCAAATGGGAAATGAGGGTTACGTTCGCTTCCACACTGGGACTATCATCAATACCCAAGTTGAGCTTGATATCTTCAATTTTGCGATGGAGAAGGTCTTTAAATATGATTTTGACCTTAACTCGTATAATGGTGCATTAAAATGGAATGGACGTGACATGAATGGAGTACTGGTGGATAATGGAGTCTATTTCATTCGTCTAAAATATGCGCCTTCGGTCAACAAGAGCCCACAATATTTTTGGGATAAACTGATTGTGGTCAAGTGATGAAGAAGATCATTATTTATTTTATCATCATCATTTCGATTGCATACGCCCAAGACTGGGGAGGGCAATCAGGAGGATTTTTAAGAATGGGGCTAACAGCCAGGTCTTTAGCGATGGGTGGAGGTTTCACAGCTGAATTAGATCAGAATTTTCCTGTATTTCATAACCCTGCTTGGTCTGCCTTCTTACAAAGAAGGCATTTTGGTAGTTCCTATACAAACTTGACGCTGGATCGACGTTTGGCAGCAACGAGTTTTGCAATGTCTCTCCCACCAACTGCAGGATTAGGTGTGGCTTGGGTCTACGGTGGTGTAAATGATATTCAAGGACGCTACAGTACGGGGATGAAGTCCTCCAAGATGCAAACAGGAGAAAATGCATTGATGATTACTTTTGCACAGCGTTTTTTACCTTGGTTGTCGATTGGTGCCAATTTCAAGATTCTAAGATATGATCTACCAATCACAGAATCAGACCAGGTCTCTGGTTCAGGGATTGGATTTGACATAGGTATCTTAGTGAAGACAGGCTCTAATAGTACCTTTGGGATCATGGTGCAGGATCTAAGTTCAAACTATCAGTGGGATACAAATGAACTCTATACTCAGGGAGGTCCATATAAAGAAGAATTTCCAACCATATATAGAATTGGGTCAAAGTATGATAAGAAAGGACTTCTTTTTGTCTGGGATCTTGGTGTCATTACAGACCATAGTGCATATTCTGGAGTATTACCTAGGGTAGGTGTAGAATATGGTTTCCTAGAACAATATTTTTTCAGAGGTGGATATGGAAACGGAAGGACGGCCTTTGGAATTGGATATGAATACGGACTTTTTAATTCTCGTGATTCGAATATTGATTATGCCTTTTCGCTAGATTGGGCATCTCAAACAGCACATACGATATCCTATGCGTTCAATTTTTAGTCTTTTTTTTTCGATCTTTATCTCGCTTCAAGGAATGGGTACACAAATGCTGGTCCTCCCATCATCTGCGCAGGAATTGAGCATGGGAAGTCAAACGACCCTGAAGGGATTATTCCCCATAAATCCAGCTCTTTATAAGGCTAGTGAAAAGCACCCGTATCTGTCTCTGAATAGAGGAAACTGGCTTGGGAATGTCTCTCTCTCACATATTGGCTATAATCAAGTAGGACTTGACAAGGTCTACCACCTTGGACTGAAATACTCAGGGCTGACAGATCTTGAATTCAGAGGAAACACACCTCAAGATGAGGCACTATCAAATTTTAGTGCATATGGACTTGTCTTAGATGCTGGAATTTCATTTGAGCATTTGAACCATAGCTATGGCATCTCAATATCCTATGTCCAATTCGGTCTTTATACAGAAAACTCAAAGGGCATCAGTCTTGACCTTGGATATTCGATCAAATTGAAAAATGGTTATTCATTTGGACTTGTAGCAAAAAATCTTGGTAAAATGACAAAATTAGATAATAATAGTCCAGTTCTACCCAAAAGGTTCTCCTCAGGAATCTCAAAACTGTTTCAATTTGATAATTTTAAAAATAGTGTCTTCGGTTCCTTTGAATGGAATTCAATTGCCTCTACATCCAAGATCCATTTAGGAAACCGTTTCAGTTGGAATCGCCTTGACCTGCTTGCTGGTTATTCTAGATCAAAACAAGTTGTAGAATCTTCAATGGGAATTGGAATTAACATGAATCGTTATCAGATAACCTATGGTACCAGATTTGGTTCACAGGATCTGGGCTTCCCTAAATTGCTTTCGATAAGGATTCTAATGCCATGAGAAAATTTGACCTTAGGACACCAATGATCTATGTTTTGACATTCATCATCGTAGTATTGCTTATTGTAATGAAGAAAATGGATGATGATAAAAAAGAGCAGGTCCTTCAGGAAAAGATGGTAGAGGTTGAAAAAAAGAAAAAGGAAAGACCTGATGTTGCTCTTCCTGAGAAACCAATACCAGAGGTAAAGGGAATGATAGGAATTGTCATAGATGATTTTGGATATAGAAACGATGAGATATCTGAGGGGTTTCTAGATCTAGATGCTAATCTCACCTATGCAATAATACCAGGCCATAGATACAGCACCTCATTTGGTGAAAAAGCAGTTGATGCAGGATACGAGGTCATTGTTCACATGCCTATGGAGAATACAGGGAAGACATATGGCGAAGAGGACTTCGTTCTAATGACCAAGATGGATAATGAAACAAT
>Ga0208639_1000945_pt1 | contig 20343 bp, 20 predicted proteins | sample ETNtaG_33_FD_185772 | JGI IMG/M metagenome (GOLD analysis project Ga0208639, IMG submission 185772) | Marine microbial and viral communities from oxygen minimum zone, Eastern Pacific Ocean - ETNP201310SV76 (SPAdes) (version 2) | ecosystem: Environmental > Aquatic > Marine > Oceanic ...
AGAAGAAAAGTTTAATAAAGAAAACTCAGACTGATAATATCCCATGAGACAAATATTAGTCTTTTCTGTATTAGCAATTGCAGCGATATTTTTACTATCTTTCAGTGCCTCTGCTGACGAACCTGTATATGAAAATCCGGAATTAGAACTTAAATTTAATTTAAAAGAAGAAAATGATGGACTATCTCCACAAAATAAATTACCTGGAGAACCTGAGGCTACGAAACAAGTTAACGCACAGTATGATGATTATACCGTAATAAAATCTGGAAGAGAACCAGTTGATGTAGGAACTTGGACGAGTGACCCTGTTGAATTCGATTTATCTATTTCTATTAAATCATTTGATATTTGGTGGGAAGATCTTGAGGGTGGCGATGATAGTTGTGAATGGACTATTACTATTATTGTAAATGATGCAGATATTAGTGAAGATACAAGTGGTTGCCAACACGATGGAACTGATGATGATGGAGATCCACTCCCTCAAAAAGGAACACACGGTCTTGCGACATCTGCAGACTTAGTTGCAGGTGACACTCTTGGAATTAAACTAGTTTACGAAGGCTGGGATGATATTAAAATATATTATGATAATGTAACTTATGATACAGGATTGAATATTGCAGGAGGGCATGTCCTCTTTTTTGGTGGTGTGTGGGCTGGTTCTGAAGTAAATGTAGAATTTGCAGAAGCTTGGCCAGTAAATTGGAATACTAATCTCGATGGTGGATTTGTCATGATTATGGGGGCTGATGGATACATGGCAGACAATCAGTTAGCTGCAGTTACTGAAGGAACAGAATATACTATAACCTTACCTAATGGTTCTGCGGACGTAACTTCTACTATTATAACTTGGACTGAAATTACTGGAACTGGAATACAACTAATGATGGATTATACTACTTTTGATCATATGCCTGGTAACAACTCGGCAAATGGTACTGTAAAACCTGCACTTGTAACTCTTACGCTTGAAAAGGCTGCAGGAATACTTGGTGACGAAGATGGTTTGTTAGGATTACCAGGTTTCGAAATGGCTATAGCAATTCCTGCAATTGTTTTTGTTGCGAGAAGATTTAGAAACTAAGTGAAAGCATCTTCTCTATTGGCTTTGATGCTCGTTTAATAGTTTCTTCAGATAATTTTACTTCCCATTGTGATAAGTCAGCTCCAGAATCTATGGCTTCAAGTATTGGTTGAATTTTTGTCAATGATATTTTTGCCATATGATTACATCTTACTGAGCAAGCTGTGGCAAACTCAACAGAGGGAAATTCTTCCATTAAATTAGAGGTAAGTTCGCACTCTGATGCGATAAATACTTTTTCTAAATTACCGTTTGCTACTCTATGCGCAATATCATTTCTTATCTGTGTAGTACTGCCGTAATAATCAGCTTCTTGGAGAACTTCTGGTTTACATTCCCAATGAACATACATCATTCTAGTTGGATCTTCTTTAGTAATTTCAAAGGATTTTCTTATTGATATTATATCCTCTAAAGAAAATTTTTCATGGACTTCACATACTGCACCTTTAGCCCTATTGTTTTTACCAGGATACAAAATTTTCTTCTTTCCTTCTAATACCTTTTCTAAATTTTGTGCAAAAAATAAATCTGGAACAAAAATAAGTTCATCACCAGGTATTGCCATTGCTACTTGTTCAGCATTAGCTGATGTACAACAAACATCACATTCGGCCTTAGCGTCTGCATAACTATTGATGTATATCATTACTGGAACACCTGGATATTGTTCCTTTAAAATTCGAACATCTTCAGCTCTAAAATCATCAGCCAATGAACAACCTGCAGTTTTATCTGCAATCAAAACTCTCTTATTTGGATTAAGAATTTTAGCAGTCTCTGCCATAAATCTTACTCCATTAAATATTATAAAATCTGAATCGGTCTGAACTGCACTAATACTCAATCCAAGAGAATCACCTTGTTCACCTTGTTCGGAAAGGCCAAAAACTAGAGGTTCCATATAATTATGACCTAGAATAACAGCATTATGTTTCTTTTTTAACTCTAATATTCTATGAACTATAGTTGCATAAAACTCAATGTCTACTGGAGTAAGAGTAGGATTATTTCTAGAATAAATATTTGCTTTAACTGACTCTAAAGTAAGTTCCTTCAATACACTAGAACTAGATTCCATAGGTGCTCCATCATGGCTTTGTGGAGAGGGATATAAGTCTAATGTTCGTCACAAACTCAAGGTGACTTTTAAATAGGACTAAATTAGTCCAAATGCTCTAAGGTATAAGAACTATGATGAGAATCAACAAACTGACGGACTATGGCATAGTAGTTATGACTAAAATAGCAACTATGAAGTCCAATAAAGTACATACTGCTAAAGAAATATCTCATAAAACAAACATACCACTACCTACTGTTACAAGATTACTAAAAACTCTATCAAACACAGGATTACTCGTTTCACAAAGAGGCAGTCAAGGAGGTTATGCACTTTCTAAATCAGCTTCAAATATTTCCGTTGCATCAGTTATTGAATCCATTGAAGGACCTATTGCCTTAACTGAATGTTCAACAAATGAATGCGCTTGCTCATATGAGTCTAGTTGTAATGTAGAATTGCCATGGCAAAAAATTAATAATACTGTTAAATCGGCACTTGAAAAGATTTCATTATCTGAAATGATTCAAGCTAAACCAAAAAATGAATTAGTAAATTTATCAATGAATTATGGTGATATAAATTGAAACAAGAATCTGAAACTGAAATGTTAAAAGAATATTCTGAACAAGAATACAAATATGGTTTTGTAACAGATATAGAATCTGAAACATTACCTCCGGGCCTCAATGAAGAAGTTATTCAATTCATCTCAAAAAAGAAAGGCGAGCCGAAATGGTTAACGGATTGGAGATTGAAAGCTTACAAACTTTGGCTAAAAATGGAAGAGCCTCATTGGGCAAATGTAAAATATCCTAAAATTGATTATCAAGCAATTAGCTATTATTCAGCCCCTAAAAATATGAAAGATGGCCCAAAAAGTTTAGACGAAGTTGACCCTGAATTAATTGAAACTTACAATAAGCTTGGAATACCACTAGAAGAACAAGAAATATTAGCTGGAGTTGCTGTGGATGCTGTATTTGATTCAATGTCTGTAGCTACTACTTTTAAGGATAGATTAGCTGAAAAAGGAGTAATCTTTTGTTCAATTTCAGAAGCTGTAAAAGAACATCCTGAATTAATTAAGAAATACATGGGATCTGTAGTGCCTCAATCCGATAATTTCTTTGCAGCATTAAATTCAGCAGTTTTTACTGACGGATCTTTCTGCTATATTCCACCAGGAACTAAATGCCCTATGGAATTATCAACATATTTTAGAATTAATGAACAAAATACGGGACAATTTGAAAGAACCTTAATTGTTGCTGAAAAAGGTGCATATGTGTCTTATCTTGAGGGCTGTACTGCTCCAAAGCGTGATGAAAACCAGCTACATGCTGCAGTTGTAGAACTAGTTGCACTCGATGATGCTGAAATAAAATATTCAACTGTTCAAAACTGGTATCCTGGAGATAAGGAAGGAAAAGGAGGAATCTATAATTTTGTAACTAAAAGAGGCGCCTGTAGAGGAAATTCTTCGAAAATAACTTGGACGCAAGTAGAAACAGGTTCATCAATAACTTGGAAATATCCTTCATGCATCTTACAGGGTGATAATTCAAAAGGTGAATTTTATTCAGTGGCATTATCAGCTCTAAAACAACAGGCTGACACAGGAACTAAAATGATTCATATTGGTAAGAATACGAAAAGTACTATAATCTCTAAAGGAATATCTGCTGAAAAAGGTCAAAACACATATCGGGGGCAAGTTATGATAAATAAATCTGCAAAAGGTGCAAGAAATTATTCACAATGTGATTCGCTGTTAATTGGAGATCAATGTGGAGCTCATACATTCCCCTACTTAGATGTTAAAAATACTAAATCCCATATTGAACACGAAGCTTCTACATCTAAAATAGGTGAAGACCAAATTTATTACTGTAAACAAAGAGGAATCTCAGAAGAAGATGCAATCAATCTGATTGTTAACGGGTTTTGTAAAGAAGTATTCAAGGAATTGCCAATGGAATTTGCTGTTGAAGCTCAACGCCTATTGGAAGTTTCATTGGAGGGGAGTGTAGGTTAAACATGTTAAAAATAACAAATTTACATGCTAGTGTAGATGGAAATTCTATACTGAAAGGAATTGATTTGGAAGTAAAGGCTGGGGAAACTCATGCTATAATGGGACCTAATGGGTCTGGAAAATCTACTTTGGCCCAAGTTTTAGCAGGCCATGAAGACTATGAGGTTGATAAGGGAGAAGTTAGTTATCTTGGAAAAGATTTACTAGAATTAGATGTTGATGAAAGAGCTTGTGAAGGTGTCTTTCTAGCATTTCAATATCCTGTTGAACTCCCAGGTGTAAATAATACCTATTTTCTAAAATCTGCCCTAAATGCCCAACGCAAATATCGTGGTGAAAAGGAAATTGATGCAATGGAATTTATGGATTTAATTAGTGATAAAATTAAACTTCTAAATCTTAAGGATTCTTTATTAAAACGGCCCGTGAACGAAGGTTTTTCTGGCGGTGAAAAAAAAAGAAACGAAATATTCCAAATGGCTGTTTTAGAACCTAAATTAGCATTACTAGATGAAACTGATTCGGGTCTAGATATTGATGCATTGAGAGTAGTAGCTGGCGGTGTTAATGCTATGCGAAGTGAAAGTAATGCGACCATTGTTGTCACACATTACCAAAGACTATTGAATTACATTGTTCCAGACTTTGTTCATGTCCTAGTTGATGGAAAGATTATCAATTCAGGAGATAAAACATTAGCTATAGAATTAGAAGAAAAAGGCTATGATAAAATTATTGAGGAATCCAAAGCGTAATGAAAGCTATTGATCAATTTAAAGCCGATTTTGAGAACACCCTTCACTTAAGTAAAGGATTTGTAAAGAATATTAGAAATAAAGCTTTTGAAAAATTTATTACCAGTAAATTTCCTACTAACAAAGATGAGTTTTGGAAATATTCCGATCCTTCAATTATTTTAAATTTAGATTTAAACTATAATGATTCTGGAAACTTTGAAAGCGATAATTACGATATTATATTGTCTAATGGAAAAATTGTAAAGACAAATGCAAAATATAAAACAGGAAATATTGCTAAAGGTCTAGAAAATGGAGATATTCCTAAAGAAATATTTAAAGAAGAAAAAAATACATTCCTAAATCTTAGTAATGCATTTGCAATCAATGGATGTTATCTTATTTTAAATTCAAAGGAAAAAAATGACATTAAAATTTTGAATCTTATAGATAATAATGGAAAAAGTCAAGCTATTTATCCAAAATTAATAATTATAGCTAAACAAAATAGTGATTCGACTATATTTGAAGAAATAAAGGTAAAAGGAAGTGGAACTAACTTTGTAAATTCAGTTACGGATATAATAATAGAAGATTGCGCAAACTTAGAACACATTATTTTAGATGATTTTGCTAAGGACACCTATAATATTTCAAATATATGTGTTAAACAAAAGAAAGATAGTAATTTTAAATCTCATAATTTTTCAATAGGTAAAAAACTGGCAAGAAGAGATTATAATATTGAACTATTAGAAACTGGAGCAAATTGTGATTTGTATGGCCTCTATTTCGTAGATGGTGAAAATCAAATCGATCATCATACTACTATTGAACATAAAAAAGAAAATTGTACTAGTAATGAACACTACAAAGGAATTCTTAGTGGAAAAGGCGTTGGTGTTTTTAACGGCAGAATACATGTGCATCCTAAAGCACAAAAAACTGAGGCAATACAAAACAACCAAAATTTATTACTAACAGATGAAGCAATAATACACACTAAACCTGAATTGGAGATTTATGCTGATGATGTAAAATGTACTCATGGTGCTACAGTAGGGCAATTAGATGAAAAAGCCCTGTTTTATTTGAAAACAAGAGGATTAAATGAAAAAAAAGCCCAACAATTACTTCTGAGAGCTTATGTTGGAGAAATTATAGATAATATCAGTAATGAAGAAAAAAGAAACAAATTGATGGAGATTGTTATTGATAGACTACCCAAAGAGGATTAAATGTTATTTGAAGATATCAAAGATAATTTCCCAATACTAGACCAACAAATCAATGGCGAAAAAATAGTTTATCTAGACAATGCTGCAACTACTCAAAAACCTAAAAATGTTATTAATTCTTTAATTAATTATTATAGTAAAAACAATTCAAATATTCACCGGGGAGTACATACATTAAGCCAGAAGGCAACGGAAGATTATGAAGAATCTAGAAAAACAATAGCTAATTTTATAGGGGCAAGTTCTTCAAAAGAAATAATTTTTGTAAGAGGAGCCACTGAAGCTATTAATTTAATTGCAAATAGTTATGTTAAACCGTTATTAAAAAAAGATGATGAAATCATAATATCACAAATGGAACACCACGCAAATATTGTACCATGGCAAATGATTTGTGAAGAAAGAAAAGCTAAACTAAAAATTATACCCATTAATAAGAATGGAGAACTTAAACTAAAAAAATTTAATGAAATTATTAATAAAAAAACAAAGTTTATTTCAATAAATCACGTCTCAAACTCATTGGGAACAATAAATCCTATTAAAGAAATTATTAAAACGGCTCATCAAAATAAAATAAAAATAATGATTGATGGTGCACAAGCTATTCAGCATTTAGAAATAAATATGAATGAGATTGATGCAGATTTTTACTGCTTTTCAGGGCACAAAATGTATGCCCCCACTGGAATAGGAATTTTATATGGAAAAAAAGAAATATTAGAACAAATGGGGCCTTATCAGGGCGGTGGAGACATGATTAAATCTGTTACTTTTGAAAAAACCATATACAATGACATACCAAATAGATTTGAAGCTGGCACTCCAAATATTGCTGGAGCTATTGCATTAGGTAAAGCTATAGAGTATCTAAATGAAATTGGAATTAACAATATTGCTAAACATGAAAGACATTTACTAAATTATGCAACTTCAAAACTTAATAAAATTAACAAAATAAAAATAATAGGTAAAGCTAAGGAAAAAGCAGCAGTCATTTCCTTTGTTATAGATGGAATTCATCCACATGACATTGGGACAATCATGGATTCACATGGTATTGCAATACGAACCGGACATCATTGTACACAGCCCATAATGGATTTCTATAATATTCCTGCCACTGCAAGAGCTTCATTTGCTATTTATAATACTACAAAAGACATTGATAAATTAATTGAGGCAATTAAAAAATGTATTGAGGTTTTTAAATGAATAATTGGGATGATTTATATTTAGAAGTTATTCTAGATCACAATAAAAATCCTCGAAATAATCATGAGTTGGAAAATCATACCCACCATGCCGAGGGGCATAATCCTCTATGTGGTGATAGAATATCAATGAATATTTTAATGGATGAGGGTGTCGTAAAAGATATTAGTTTCAAAGGATCTGGATGTGCAATATCTACTGCATCTGCTAGCATACTGACTGAAACTATTAAAAACAAAAATCAAGATGAAATTAGAAACCTTTTCAAAGATTTTCATAATTTAGTTACAAACGGAAAAGAAATTGAACATGACTTGGGTAAATTGAAAATTTTTGAAGGGGTAAAAAAGTATCCTGCTAGAGTTAAATGCGCAACTCTTTCATGGCATGCTTTAATGGCTGCATTAGAAGGGGAAAAGGAAACTACTACTGAATGAGTGAAGAACTAAAAGGAGAAATTATTGAAGCCATCAAGAAGGTTTTCGATCCGGAAATCCCAGTTAATATCTATGAACTAGGATTAATCTATGCTATCGATATTAATGATGATAAAACTGTTGACATAACTATGACTTTAACCTCTCCATTTTGTCCTGTAGCTGGTTCTCTTCCTAAAGAAGTAGCTGCGAGAGCTTCTGAAGTGAATGGTGTGAAAAATGCAAATGTTGAACTTGTATTTGAACCTCCATGGAGTCTAGAATTAATGTCTGAAGAAGCTAAATTTAAGTTAAATCTATCTGGAAACTTTATGGCTTGATTAATATGAAAGAAATCAACGTAACTGGATTACAATGCACACAAGCTGTTATGGCCGTATTAAGAGAGTTGATGCCTATGGAAAAGAATGAAGAAATACATGTTATTTATAAAGAACCAAATGCCAGAAGAGATATTATGGCATTAATTAAAAGAAGAAAATATAATCTAATTAAGGATGAAGAGAATCTGCTGATTATCTCTAAATAATAATGAAGAAAAACAATAAGGCACTGGTTGAGGCAAGACTTCCTACTAAATTTGGAATTTTTCGTTTATTAGCTTTTCCAGGTGACAGCAAAGATAAAGAAAATTTAGCATTGGTTATGGGAAACATTAAGGGAGAAGTATTAGTTAGAATACATTCAGAATGTTTTACCGGTGATGTACTACATTCTATGAGATGTGATTGTGGAGAACAATTGGACTTAGCTATGGAAAAAATTGCCGCGGAAGGAGAGGGAGTAATTGTTTATTTACGGCAAGAAGGAAGGGGAATTGGTCTAGTTAATAAGTTAAAAGCATATAATTTACAAGATGATGGAATGGATACTGTTGAAGCAAATATTGCATTAGGTTTTAACGCAGAATTACGTGACTATAGGGGCGCTACAACAATCCTTCAAAATTTAGGAATAACTAAAATTAAACTAATGACTAATAATCCTTCAAAAGCTGAAGAATTAAAGAAAGATGGATTCGAAGTTCGCCGAGTGAATCATGTTACTATTGCCAATAAAGAGAATAAAGATTATTTAAGAACTAAAGCTGAAAAGATGAATCATAAATTTGATTGAAAAACTTATTTTGTGAATTGTTTTTTTATACTTTTATTTTTAGGATTACCTGCGATTACCATAATCCAAAGAACAAATAAAGACATTATCAAAGCATACTGTCCAGTGTGCCACCAAAAATAATGAAATGTTTCCCATGTACTAAGCCCAAAAGTGTGTATCAAAGGATAACCCGATATTATTCTCACTAAATTCTCAATAAATATAAATATTATAGAATAAATTGCCCATTTAACCCTAACAATTGGCTTTACACCTCTAAAACATAGTATTAACAAGCTCAAAAATAAAGTTTCATGAAGTCCTGTACATTCTGATACTATTTCCATATCAATCATATCCTGATATACTAATCTTGTTGAATAATCACCACTTATTGTAACGCCAATTCCAAATGCACTCTCAATTGCATAAATTACCCAAGTTAAAAATTGTTGATAGAGTAAAAGAGAATTCGGATCTTCTGTCCACTCTTGAAAAAATAAGTCTATAGGAACTACAAAAAACATAACTAGGCAGAAATTGTAGCCTACACTCATTAAAACTTTTTCAGATTTCTTGGTGGCATTAAATATATTACACAAATATAATTCTCCCTTATCAAGATAGTATGCAAAATTATCTGAATATCTATCCAAAAGATATTTAGGTTCTACAGCAATAGGGCCTTTCCAAAATAAAATACCAATAAAAGAAATCGAAATTAAAAAACTTAGAATTCCAAATGTAAAATCTACAGAACTAAAAGACATAAAAATTAAAATTAGTGAAAAAACAAATATTATGCCTTGAAGAAGTTCATCTCGCGATAACAAATCTAACTTTTCGGGTTCATTGCTATTGCTCACTTGTCTCTATGGAGATTAATATAGATAAAAGCATACTACGTCATTTTTTAAGATATGAATACGCCTTTTTGAGGGTTTCACGTGCATTATCATAAGTTAATTTTGAAATAGCATCTTCAAAACATAGCCATGCATAATCAATATGCTCATGGCTGAGAAACACTTTTTTTTCAATTGTAGTAGCTAGAAAGAATATGACTTCTTTAGAAATTGATTCAGAATTGCGAAGAAAATTATAACTTATCGAATGACGAAATCCATCTATAATTTCTACATTGCTTATTCCTGTTTCTTCTTCTAACTCTCTGAGAGCTGTCATTATCTCAGTCTCATTTGTTTCAATATGCCCTTTAGGAAAATCCCAGTGACCTCCCTCTCCTTGTGTATCATCAGCTGAATACTTCAAAAGAAGAATCTCATTTGAATTAACTACTACCAATCCGCATGACTTCTCCATAAGAACATAGCAGAAGCTAGGTTATAATCTATATCTATATCTTTAGATTACTTAATCTCTACGGGAACGAGATAAAGCTGTAGCAACTAAACCCAATGCAAATATTGTAAATATAGGATCAAAGCCTGGTAAGAATACTCCACGCACCCAAAGTGTTGCTGTAACTGATCTTGCTTCTGTTTCACCCTGAAGTGTTGTTGAAACCTGCATAATTACAGTATGATACTCATTACTCCAGCCAAGAACAGTTCCTCGAGGCGTAGCAAGTGTCAATTGAACTGGTTGTTCTCCAGCGGCATCAATCTGGTACTGTGCTGCAGCTAAAGCAACTGTAAATCCGGCTTCTTCCAAAGCCTCCTGATTCAAAACTTCAACGGCAACAGTATCTCGATAATTCCCATTATTAACTGCATTAAATGTCAAAACAAATTCTTTACCAGGTCCTATTCTTTGGAAAGGCTGTGTAGCTTGAACTGATAATCTAGCATATTGTTCTACAATAACTGCAAAACCTGCATTTTTGTTAACTTGATTTAATTGTGTGTTAGTCTCTCTTCCTGAAGCTAATGCACTAACTTGAACAGTCTTATAAGATGACATGGTAAGAGCTAAAGCACAAATTGGTACTGTTATAGAACCTCCGGGACCAAGTGTAACTGAAACTGCACCTGGTGAAATAGTAACGCCTCCACCTGAAAGTGACACATCTACATCAATAGTAGCCTGCCCTTCATTAGAAACAACCATCTCAGTACAACCAATTCCACTAGCACCAGGTCTAACATCTAAAGTCACTTGACCATTTGTAAAACTGACTGAATAAGCAACTGCAGCTTGTGCTTCCGCTGCTGGAGTAAACATCAATAATGTTGTACCTAAAATGAGTGTGGCCAGCAATAACGCTTTCGAAATTTTAGTCTTCATATTTTTCTCCAATGAAGTGTCTGGACTATCAAACACTAATTTCACACTTTAGCTCACCCATAAAAAGGCTTACCTTAGTAAAATTAATAGATATTCGCCTTTTTTTCAAATAAAATCTATGCTATTTTAAGTAATAATTCATCTCTAGAAGGTTCGACTAGAATAGAGCCATCTTCAAATACAATTACTGGAATTCTGCGTCTCCCATTATTCAATTCAATAGCTTTCTTAGTGTCTTCTTCACTACCTGAAATATTTATGAAATCAAAATCAATATTTTTTTCACTAAATACTTGTTTAGCTACAACACAATCTCCACAAGTGGGAGTTCCATACATTTTTATTTGAGTCATTAATTATCCTCCATATAATTTTCTACACTTAGACATGAACATATTAGATTTCTGTCACCCCATGTATTATCGACTCTTCCAACAGAAGGCCAAAATTTATGGTTTTTTAAATAAGCAATAGGATATGCTGCCAGTTCTCTTGAATATGTGTGTGACCAATCATCACTAGCAATCTCAATTGCTGTATGTGGAGCTCCTCTTAAGGGATTATCACCTGAATTGCCATTCTGTCTTACTTCTTCAATTTCTGATTTAATTGAAATCATAGCATCACAGAATTTATCTAATTCCATTTTAGATTCAGATTCGGTAGGTTCTATCATTAATGTGTTTGGAACTGGCCAAGACATTGTTGGTGCGTGATAGCTGTAATCCATTAATCTCTTTGCAATGTCATCAACTACTAAACCTGCATTTGATAATAAATCACGTGTATCTAATATACATTCATGTGCTACACTTCCTGATTTACTTGTATATAATATATTATAATGTTCTGTTAGTCTCTTTGCTATGTAATTTGCATTTAAAATTGCTATTTTTGTCGCTTTTGTTAAACCATCCGAACCCATCATTGCAATATAAGCCCAAGAAATTGGAAGTATACTAGAACTGCCCCAATTACTACCTGAAACAGGGCCTGTATATGAATTAATTTTGTAACTATCCAGTGGATCTGAAGGTAAAAAATCTTTTAGATGAGAGGCTACTCCAATAGGGCCCATTCCTGGCCCTCCTCCTCCGTGTGGTATACAGAATGTTTTATGTAAATTTAAATGACATACATCTGCACCAATTTCACTTGGCTTACACAAACCAACCATTGCATTCATATTTGCTCCATCCATGTATACTTGTCCGCCATTTGAATGTATAATCTCGCAAACTTCTCCAATGGTTTCCTCAAAAACACCATGTGTTGAAGGATAAGTAATCATCATAGCTGCCAGTTCCGAAGAATATTTTCCAGCTTTAATTTTAACATCATCTAAATCAATATTGCCGTGTTTATCGCATTTAATCCCCACTACCTTCATGCCAACCATTACTGCTGAAGCTGGATTAGTCCCATGTGCCGATGTTGGAATTAAACAAATATTGCGATTAATATCTCCCGTTGAAAAATGATACTCTCGAATTGCTAACATTCCTGCATACTCGCCTTGACTTCCTGCATTTGGTTGTAAAGAAATTGCTGAAAAACCTGTTATTTCACACAACCAATTTTCTAAATCTTCAAAGAGAGAAAGATATCCCTGAACTTGATTAAGGGGGGCATAAGGATGTATTTGAGAAAAACTAGGCCATGTAATTGCTTCCATTTCTGCTACTGCATTTAATTTCATTGTACAAGAACCTAATGGAATCATACTATTGTTTAGTGATAAATCTTTTGCCTCTAATCTATGAATATATCTTAACATTTCAGTTTCTGAATGGTATGTATTAAACACAGGATGTTGAAGATATGGTGTTTTTCGCTCTAAAAAAGAAGGTATACTCTCATCTAAAGGATCGGTCCATTCTGAATCAAATAAATTAAGAATTGTAAGAATATCTGAATTCGTAGTTTCTTCATCAATAGAAATCCCTACGAAATCCCCATAATCCCATAAATTCAAGTTTGAAGCTAAAGCTTTGCTTATTATATTGGGGTCTTTTTTCTTCACTTTTATAGTATCAAAGAAATTATCAGATTCAACCTGATGGCCATTTGATTTCAAACTAAATGACAAAACCCTTGTAAGATAATTAACTCTTTCAGCAATCTCTTTCAATCTTTTGGGTCCATGATATACGGCATACATTGAAGCCATGATAGCTAAAAGAACCTGAGCCGTACAAATATTACTAGTAGCTCTGTCACGGCGTATGTGCTGTTCACGTGTTTGTAGAGCTAATCGTAAAGCATTGTTACCATGCCTATCTTTTGAAATGCCTATTAATCTACCTGGCAAGTTTCTCTTATACTTCTCTAATGTAGCTATAAATGCAGCGTGAGGACCTCCAAAACCCATCGGAACGCCAAAACGTTGAGAATTACCTATTACTATATCTGCACCCCATTCACCCGGTGGTTTGAGAAGACAAAGTGAAAGTAAATCAGTTGCAGTTATAGCCATGGCCCCAACTTTTTTAGATTTACTGATTATTTCTGAATAATCCTCTATAGAGCCATCAACTGCAGGATATTGAAGTAAAATTCCAAAAACATCATTACTAAATTTAAAGTCTGAACATGAAGAAACTAAAACATTGATGTCAAGAGGCTCAGCTCTAGTTTTTATTACGTTAATAGTTTGAATGTTGACGGAATCTGAAACTAAAAAGGTAGAACGTTTACCTCTTAATAGATTACAAGCCATACTCATAGCCTCAGCAGCAGCTGTAGCTTCGTCTAAAAGAGAAGCATTTGCAATCTCCATACCTGTCAAATCACAAATCATTGTTTGAAAATTCAATAAAGCTTCTAATCTTCCCTGTGCTATCTCAGCTTGATATGGAGTATATTGAGTATACCAACCAGGATTTTCTAAAATATTGCGTTTAATAACAAGTGGTGTTTTTGTACCAAAATATCCATGTCCCAAAAAATTTCTATTAATTGTATTCTTAGATGCAATTGATTCCAATTCCATAAGCACTTCAGATTCAGAAATAGCTGAAGGAATATTCATTTTCTTAGACGAAATTATATTATTTGGAATTATAGAATTTGAAAAATCTGAAAGATTTTTAAAACCAAGATAATCCAACATTTCCTCTACTTCATTAGATGATGGGCCAATATGTCGATTAAGGAATTTGTCGGGATGCAATGATTCTTTCATAAATAAATATTAGGTAGTATGACGAATGGAGATTATGAGTGTTTGGTTAGTTTTTAAGCATCAGTTCTATTTATTTGCCCATCCCTAACTAGCTATCTCCATGGTAAGGAATGCCATTAGGCTTTTCACCGTGGAAGAAGCTAACAGTCTGTTAGGATTGATTGCTCCCATGCTCAATGAATTGTGTGAGTATTCTGTACGTCAAGAAATGCTAGAGGAGCAACTCGAAGAAATTATGGAAGAAGTTCGTGATGACTATAGGGCCGCATTGAAACCAGGTTGGGAAGAACTACAGGTAGAACTCGAAAATAATACTAATTATGTAAATAACTTAACTATGGAATTAGGAAAATTAGGAATTGAAGTAGATGATCCAACACTTGGTATTGTTAATTTTAACTCTCTAAGAGGTATTGAAACGGTCTTTCTTTCATATAAATTAGGTGAAAGTCATGTAAACCATTGGCACCATCTTGATGAGCAATACGAATGTAGAAGAATTATGGAAAGTGAATTGGATATTATTACTCAATAAAACTTTTTGAAGTGGGGTGAAATATGAAATTATGCTTAAAGCAAAAAAAATAACTGTCTTTATGCCTGCAGAAGGCGAAACTGAAATTTTTAATAATGTTGAATTTCAGTCAAATCCAGAAGTTAATATACTTGCAATCTTTACTAATAAAGGTAAAGAATCTGTGATGTTTTCAGGTTTAAGTTTTAAAGTTGAAATGGAAGAGAGTGATGCTAAAGAATCATATGATATTGCACAAAAAGCTCATTCTATGTCCAAAGAACAAATGAAAATGATGTTGGAAAGAGAAAATGGACCTAGCGATAGATTTAGCTCTTCATTCGGATAAATGTCAAATATCAAACTAGTAGTCTTTGATATGGATGGAACGTTACTACAACCACGTTCCTGTTGGGCTTATATACATGAACATTTTGGCACCGATAATACTGAAATGCTAAACAAATATATACAAAATAAAATAACCGATCAAGAATTTGTAAAAGCTGATGTAAAATTATGGGAAATGAGTAGTGACAAAATAGTAAATGAAAAATACATAAATACAATACTTGATGAAATCAAGCCAGTAGATGGTGCTGAAGAATTAATTGTAGGCTTACATAGTAAAGGAATTGAAACTATTTTTCTGACTGGCGGAATAAAATTTCTTGCGGACAAGTGGGCAAAAAAATGGAATATGAAAAAACCCTTAGCAAACGATTTGATTGACGGAAATGATGGGCACCTGATGGTTCATATTAATGCTAGTGGGCACGCAAAAGGCCCTGTAATGGATCAATTGCTGAAGAAAATGGAATTATCCAAAGAAAATGTTGCCGCAGTAGGAGACACTGTAGTTGATTTACCATTGTTTGAAAGAGCTGGCTTATCAATTGCCGTAAATACTAATCAAAAAGAGGTTTTTGAAAATGCGAACTATCACCATAATGATAATCTAAAAAAACTTATCAATATTATCTCTGAATGGTAGGAAGTATTAATACAGCGTATACTTATCATCAGATGTGTCTCCCCACAAGAATATACTAATTTTAGCAGCAATAATTCTTGCTCTAATGCTTGTAGAGATGGCAGAAGCAGACGAAATAGACGTCGATATAACTAATATAAAATACACAAATGATTTTGAAAATGGTGAGGCTGTGAATATTGTTCCTAGCGGGAAAAATGAATCTACAGAATACAGTTTTAGAATATTTGATGATGATGATGATTTTCCTGATGACTGGGAAGAACCGTCATTTGATGACAGTGATTGGGACTTAGGAAGTGCCCCTTTTGGTAACAAAGCAAATGATGATGTAGAGCCAGGTACCATATGGCAATCTGAATATACTGATGACAATGACGGTGATAAAGATTACATAATCATAAGAAAAAATTTCATTATTGAAGATACGTCTGCAGTATTAGGTGGTAAAATAAAATCAGCTTATACTAATTATTATGCCGTATATTTGAATGGACAACAAATTCAAAATTGTTTAAGTTATAGCGGAGGGTGCTATGAAGGTGAGGCTGAATATTGGAATAAAGATATCAGTATAAACATAAATCTTTTCACAGAGGGAAATAATACTCTTGTTTTAGTTGGTAGAGACAGTCTTTGGGGTGGCGGTGACAACACAACCTGGCTAGATTGTGAATTAGATTTAAAGGTTCAATCTTGGAGCGAAAAACCCATTGTTCTTGGAGATGACTTAGTACTTGGAATTGATTTCTTCAACAATGAAGAAAGTAATCTTACCAATCTGAATGTGACTCTAGAAATAGATGGGACGGAATTTGCGAATCAGGCCATTGAAATTGAAAACAATAAAACTTTTGAGTGGAGAGTTGAATGGACGCCAGATAGACTAGGTGAATTCAACGTAACAGCAAAGGTTCTAAATGAAAGCCTAACAAGATTTATACATGTAGGATATTATGCCTACAATTTTTCAGTAGATGATGATTATAATGTAGGTAATACCAGCGAACTCTTAACTTACAATATAACTATATCAAACGAAGGTGATGTGGATGACAATTACACTTTTCAAATATTTGGAACATATAGTGCTTGGGAAGTAGATTTTGTCCCAAGTGTCATTAATCTCGCTCCAGGTGAAACTGGAACAGTTATACTTGAAATAACTCCTGATAACAATACTTATTCAGGAATTTATGAATTAACCTTGACTGCGCGTTCACAATATCATGGTGAAATAGAAAACATGATTGTTCAAAGTGGACGTGATAATGAAACTGAATGGAAATGGGTGAATTCAACAGGAGGCAGGCTTTACGAAGAAAGTAACACAACATGGACAGAGATTGATTTTGTACCAAACTCAAATTGGACTCTCTCTCCTGCGCCATTCGGAGACGATGATCTAAGTGGCATCGGCTACAATACTGAATGGTCGGGAAACAATTATGCATACTTTAGGCATGTTTTTTACATAGATGATCTTAGTAATTACGAAAATGATACGCTCAGCCTGAATATGGCTGCAAATAATTATGGAACGTACTATCTAAATGGGGAAGAAATATTCGATGATTTGGGATGGGGAAGTGGACATTATGCCGAATATTGGAATGATGAAATTAAATTCAATTCAAGTATATTGAAAGAAGGAAAGAATGTTCTAGCCTCTGTAGTTAGAGAAACAGGGAACACGCAATGGTTTGATGAAGAACTAGTCAGTGTAACGCCTAAATCCTCTGCTTGGGGATTCCAACCAGAATATCTTTCTCTTAAACTTGAAGTGCTACCAGTATATGATTTTGAATTAGTAGCCCCAATAAGTGATAAATCTGTATCACAAGACGAATTATGCTGTGAAGAAGAATGGAATTATAGATTTGAAATATGGGCATATAATCAAGGCAACATAGAAGATTCATATGAGATTAGCATAACTCTGAATGATACAATTAACTTTACAATCGTAGATTACGACTCAATTATACATGCTGATTTTGCTGAAGAAGCAACCATAAATCTAACTATTGCTCTAAACGCTTCTGTTACTGAATTCTCAACTGGCGAATTTAATATTTCTGTGACTTCAATGAATTCAACTACTTCAGATACGAAATATATTATTGTTAAAGCAAGATTGTACGTCATTCCTGATACTCTATCGCCTGGAACTTATGCTCAATCGCCTGACCTAGTTAACAATTCATCTTTTGAAGTTAATTGGTATGTGCATGATTGGTACAAAACCAATGAAATTATGGGAAACGACACAAAATATTTCATCATAGAATATATGACTGACAGTGGAACTAATGGTGAAACTTGGGGAGATTGGATATTTTGGAATAATTTCTCCAGTGAAATTAACTCTGCAATATTTCCTTATGGCATTGATGGACACAGGTATCGTTTTAGATCTATGGGGGGTGATAATGAAGGCCTTGTAGAAGATAAAGAAGATAAATATGATAGCCAGACATTAGTAGATCTTTCCGCACCATACGCCAATGTGAATTTAAGATTATCAAGTAATCTTACTAATTTAGACTATATTGAAATTGAATGGAACATAAATCATCCAAATATTACTAGTTATAGCATAGAATATCATCTTAATGACAGTCAAGCATGGATAACTATAGAAGAAAATACTCTAGCAAAATGGGTAGGATTCAATATACCCATAGATGGGATATATGAATTTAGAGTATTAGCTTACGATGAAGCTGGTAATGAAGGCATTTCAAACACGACCGATAAATTAACTGTTGACAGAATTGCTCCAGTTACTAATCTTGTAGATATTCCTGAACTGATTGGTTCAAATTCAATCATTATGGATATAGAAAACTTAGATGACACCGTAAATCTAAGTTTGTATTATTCATTGTCTAAAGAAGGAGAAGAAATATTTCCACTGGAATGGATACTATATGGTGAATATGTGGTCAATGATTTTCCTATTTCGATTAATACAATTAATGAAAATCATTATTATTTCAGAATTATAGCATATGACTTAGTTGGAAATTACATTCTTAATGAAAGTTATGAAGAATTCATAGTTGATCAAGACATACCTAAGAATATTAGAAATTTGGAACTAAAAGACACTAACGAAATTAACAATGAGACTACTGATATTGCAATTACATTCCAAAGTTCTCAATCACAGGATGTTGCAGGATATCGTATTTATCGCTCAATTAATCAAAATGAAACTGGAGAAATAGTAGGCTATTTAGAATCTGGAGAACTTTATTTGTCTTACAGAGATTTAGATGTAGCGCTTGGGCATAAATATTACTACTCTGTAGTGGCAGTAGATAGAATGGATTATGAATCTGATGTTGAAGTCAGCTTTATAGTTCTTGAAATAGAAGAAGAAACTGTGGAAAAAAGTGAAAATGAAAGTTCCAGTAATCCCCTTTTTATTGGTGCTGGACTTTTAGGACTTGTTGGTTTAGGAGGTGCAGGATATTATTTCATAGGAAATAAAGGTAATGAAGAATTAGTCACTGGAATTGCAGAAGTTGTTGAGACTGAAGAAAATTTAGAAAGTGAGGTAACTGATTCTAAATTTACAGAAATAGATGGGGAATTATTGTGTAGTGCTTGCGGATCTATGTTTGAAATATCTGAAGAGAAGATTTGTCCGTCATGTGGAACATTTGATGAATAAAACAAAACTTCAATAAAAGAGGGCTTATAGAATAATATGACCAATGTCTTGATTGATAGAAAGGATAAAATTGGAATTGTTACTGTTAATCGTCCTGAACAGATGAATAGCCTAAATTCAAAAACAAGAACAGAGATGGCTGAAGCTTTTGAAAAACTTGGAAATGAAAGCTGTATTTCTACTATAATCTTGGCTGGAGCATCAGGAAAGGCATTCATTGCTGGTGCTGATATTAAAGAATTCTTGAAACTTGATTTGGAAACTGAAAAAGATCTCAAAGAAGATTGGATAGTAACTGAAATAATTGAAAACTTATCAAAGCCTGTTATTGCTATGATAGATGGCTTTTGTTTAGGAGGGGGCTTAGAAATTGCAATGGCTTGTGATTTGAGAATAGCTAGTAATAGAACTAAATTGGGCCAACCTGAAATAAATATTGGAATCATACCTGGGGCTGGTGGAACTCAGAGATTAACTAGACTAATTGGTGAAGGACGTGCAATGGAAATGATTCTTACAGGAAGAATGATAAAAGCTGAAGAAGCTTTACAATATGGAATTCTAAATTTTGTCTTTGATCCTAAAGAATTGGAAATTAAAACTATGGAAATTGCAAAAACTATTGCTGAAAAATCACCCTATGCAATTGAACGAGCAAAAAGAAGCGTTAAATCAGTCTCAAATATGAAGCTCGAAAAAGGCCTTCAATTTGAACGTGAAATGTTTCTAGAATGTTTTAATTCTGAAGATGGAAAGGAAGGTATTACTGCATTTATGGAAAAAAGAAAAGCTAATTTTAAAGG
>Ga0208639_1000949_pt1 | contig 20269 bp, 18 predicted proteins | sample ETNtaG_33_FD_185772 | JGI IMG/M metagenome (GOLD analysis project Ga0208639, IMG submission 185772) | Marine microbial and viral communities from oxygen minimum zone, Eastern Pacific Ocean - ETNP201310SV76 (SPAdes) (version 2) | ecosystem: Environmental > Aquatic > Marine > Oceanic ...
CTTAAGTTTGCATGGATGCCATATTACGACTGTAGCGGATCCAAATCTTGGCAAAGCTTAATCATTTAATTTTGATGTGACGTTACAAATAACACAGCAAAGTGATATAAGGAAAGCTCTCTCAGTTCTAGAAGTAAGTATACATAACTATTTCGAGTTTTGCTGTTGCAGCTATAAATAAATTTCTTGAAGAGAGGTAAGAGTTCGGCGGTTTAGATCGAATACAAGCTATTTTTATACTACCAATTTATTAAGGAGGGTAAGCTATGAAAAAAGTGATAATGACGTTGGTTATCGCGTTTAGTGTAGTGTTCTTGTGTAACGCAAAAGTTGGGTTTACACAAGAAGGAATGGAACAAAGGTTGGACTATTTAGAAACCAGGATTAGTGAAATTACTACGGTTCAGGAGGATAACAAAAGCACTTTAGATTCACTGAAGGGGCTTCAAGACAAAGTTTCGCTTGGTTTTGGTCTGCGTACGCAATTTTCAATGACAGAGGATGCAGCAGGTACCAAAAACGACGGTGTAAGTGGCGGAAGAAGCTGGGATAAAAATTTTGATGTTACAAACATGCGTATGTACATGGGTGCCAAAATTACCGACCAGATAACTACGACATTTAATACAGAAATATATAATGATGATGGAGAAGATACAGTGCGCTTGTTGGATGCTTTTGCGGAGTATACGTGGAGCGACAAACATCACATACGTTTTGGAAGGCATCTGCCGGCCAGCGACCGTTATAATCTTGACGGGCCGTACTATCAGAACGCTTATGACTTTCCGGGTCCGGGAATATCCATGTATCCCTTCAAGCAAACCGGCCGTGTTGAAGGAATATCTTATTGGGGGCAGCTCGACGGTGGAAAATTCAAGTATCAGTTCTCAGCGGCTGAAGGTAAAGAAACTGCAGGTGGGCCCAATGATGATCCAGACCATTTGTTGACTTCAGGTCGTTTGACGTTGTGTTTATGGGAAAAAGAACCCGGTTATTACAATAGTAGCGCTTTCTACGGCGCGAAAGATGTGTTTACTATAGGTTTAGTGGGGGTTTACCAGTCAGATGCTGCAGGTACCGCTGCGAATCCGACCGATTATAGAGCTTGGAATATCGATGTCCTGCTTGAAAAAACCTATGATTGGGGCACTATAGACATAGAGGCTGCCTATTTTGATTATAATTGCGGGGACACCTCCGGTGGCACAGGGACTCTTGGTGGCGCTGGTCAAGCTTGGGAGGCTGGGCTAAGTTACCTGTTTCCTGAAAAAATGAATTTATTTTGGGTTGAGGGGCAACTGCAACCAATTTCCCGTTATGTCTCATATGATCCTACCGACGCAGATACAGCCAATCAATGGTCTCGTTCAAAACTGGAATTGGGTTTTAATTACATCATACAGCCTTATAACGCAAAGGTTTCCTTGATGTGGTCCAATACACACCTTGGTTCTACCGGCGGTGAAGCTGATTGGAATGAAGATCAGCAATCAGTGAAACTCGGGATGCAATTTCAGCACTAAAAGTTGTATGTGAACCATTCAACATGGGGTAGTGTTTAACGGATAACATTGTCGACTCACAAGAAAGGAGGTTTTTTTTACTATCATAATTTTAGTTTTATCAAACTAAAGTGAAAGAGAAAGGAGAAGCAAATGCATCAAAAAAGTAAAAAAAGCATTTTTGGTTGGAGTAAGCGCTGTGCAGTTATTACCGTTGCAGTTGCCATGATTATGTTTGTTGGGTTACAGGCTGCCAAAGCAGGGGAAATTGATCCCTCCAAGCCACCCATTAAGGTTGGGGTAATGCATTCTTTGAGTGGTACCATGGCAATAAGTGAAGTTGCTATTAAAGACGTGGTATTAATGGCAATTGAAGAGATTAATGCTGCTGGTGGTCTTTTAGGTGGAAGAGAGGTTGTTCCAATCATAGAAGATCCTGCCTCAGACTGGCCTACATTTGCAGAAAAGTCCAAGAAACTTATACTTAAAGACAAGGTATGCTCTGTTTTTGGTTGCTGGACTTCCGCAAGTAGGAAAGCATGTCTACCGGTATTTGAAAAATATAACCATTTATTGTGGTATCCTGTTCAGTATGAAGGAAATGAGTGTTCCAAGAATGTAATTTACTCAGGAGCCGCACCAAATCAACAGACAGGTCCTGCAGTGTCGTGGCTTTTAAAACAGGGCAAGAAAAGGTTTTATCTGTTGGGTTCGGATTATATATTCCCAAGGACTACAAACATGATTATCAGGGGACAACTTGAGGAAGAGGGTGGTGTTTTAGTGGCGGAGGAATATACTCCACTTGGGCATATGGAATATTCTACTGTTGTGAATAAGATTAAACAGGCAAAACCTGATGTTATATTCAGTACAATCAACGGCGACAGCAATGTGGCATTTTTCAAACAATTGAAAGCAGCCGGTATTTCGGCTAGAGACATTCCTGTTATGTCGGTGAGTATTGCTGAAGAGGAAGTTCGAGGTATTGGTGGTGATAACGTGGCAGGTCATTATGCCGTGTGGAATTATTTCATGAGTCAAGATAACCCGGTGAATGATGTTTTTGTGGAAAATTATCAGAATCGTTTTGGGAAGGATCGCGTCACGGATGACCCAATTGAGGCACAATATATTAACGTAAAGGTATGGGCCATGGCAGTAGAAAAGGCCGGCTCTGATGATGTAAATGCCATACGTGAGGCTGCAAGAGGACTGGAATATCTGGCACCCGAGGGACCTGTACGGCTTGATGCCGAGAATCATCATTATTGGAAAGTTGTGCAGATTGGCAAGCATTTGAAGAATGGTCAGTTCAAGGTTGTATGGAGTACACCTGGTCCTGTACGTGCTATGCCTTGGAGCAGGTTCACTGATCCAGACAAAGATTGTGTTCAATCCAAAGGTGGAACAATTACTATAGCCGAAGGTGAGAGAGGTGCTGACTATGAAGAAATGACTCCGGCTGATATGGCTAGAATTAGTAGTGGTGGGGCCGCTGCCTCAGGTTGTGAGGCACCCTGCTGCAATTAGAAAGCAGAGTGGAGAAACTGGAAAAATGGATGAATAGTTTTAAGTCAAAATAACTGGCTAATAATTTTTCTCATGTAAAATTTAGTCAGATTCATTTTTCAGTTAGAGTTTTTAATAAATCATTTTGTAATTCTTGAGGCGGAAGGCTCATTAACATTTTAATGAGTCTTCCGCTATCAGTTAGAAGATAAGCATAAGAAATCTTCGAAGTTGTAAGACTATATTTCCCTCCCGAGTACAAATTTTCTCATCATCACATTTCTAACAATTGTGACGGTTTTTGAGTTAATCTGAGGGGAGAAGGCTCATTAATATTTTGAAGATTAATTATTAATAGGGCAGGGTTAGATGCTTTCACATTTAACCGGAAACAACCTTAATATCTTTAAAGGTTAATAATGAGTCTTCCGCTCCAAGTTAATAGATTAGCATAAAAAGGAATCTTCATAGTTGTAATACAATATTTCTCTCTCGAGTACAATCACTTCTTACATTGTTTTCCCAAAATGAAAACTGTTTTTGGGTTAATCAGAGGGGGGAGATTCATTGATCCATTAATTAATATCTTTGAAGATTAAATAAATCCAAGGACAAATAAAAGAACCTCACCATTTGACCTGGAACAACCTTAATACCTATAAAAGGTTAATAATGAGTTTCCCGCCCTCAGTTAAATAATTGCCATAAAAATCTTTTACCGTTTAATCCTGTACTGGTATATGCAAAAAATATCATTAAAGAGTTGATTTTATCTTATGCTGTATAGTTCAAAGGGTTTGTTTATATGTTCATTAACGAGCATAGTATTGTATATTTTAAAAATTGGTCTAATTATACTATTTTCAGAAAATAATGTTGTATAATTGCAGTTGAAATGTATACTGAAATTTTCTGCAATTTTGAAGACGTTAATAGGCAATGTATATGTGGTTATTTAATATTTATAAAAGCGAAAACAATTTTTTATATCATTTAAGTATGAAGTTCTCTAGGAAAATAGCAGTTTTAATGTTTATTGTTTCTGCATTAGTTTTAGCTCAAGTGGCTTTTTCAGAAGCCGCATCTAAAGACAATGTAGATAGGTTTATTTCAATGCTGTCAGATGAGGATAAAGGCGTTAGGGAAAGTGCCGTCAGGGAACTTGGAAACCTTGAAGATCCTTCAGTCCTTGAGGCGTTGAATGACTTATGGAATGAAGAGATGGAAGACGAGGTAGTTTTCGCCATAGAAATCGCGGTTAGTAAACTCCAGTTATTAGATATAGATAAAGCAGTGAGGATGAATGGCGCAGAGGGATTGGGTGAAAAGGCTGGTACGCGTACTGCAGTGGATGCTACGGTAGGTGAGATAGAGGGAGCCTCTCTTTTTAAACAGCTCATGGTAGATGATCAGGAGATGATGGTTATCATTACCGTGCTGGAGAAGGCCTTGGCCATAGAAAAAGAGAAGAAAGTAAAAAAAGCGATTACTATAGCTATTCAGAGGTATAAACTATCAGACAGAGATAAGGATGTCCGTAAAAAAGCCGCTGAATTCTTTGGTGAACTGGCACATCCTGATACCGTTATGTTCTTAGGAAGGGCATTGGAAAGTGAACAGGACGAAGAAGTAAGTGCTTTTATAAAAGATGCAGTAAGTAAGACAGAATGGAACGACCAGGTCGCTATTACACTCAAGCAGCTATTTAACGGTATCACCATCAGCTCACAATATCTCCTTATTGCTCTTGGCCTTGCAATTACCTTTGGAGTAATGGGTGTCATTAATCTTGCCCATGGTGAGTTTATGATGTTAGGGTGTTATGTTGCCCTGGTGGCACAGGGTATTTTTGCAAGTTTCTTTCAGCCTGTTTTAGGGCTCTATTGGGCACTGGCTATACCGTTATCTTTTATTTTTACAGCGGGTTTGGGATTTGCGTTAGAACGTTCTGTTATTCGCTTCTTGTATAAACGACCTCTCGATACCCTGTTGGCGACATGGGGTGTCAGCCTGCTTCTTCAACAGGCGATAAGAAATTACTTTGGTGCTAATAATATTGATGTACCAAGTCCAAGCTGGCTTCTAGGGGGCGTTGAAGTCCTTGTCGGATTGTATTTGCCTTACAAGAGATTGTATATAATTGGTTTTACGATTTGTGTTGTTGCTGCCATATACTGGTTATTTTATCGAACTCGTTTTGGGTTAAAGATAAGGGCGGTAATGCAAAATCGCGAGATGGCAGATTGTTTGGGTATTTCCACCCAGAGAGTAAATGCCTTTACGTTTGCGCTGGGTTCAGGGTTGGCAGGCCTTGCTGGTTGTAATATGAGTTTATTAAGTTCTGTAGGTCCCACTACCGGCCAGAATTATATTGTAGATTGTTTCATGGTAGTAGTGCTGGGTGGTGTTGGTAAAATTGTTGGTACTATAGCAGGAGCATTTAGTTTGGGTGAAACCAATGCGATACTTGAATTTTTTACAACGGCAAATAAAGGCAAGGCTTTGACGTTTATCGCTGTTATTATATTTTTGCGTTTTAGACCAACGGGATTATCAGCATCAAAGGGGCGTGAAGACGTGAGGCTTGAAACGCATTAGTGAAGATTGGTTTATGTCCACATGCTTTTTTCAATAAAAGATTTGGGTAATTGAGGATATGAACATTTGTGGAAAAATGTAATATGAATAATAAAAAGGTTGGCGGCATAAACGAATGGATTATAGCAGGGATTGTACTCTCTATATTTCTGATAGTAATCCCTTTGCTTAATAAACTCCCTGGTGAAGATTCATGGCTTCGGATAAGTGAATTTCGTATAAACCTGTTAGGGAAGTTTTTGGCATTTGCTATCCTGGCTATGGGATTAAACCTTGCCTGGGGATATACGGGTATCTTAAGTCTTGGGCAGGGTGTATATTTTGGACTTGGTGGATACTGTATGGCCATGTACCTGTTGCTTAAGGTAGGTGCCTCAGGCCATTACGGAAGTGCGTTACCTGACTTTATGGTGTGGAATCAAATTACAGAACTTCCCTGGTTCTGGAAACCGTTTAATTATGCATGGGTAGCTATACCATGTGTTATCCTCGTTCCAATGGCGCTTGCAGCAGGATTCGGATACCTTCTATTTAGAAGCCGTGTCAGGGGTGTATATTTCGCCATTGTAAGTCAGGCGCTGGCCCTCGTACTTGCTATTACGCTGGTTGGTAATCAACCTTATACGGGTGGAACAAACGGGCTAAATGATTTCAGAACTATTTTTGGATTTCCACTCAGGGGGCCTGATTTGCCAAAAACTGAATTTGGTCTTTATATAGCATCAGTAATTATATTGTTTGGGGTCTACTTAATATGCCGTTGGATAACCCGTTCTAAACTTGGAAGGGTACTGAGGGCAATCCGTGACGATGAAAACCGGGTACGGTTTTCCGGCTATGACGTTGCAAATTTCAAAATTTTTATTTTTGCAGTAGCTGCTGGTATGGCTGGTATCAGTGGGGCGCTGTTTGTTCCACAAGTGGGAATTATATCTCCTTCTAATGTTGGTGTTGTTCCTTCTATTGAGATGGTGTTATGGGTCGCTGTTGGCGGGAAAGGAACTCTTGCAGGTCCTTTATTAGGAGCACTTATCGTAAATTATGCAAAAACTATATTTAGTGAATTATATCCCGGTATATGGCTTTACTTTTTGGGTGCATTGTTTCTTTGTGTGGTTGTGCTTTTTCCCAAAGGTGCAATTGGGATCGTAGGTCAGATAAAGAATTTATATTCAAAAAAACCAAAACATACTGAACGAAAGAAAACCAACATTATGGAAAGAACAAAAACTGAGGAGAGATCGATTAAAGAAGGATGATTAACTGAAGAGAGTGAATTATGCGCAAAGAAACGATTTTGTACGTGGAGGGTGTGACAGTCAGTTTCGATGGTTTTCTGGCATTGAAGGAATTGAGTTTCTATATGGATTATGGTGAACTTCGTGCTATGATAGGCCCAAATGGGGCTGGAAAGTCGACAATGCTGGATGTGATTTGTGGTAAGACAAGAGCTACTAAAGGACGAGTGATCTTCGGAAAGAACGATACAAACATTACAAAAATGCTTGAACAGGATATTGTAAAAGCCGGAATAGGTAGAAAATTCCAGAATCCCTCTATTTTTTCAAATCTTACAGTGTTTGAAAATTTTGAATTATCTCTGCGCAAAAAAACAAAAGGTGTATTTTACACATTGCTTACGAGAAAAACTGCGAAAGATCGTGAGAAAATATATTCAGTTTTAGAAACTGTTGGGCTGGTTGATAAGGCCGATGTAATGGCGGGTTCGCTTTCCCATGGAGAAAAGCAGCGGGTTGAGATTGGTATGGTTGTAGCTCAAGACCCGGAATTAGTACTATTGGACGAACCTGTTGCCGGCATGTCCGTTAAGGAAACAGAAAGCACAGCAGAACTCATACTGTCGATTTCCAAGAACCACACTGTCCTTGTGATAGATCACGATATGGATTTTATTAAATCAATAGCACAAAAGGTGACTGTCCTACATGATGGTATGGTCTTATGTGAAGGGACAATGGATGAAGTGCAAAAAGACGAACGGGTCATAGAGAAGTATTTAGGGAGGGAAAAATAGATAATGTTTATGTTAAACATTGAAGATCTTAATGTCTTTTATGGGCAAAGTCATATCCTTTTTGATGTAAGTATGAAGGTTAAGCCGGGAGAGACTGCTTGCTTGCTTGGTCGAAATGGTGTGGGAAAGACAACGTTGCTAAAGGGGGTTATGGGGCTTCTTCCGGCCAGTAAAGGGAAAATTTATTTAGACGATAATGATGTTACTAAAACATCACCTGCTCAAAGGGCCAAATTAGGCATGGGATATGTTCCTCAGGGACGCGACATATTTCCTCAACTTACTGTGCAAGAAAATCTTTTGGTGGCATTAGAAGCCAGGAGGGATAATATTCGTAAGATACCTGATGTAGTCTTTGAATTATTTCCTGTGTTGAAAGAATTTCTGGACAGAAGAGGTGGTGATCTGAGCGGAGGGCAACAGCAGCAACTGGCCATTGGACGAGCCCTGGCCCTGGACCCAAAACTTTTAATACTGGATGAACCTACAGAAGGGATTCAGCCCTCGATTATTTTGGAGATCGAGGATATTATTCGACGCATAAAAAAAATGTCAGATATAGCTATTTTGATGGTGGAACAATACCTGGAATTTGCATGGCGTGTTGCTGATGACTATTACATCATGGCCAAGGGTTCTATCATCGAAAGTGGACGTACTAAAGACGTACCTTTAGAGAATGTGCAAAAACATATAACGATATAACATTAATGAGTAAAGCACATTTTCTTTCTTTGCTATTTACGGACCTGAAAGTTTAGGAGGTCATATAGGAATATGGAAATACAAATTACTGCGGATACCTTGTGGGTTCTCATTGCAGCAGTACTCATTTTCCTGATGGGGTTGGGTTTTGCTTGTGTAGAAAGCGGTTTTACCCGTACCAAGAATTGCGTAAATGTTCTTTCAAAGAACTTTATAGTTGTTGCGGTGGCAACAATTGCATTCTGGTTTTTCGGCTTTGGACTTATGTTTGGTGATGGCAATCCCCTTTTTGGATTAAAAGGAGTTATGTTTATGAGTGGAGGGGATAATAGCCCTTCGACTGGAGATAATTATAAGGGAGTATATTCGGCACTTGGTTGGGTTGGTATTCCTTTAGCGGCAAAATTTTTCTTTCACATGAAATTTGCGATGGTTGCCGCAAGTATCATCTCTGGTGCTGTTGCGGAGCGTATTAAATACAGTGCGTTTATAATATTTTCATTCTTAATGGTTGCTTTCGTGTATCCGGTTGTTGGACATTGGGTTTGGGCTAATGGGTGGCTGGCTGCAAAAGGGATGTTTGATTTTGCCGGATCAACAGTTGTTCATTCAGTTGGAGGATGGGCGGCATTATCCGGTGTTCTGCTTTTAGGACCTCGTATGGGGAAATACAATCCGGACGGTTCCATTACAACAATCCCCGGACACAACATGCCCTTGGCATTAATTGGTGTATTTGCCTTGTGGATAGGCTGGTTTGGTTTTAATGTTGGAAGTACAATGTCTGCCAATCCGGGATTAATTGCACACATAGCTCTTACTACAAATATGGGAGCATGTACTGGTATCCTGGGGGCTACAATGGCATCCTGGATTATTTTAAGAAAACCCGGTTTAGGAATGACGCTTAACGGTTGTTTAGGTGGGCTTGTTGCTATAACCGCATCATGTGCAGTTGTGAGTGTTGCCAGCGCTGCCATTATAGGATTTATTGCAGGATGGTTAGTGGTATTATCAGTCATGTTCTTTGATAAAATGAGGATAGACGACCCTGCAGGGGCTTTGTCCGTACATCTGGTTAACGGTGTCTTTGGTACGTTATGTGTGGGGCTCTTTGCGGAGGGACAATATTTGCCTCAAAGCGTTGGAAATGGACTATTTTTTGGCGGAGGAGGTTCTTTGTTAGGTGTACAATTTATGGGTGTGTGGGCTGTTGCTTTGTTTGCTTTTCTATTTTCAGGCATTTTCTGGCTTATGCTGAAATATACAATTGGAATTCGCGTTGATATCAGTACTGAATTAGAAGGTCTTGATATCGGAGAGCACAACAATGTAGCGTATCCCGATTTTGTAATTAGGCGAGCGGGTGATACATTCGTTTCTACGTCAAAAGCCTTGGTAGGCGGTGTGGCGGGCATTCCACAAGAAAAAACACCTCTGCCTATAAAGCCTATCCCGAAAGGTAAATCCCCAGTTCAAAAAATCGAAGCTATTGTCCGTCCGGAAAGACTTCCGTTTGTAAAAAGTGCCCTGGAAGAAGCAGGTTGTCCTGGCATTACGATAGCTCAGATAGACGGTCATGGAATGGAAAAAGGTGTTACACAACAATGGAGAGGAGGACGGTACAAAGTAGACCTCCTGCCGAAGATGAAGATTGAGATTCTTGCCGAAAAAGCGGATGTTGATAAGTTTGTGAATGTAATTGTTCAGTCGGCTCAAACCGGTTCTTTTGGTGATGGACTGGTATTTGTTTGTGATACAAATGGTATTATTAATATTAGAACTGGTGAAGAGGGTTCCTCCGAAATAGATTAACCAGGAATTATTCAAATCTATCTGATGAAGTTCTATACTATTTTGTACGTAGTGATAGTTAGTACATTTATTTCCAGTTGTGTTTTTTCTGATGATTTTCAATCCTACCATTTATTAAAAGAAAGTGGATCAGGTATAAGTAGCCATGATGTAAAATACGAAGAAAAAATTATAACCCAAGTAAAGAATTCAAAATCATTAGTAGAAAGCCAACCTGATATTTTCTTTGAAGAGCCAGTCTACAATTTTGGTAAAGTTTATAAAAATGTAGATGTGGAGCATTTCTTCATGTTTGAAAATCGTGGGACAGAAGATTTAATAATTGAAAACATAAAGGCTTCGTGTGGTTGTATTGTATCTGAAGCAACTACATCTAAAGTGCTTCCGGGAATGTCTGAGGGTATTGTTGCGATCCTTAAAGGTATTCCTGATACAGGTGCCATATCCAAAAACATAAAAATATATTCAAATGATCCGGACACCCCTGTTTACACTCTTAAGCTGCTAGGTGAGATAATCGAAGATATTACAATAAATACGTGGCAGATAAGTTTTGGGTGTGTTCCTAAGGGTAAAAAAGTGGAGGTGGAAATAGATGTCAAACCACGTCCTGGATTCAAATTAGAAATAAAAAATGTGATATCAACGAATTCTGATATTAGTATTAAGTACAAGAAAGATGAAAAGGAGAACGAACATGTTGTTGTGGCGATATTAAAAGATACTGCTACGGTTGGGGTTCTGACGGGTAATATTCAAATACTTACAAATAGCGAGAGGCAAAGCAGGGTGATAATTCCATTTTCTGGAGAGGTGCTCGGAGATGTTCGCCTATACCCATCGCATTTATATTTTGGTGTAATCAAGAAAGATAATAAATATGTAAAATCGGTATTTATTACCTTGTTAAAAGAAAATATCAGGATTGATAGAATTGAAGTCCAACCTGATTTTCTAACTTCAGAAATCATAACAGATCCTCGAAAGAATATCGGTGAAGAAGAATACGTAACCTTGCATTCAAACTTTTGGGAAGCTTCCACAGATTTTTCTCAAAAGAATATTCTTGAAAAAAAAGGCAGACCCCTTAGAATTCTAACCAGGATAAATGGAAATGCACCGGTTGGGGAAATAGAAGGCGTATTAAAGGTGTATACTAATAGTAAAATACAACCGATTATTAATATTCCGGTATCTGCCGAGATAATCGATTAATTGTTATAAGGAATAATTGAGAAGGGAGATTGTTTTGTAATGATGTTATCACCGCGTGAGATTGATAAGATGCTTATTTATTCTGTAGCAGATTTAGCCAGAAAGCGAATGTCACGTGGCTTGAAGCTGAACTATTCGGAAGCGATTGCGGTGATTACAGAGACTATTCTTGAGGGAGCAAGGGATGGTAACAGTGTTGCTGATTTAATGCAATTAGGGAAAAAGGTACTAAAGAGAGAAGATGTAATGCCCCGTGTGCCGGAGATGGTTCATCTGGTACAGGTAGAATGTACATTTCCTGATGGAACAAAACTAGTCTCCTGCCACGATCCTATTATATAAATTAAACTTCATCACTTTGTATTTAAAAATAGCCTTAGAAATACCGGAAATTGACAGGTCAAGATAAAGTTTTTGACGTGGAGGAAATATGAGTGAAACTGTTGAATATATTGTCGGACATGATCCAATAGAAATTAATGCTGGACGGGTTACTCTTGGAATGTCGGTAAGAAATACAGGAGATCGTCCAATTCAGGTAGGTTCTCACTTTCATTTTTTTGAGACTAACAAGGCGCTTGATTTTGACAGAAGAAAGTCATTTGGAATGAGGTTAAATATACCCGCAGGAACCTCTATTCGCTTTGAGCCTGGCGACGAGAAGATGGTCGAGTTGGTTCAACTGGGGGGCAAAAGAGTGGTCATGGGATTAAACGGTTTGGTAAATGGAAGTACTTCTGAAAAGGGTGCATTGGAAGCTGCATTGAAAAAAGCAAAAGAATTGGGTTTCAAGGGTGCTTGAATCCATGGTTATCTAAAGGAAATATTAAGAGGTTTTTCTTATGGCAGATTTAACAAGAAAGCAATATGCGGATTTATACGGACCCTCGGTAGGTGATAAATTCAAGTTGGCAGATACTGAATTAGTATGTGAAATAGAAAAAGATTATCGTGTGCCGGGCGAAGAAGTTGTTTTTGGCGGAGGAAAAACTATACGGGAAGGAATGGGACAAAGTACCCAAACCAATAAAAATGGAGCATTAGACCTTGTTATAACTAACGTAATTATTATTGATCCGGTCCAGGGAGTAGTAATAGGAGATGTTGGAGTCAAAGATGGTAAGATTACAGGTATAGGAAAGGCGGGTAATCCGGATATTATGAGCGGTGTTCACCCAGACCTTATTATAGGGCCTGGAACGGAAGTAATTGCAGGTGAGCATCTCATCGCAACTGCAGGTGGAATAGACAGTCATATCCACATGATATGTCCACAGCAGGTTTACGATGCTTTGTCAAATGGAATAACGACATTCATAGGCGGCGGAACAGGACCAGCCGATGGAACAAGGGCCACCACGTGTACTCCGGGCCCATGGAATATCCAGAAGATGATTCTGGCTTGTGAAGGGTTACCCATTAACTGGGGTTTTAAAGGAAAGGGAAACAGTGCTGTACCAGAACCGTTAATTGAACAATTAGAGGCAGGTGCCTGTGGACTAAAAGATCACGAAGACTGGGGTACAACACCTGCGGTATTAGACCAGAGTTTATCAGTGGCCGATAAATATGATGTTCAAGTGTCAATTCATACTGACACATTGAATGAAGCAGGATTTGTGGAGGATTCATCTAAAGCCATCGATGGTAGAACAGTTCATACTTATCATACTGAGGGTGCGGGCGGAGGACATGCTCCAGATATTATGCGCCTGGCTGGCGAAAAGAATGTACTGCCATCATCAACAAATCCAACAAGACCTTACACAGTAAACACACTGGATGAACATCTCGATATGTTAATGGTCTGCCATCATCTTAACCCTTCAATTCCGGAGGATGTGTCCTTTGCAGAAAGTCGTATTCGTGCAGAGACAATAGCCGCAGAGGATGTGCTTCATGATCTTGGGATATTGAGCATGTATAGTTCAGATTCTCAGGCAATGGGAAGAGTTGGAGAAAATTTCATTAAGGCTATGCAAACTGCCGATAAGATGAAAAAGCAAAGGGGAAAGTTAGAAGAGGATGAACCGGGAAATGACAACTTCAGGGTTCTTCGTTACATTGCCAAATGTAACTTGAATCATGCAATTACGGAAGGTTTTGAGCATATATTAGGTTCGATAGAAACCGGAAAAATGGCTGATATTGTTCTTTGGCCTATTGCCTTTTTTGGGGCAAAGCCAAAGATGGTGATTAAGGGTGGGTTCGTGAATTGGGCCTTAATGGGAGATTCAAATGCCTCCATTCCAACACCGGAGCCAGTCATTTATCGTCCGATGTTTGGGGCTTTCGGAGGCGCGATGCATGAGACAAAGCTGACTTTACTTTCAAAAACAGCTGTGGAACTAGGTGTTCCTGAGAAAATTGGTATGCAGGGTGGATACGTTGCAGTTGAGAATTGTAGAGGGTTAACAAAAGCCCATATGGTAAGAAATGATGTAGCTCCAAAAATAGAGATTGATCCTGAAACATATCAGGTAAAGATTGATGGAAATATTGCTACTTGTGAGCCGGCAAAAGAATTAGCGCTGACACAGCTTTATTTTATGGTGTAAAGGAAAAGGAGATTTCTTGAACATTAGACATGTAGTGGAGGCGTCAAACGTAGATGATAAAGGTTATGTGTTAGATTCCTCCGAGGTAAAGCACGGTGTTGTCAGAGCGGGTAAGATATGGTCCTTGTCTGGTTTTATTGATCCCAGAACTCATCTAAACCTTGATTTTGTGGATCATCGGGTAACCGGATGTATTATTGCAAGTAGATTTATTAAACATGCTCCTGTAGAAATAAAGCAGGATGGATTTGTTTTTGCACACGTTAAGGAAGAAAGTTGCAAACACCTTGGATTCGTAGATATTGATGCACGAAGGATTGAATGGATGAAAAGGTGCCAGGTAAAATGAGGCTGATAACAAAACATATTGAAAATATTTAGAATATTTATTAAGAGTTTAACTCACACCCATTCTTTTCTATATGCTAGCCTTCATATCACAGTTCTGTGATTCGTATTTTTTCATAAACGTTCTAAAATAACCTTTCTGGTAATGGAACGCCTCCAAAACTCAGCTCAAGAATAGACATCGTAGCAAAATGACCCTCTTTATAGTTGATATATAGGGCTCAAAGAACAAAGCAATTTGCCTTTTGCTCATGGAAAAGGTAAAATGATAACGAGTTTTTTTTCTGATAGAGGAATATCTACTAAAGATATTTATTTTTTGATTACTAGAAACTACAGGGCAGAGAACTAACATGCTGATTATTAACGAAATATTGGGAAATATTAATACAGATGTGAAGTGGGAAAAACTTTATAGTGAGCCTGGTAGTAAAGGTTATGTACAAACTATAATGTTTAAACGTAAAGAATCAGAAAGGTCCCGGTTGTATAAGAAATTGCCGGGATTTGACCAGGAGATAGGGATAAATCTCAAAAGGGGTGCCATATTGTGCGATGGAGATGTTCTATATTATGAAAAGGGTGAGAAGATGTTAGTGGTAAAGATTGAAGCAGAGGAGATGATGGTACTTCATTTTGCAGAAAAATTCCATGATGACAAGATGCTTGAGTTAGCCGTTAAGTTGGGACATGCGATTGGTAATCAACACTGGCAAATAAAGGTTGCTGGAGGAAAGATATATGTTCCGATAGTGATCGACAAAAAAGTAATGGAATCAGTCATGAAAACGCATAATATTCAAGGCGTAAAATATTGTTTTGAGGAAGTGGTGGAGGAACAGATATCTGATAGGAAGTCTGGGTTCTCTCACGACTCGTTACATGGCCACCATCAGCACAAACATTAAGGAAAGGATACTTGGTAGTGAGTAATAATGGCAATGAAATACCATTAAGATGTGATGTGCCTGAATCCCGTTTAAGATCTTTTGCAAATGCACTTCAGATATCTGATACATTCTTTCCAGTGGGCATGTTTAACTTCTCTCATGGTTTGGAATCGTATGTTCAGGAGGAGATGGTGAAGAATGCAGATGATATTTTCGTTTTACTTGATGACATTCTTTCCCATCAAATTGCTCCTGCTGATTGTGTTGCATTGGCCAACGGTTACAGGGCGGCTGAACAGTCTGATTTAAATACCATTTTATTGCTAGATGAAATGCTTTATGCTATGAAGCTATCATTTGAAAACAGGGAATGTTCTGTGAAGACAGGGAAGTGCCTACTGACTAATATCCTTTTAATGGCTCCAGATAACTTAATCATACGTGATTTTAACGAAAAAGTCTGTGCGGGGGCCAGTCCTGGAAACTATGCAGTTGTATTAGGTTTAAGCGGGTATTTACTGGAGATAGCGTGCACTGAGGTGATGATGATAGAGCTGTATTCATTTTGTGTTAGTTTTGTTAGTGCGGCAATGAAGCTTGTTAAAATTGATCACTATACGGCAGTAAAGATAATCAATGATCTGCAACCTTTATTAGTTGATCTTATAAAAAAGCATATACATAAAGTACCGGACGAAATGTATTCCTGCGCACCATTAGTAGATATTATGTCCATAAGGCATGAACAGGCAACTGTCCGAATGTTTTTGAGCTGATCTACAATGTTTTTATAGATACTAAGTGAACATCTATGTTTGCAATGTTGTCTTAAGATTATGTCTTCAACTAGAAGATTTTAGACTGACAAATTAAAGCTGGATTTCTAAAGAAAGGAGCATTAATGGAAAACAAGATTCCACGAGTTGGGGTGGGAGGACCTGTCGGTTCAGGCAAAACAGCACTTATTGAAGCGGTAGTACCTGTATTGGTGAAGAATGGATACGATCCAATTATCCTGACCAATGATATTGTTACAAAGGAAGATGCTGAACATGTAAAGAGAACGCTACAGGATGTTATTTCGACTGATCGTGTTCTGGGTGTTGAGACAGGAGGGTGCCCTCATACAGCTGTGAGAGAGGATCCGAGTATGAATCTGATTGCCGTAGAGGAAATGGAAAAGAAGTTCCCGGATTCTCATATACTTTTTGTTGAAACTGGAGGGGACAATCTGACACTCACATTCAATTCCGCGTTAGTAGATTATTACATTTATGTGATTGATGTGGCTGCTGGCGAAAAGATTCCCCGCAAAAATGGCCCTGCTATTACCCAATCTGATCTACTGATTATTAATAAGATTGATCTGGCTTCATTTGTAAATGCTGATTTAAGAATAATGGAGCGTGATACTAAGTTAATGAGAAAAGATAAACCTTTTATCTTTACTAATTGTCATACCAAAGAGGGAATAGACGCTGTATACCAGTTAATAAAAAAAGAGGTACTATTTGAAGATTAATATTCACATAAAATGCTAAAACATAGCGTTGTTGATTCGCACGATTACTATACTCCTGTAAATATTCCATCAGAATTTAGCCAGTATGATCTGGAAGTTCCAGTACTCAATATTGGCAATGCAGGTAAAGTCGGATTGCTGGCCTTGGCCCTGGAAAATAGAGAGGGAAAGACGACACTTGTAGAGAATTATCATAAGGTTCCATTACAAGTTCAAAAAGCTCTTTATATTGATGAGAATATGCCTCATATGCCTTATATATATATTATGAGCCCGAGTGGTGGAATACTGCAGGGTGATAGGCTGAGGATAGACATACATGGCTATGAGGACACAACTTTTCACATTACGACCCAGGCTGCAACTAAGATTTACCGTATGGAGAAGAATTATGCAACTCAGGTTTTGAATATTACCCTGGATAAGGGATCATATGCAGAATTTTTACCTGATATGATTATACCTTATAGAGATTCTCGCTTTTATCAAGAAGTTAATCTAAAAATTCACGAGGATGCAACCTGTCTTTATAGTGAAATATTGCTGCCGGGACGTGTAACTTATGGAGAGTCATTTCTCTATGGAATATTTTATTCGCGTTTTCAGGCAACTGATCTATCGGGAAATTATAGATGTTTAGATAATATGGTTTTTTCGCCAAAGGCAAGTAATCCCAGGTCGTGTGGTATTCTGGATAATTGGGAGATTGTCGCGAACATTTATTTGCTAACCAGGAAAGTAGAAAGTAAAATGTTGAATACCGAAATAGAAAGAGCTGTACAAAAGGCTGATAATATATATTTGGCGTCCACGGTACTTCCTCATTCGGATGGCATTATTATCCGAATATTGGGTAGAAAATCAAATGATGTTGAACTTGTTTGCAAGCAAATATGGAATATTATCCGAATGAAATTACATGGAAAGCCTGCCCCAGACTTAAGGAAATAATAAACTATGTTAAAATTTAAGTATTATATTGAGAAAAATCAATGACAGAACAGAACCCAGGTAATATACAGGCACAAGGAGCAGAAAATGCTGCCCTCGAAAATAATTGCGCTGCAGTTTTGTCTGTAGCTGATACTGTACGGACTACACTAGGGCCAAAAGGATTGGACAAATTACTCGTGGATGAATTAGGTAACCGTTTTATTACAAACGATGGTGCAACAATAATGCTATCGATCAAAACGGTTCATCCTGTGGCAAAATTGGTTGTTGAAATTGCAGACAGGCAAGAAACGAAGGTGGGAGATGGCACGACCACTGCCGTTGTATTGGCTGCAGAAATGATAAAGGAGGGCAAAAGACTGATTGCTGATGTGGGCATTCATCCTACATTGGTTGTGAGTGGTATAGAGCTGGGGATTCAACGTTCTATTGAGCTTTTCAAACAGAAGGCTGTAAAGATTAACATGAAAGATGCTAGTCTTGCTCAAGTGATTTCAACGGCAGCCGGAAGTAGAATGGATGGAAACCAGGTTGTCTCTTTGGTTAGTGAAGCCCTTAACATTCTTAAAAATCCAAAGGAAAAAAAGGAAATGGTGGATTTGAAAAAAAGTATATTTCTAATTAATAACCCTGTGCTGGAAGACATGGTTTTTGATGGAATAGTTATTCAAAGGCAGTTCTTTGATCAACAGATACCTGATAAGATGGAAAATGTTAAGGCGATTCTTCTTAAAATAGACTTGAAGGAGATTAAAGAATCATTGGTCAAAGAGGTGAGAAACTATGACGAAATCGTGCGGATGAAAGAAAGTCAAACAAAAGTGACAAAAGAGATTTCTGATAGCATCTGTAAGACTGGTGCAGGTATTGTATTTGTATCTTCTGTCCATGCGGATGAACAACTCTTATCCAACCTTCTTGAAAAGAATATTATACTGATACATGTTTCTAACGAAGAACTTCTTAATATTGCAAATGCTTTAGACGTACAAGTGGTCAGGAGAAAAGAGGATATGGGGAAAATCTCAGCTGGTACTTTTAAGAGTGTATACTACGATGAAGAGAAAGGGTTATTCTTCTTAGAGAATCATGGACAGCGAAAAATGGTGACGATTATTATCAGTGGTGTTACAAAAGTGACATCTCAGGAGCGATGGCGTGCTGTGAAGGATGGTATTTCAGCAGCGCAGTCTGCTTTGACTGAGGGTATTGTTGCAGGAGGGGGAGCAGTAGAGCTTTACATCAGTGAGAGATTGAAAGAGGAAAACTTGAATAGTGGAGTAGATTCTATGGGTATTGAAGTGGTTGCACATGCCCTTTCCAGTATTATGCGTCAAATACTTACAAATGCAGGCTTCAATGGTTCCGAAAAAATGGCTGAGATCAAAAATAAATCCGGAGAATATGGCATTGATATTAATACGGGGAAGGAAGAAAACATGTTTGAGGCCGGCGTTGTTGATTCAGCAGGGATTAAGATTAATGCCCTAAAATCGGCGGCTGAAATTGTCAAGGCTGTTTTACGTATTGACCGTATATTAATTGCCCATTCCCCACATAATGCAGTTGTCGGAAAGTCTTCAAACGAAACAATCCTCAAAGATAAATAATAGAGATTTCATTATTTGGTATGTTATTTAACTTATGCTATTAGTTATAGAAGCTAAATACGCACTTCCTTCCCAATCTGCATATTATATTATGACAGCTTTTGGGGTTATCTTTTTGATATTTAGTATTTTGTGGTGGAAAAATACCAAAAAGTATTACATATAAGACATCAATGCCGGTACGACAATTTATTACTTCTGGAAGTTCAAAGGAAAAGGTATCGGATAAGAGCATATTCAGGGAACAGTTTGTGTCTGCACTTGAGGGAGAAGGAGATATGGATAACGATGGATATGTGACAGGAACAGAATTGGGAGAGTTTCTTCTGTCCACGGTGGTTAACTATACAAAAGGAGCACAACATCCTCAATACGGTAAAATTCGTAATCCTTATCTGGATAAGGGTGATTTTGTATTTGCATTAAGCAGCAATATGCTTAAACATCATAACTCAGGTATTTCAATGCCGCCAGATATTGACAAAGATAATGATTGTTTTGAGGAAATTATGAATGACCGGAAAAAAAAGATGGGTAAGTGGAGCAATTGGCAGGGAAATATGTTCAGCAGATATTCCAGGAACCATGATATGGAGGAAGGTAAGGTATTAAAACCAACAGAGAAAATTCAGATGTGGGATAAATTCTTAGCTGAGTATTCTACCGATAATCCATACAGTTCAAAAGACCAGTTGTTGCGTAAGAAGGCAAAGGATAGACTGGAATACTGGAGGAATTATAGAGAACCAGAACCTTCGATAGAAAATCAACCATCTATTACAATTAGTATAGTACTGTGCGCAAATCAGGCAAGTACAAAGAGGCGTTTGAGTCATTCAAGCAGGCGATAAGGATTGACCCTGATTATAGAGATGCACATTATAATCTCGGTGTTGCCTATCGCAAATCAGGCATGAATAAAGAAGCGATTGAGTCATACAAGCAGGCAATAAAGATTGACCCTGATCATGCACTTACACATTGCTATCTCGGCACTAGCTA
>Ga0208639_1000951_pt1 | contig 20257 bp, 14 predicted proteins | sample ETNtaG_33_FD_185772 | JGI IMG/M metagenome (GOLD analysis project Ga0208639, IMG submission 185772) | Marine microbial and viral communities from oxygen minimum zone, Eastern Pacific Ocean - ETNP201310SV76 (SPAdes) (version 2) | ecosystem: Environmental > Aquatic > Marine > Oceanic ...
ATCAACTAGTGAGCGTAGTTACTATGCTTGGAATTTAACCAATCCAGGTGCAGTAGAACCAGTGTATGAAAAAGTAGGGCCGTTTGATTACGATATTACTTACACTCGTGAAATCATTGAATTCAATGAAACCGCTGGTACACTAAAATACAGTGAATCTAAAGTTTTCACTTGTGCTGAAGACACAAGAACCCCTTGTGATACTGAAGTTACTACAACCAACATTCCATTCCAGCCACAAGTGGTTGGAGCAACAGGTCTAGCAATTTCTGGAATCATGGATTTAACAAAGGCCGGCTTCGCTGCAGGTTTAATTGGTAAAGAGATGGAATCTTTTGGTGCTGGTAAAGTAACTGCAGAAGGAATAGCCACATCCTATGGTGGAATCCAGATGGGTGCTATGACTGGTGGAGTTGCTGTCGATGCTGGAACTGCTTCGATGATGCTTGGAGTTGGATGGTATGATGCATATGATGCATACTTTGCATCCATCAACGGTTCACAAATGAATAACATGACCGGTAATGGAGAAATGATAACCTATACTCAAGCAATTCAAGGATTGCAAATGGGTGAAGGCTCTGTAACATTTGCAGGCAATGCGTCCATTGGAAACCTTTCATATGCTTTTGAATCAGCAATGATGCCTACTGGTGAAGATGCTTCTTTGACAAGTATGCAAGGTGTATTGCTACTAGCAGGGCATTGTGATGCTTATCCTACAGCAACCTATGCTGAAGTAATGGCTGATGCGGCAAATGGCTTCGCAAATATTGGAACAATGCAACGTGCAACAATCTGGCAATATACTGCTATGGCTGACGCAACAACTCCAGATTTCAACGCAACAATTGCTCGTGATTGGGCTGTTTGTTTCGGAGTTGGTGGTACTTTTGCTAATGTTAATGGCGGCGGTGACTCCGACTGGTTCTCTGATGCTGGTGCGGTAAATGCATCAACACGTATCATGAACTACATGGGCGTTGATATTGATAATGCAGTCGCAATGAATCTGCTATTTGGTGGTCAAGGAACAGCAACGCCAACAGGTATTCTTGCAACCAATGCTGATAGTACAGCATTTGGAATTGCAACATTCATCGGTATGGACGCTGCAACAGCAATGTCAACTTATGGATTAGATATGGCCCAGTATGGTGCAATTGCAACATGGGTTGGCGGCTGGTTAACCAGTGCAACTTCTCTAAACATGATACTACTTGGTGGCTCAGGAACAATTAATGCAGAGCAATTTGTTAACACAACACTTGGTGGATTAGACCCAATTAATGGTGGATATCTAACTTACAGTCTAAACCTTGGAGGCGCATGGGGTACTCCATTTGCCCCAACATCACCGCAAGGTGCTCCTGCTGTATCAGTTACACCTAATGCGGCAGGAAATATGCTGTATGGTCCATTAGGAGTTGCAACCACTACTGGTGCAACACTGTTCTTGTATGGAGAGTTGATGGGAGAAACTCCACCAATTGATTTCCAAACAATGGGACCAGGTACACCAATGCCGTGGACTGACGCAACAGTTGCAGCACTATACGGAGTTGATACTAATGCAGCAGCATCACTTAGAATATTGGTTAGAGATGCAGTCTATTCAGGATTCGTACCAGGATTTTTGTCTGGACTTGGCAGTGATGGGGCTTACAAAACTCAGACAGTTAATGAATGGTTATTCGGTTGGAGAGATCCAGTCAGTGCTTTTGTTGGTGGCGATGTAATGGACATGTCCTTAGGATGGTCCAAATTAGAAACTAACCAAACTTACTATGGCTCTGGTGGAATTTCAACAGGTCCTGCTACAACCTACACAATCTGTACCGGACACAACTCAGATTGTGACAAGGGAGAAACTCTACTTGAAGATGGCTCAAATGAACTTGCTTGGCATAACACCGCTATGGCAATGGCAACCTTTGGCTTAGTTGGTGCCGAAACTCTTGATGACACAACAGGCGGATTCCTAACTGGAGATGCTGACAAAGTTGATGCTGGCGGTTATGCAATTACTGCAGTAACTTGCTCGGGAACTAGTGAAGTAAAGGGTATTCCAGTTGATGACTGTTCTGCTTCGGTTGATCCAACAACAAGACCAATCACAGCGAAACTGATCAAATCATTTACCCTATTGGATGCTATGACTCCAGCACTTCCAGTCTACTTTGGTACTGAAATTACAATGCAATCTGAAGATATATCTGGATTAATTATTGCTGGTGAATCAACTTCCACCTTCTACTTAGATACCAGAGGTCAATTTGACAGAGCAACAACTCCTGCTACAGCAGACTTACAACCAGTTTTCCAAATTGTACAATCTTCCGAGATTGGAGATAGTGATGCTGAAGATATGGAAAGTTCAATTGTTCAAAATCAAAATGGTTTGAGTTATTGGACTAACTTCGATGTTCCAACAGATTATGTTGCATTATTATTGTATCTTGGTGCAGTTGCTTGTTTAGTTCTTGCTGCTATGGCAATGAACAAAGAAGACGAGTGAATAACTGTTCAAAGCGACTCATCTTTCAATAGGTGAGAGTCCTTGGTCTGGCTATGGCCAAGCGAGTTCTGCTAGTTAGAGGAGGTGTTCTTGGCCGTAATTCTGGCCTTGGTTCTGCCCACCATAATTTAGTAGATTTGCTTGAATCTAAAAGTGTTCCAGGGTGGGAAATAAAGGCGGTTTGTGAGTATGAATTACCACTTAGAGCCTCTCCTTTCCATCGGTTGTGGAAGCGTTGGTTTTCACACCCTAAAGTAGTGAAAAAAGCCATTAATAAATCAATTTCCAATGGCTCTTGCGATGTTGTTCACATCACAGACCAAGAGCAAGCACATCTAATTCCTAAGAGATGTAAATTACCAGTTATAGTTACAGTGCATGATTTATTCCATCTATTTCCTTCAAAGATGAAAATTGGTCAACAAGAAATCGATATTGGCGAACAAAATCCTCCTAGTTATCGTCGCAGAGACATTAAGAAATTGAAAAGAGGTTTGTCTCGTGCAAATCTTTTGGTCTGTGATTCTAAAGCAACACTAAGTGATTGTCAAAAACACTTCCCAAATGTCAAATCAATATGTGTGCCACTTGGAATTGATGTCGCCAAATATTCTCCATTCAATCGAATTATAGATGCAAAACCTCTCAACCAGAGGTGTAATTTACTGATTGTTGGTAGTCATGATGCAAGAAAAAGAATGGATTTCATCTGTCAAGTAATTGGTTCTCTGGATAATTCAATTCTAAATGAAATACAAGTTCATCATGTTGGTCAAGGGGAAAGTAATTTTGGACAACCAGCAATTATTGATTTGGCTCTTGAAAATAAAGTCAACAATTGGACGGGACATGGACCTTCGGTTAGTGAATCTAAATTGATGGAATTAAGAGATATCAGTGAATGCCTCTTATTCCCTTCTGCAAGTGAGGGATTTGGTTATCCTCCACTAGAAGCAATAGCGAGTGGCCTTCCTGTTTTGTGTTCAGATTTACCCTCACATAATGAATTGATGCCAGAAAATTATTGTCTCCCAGCTGAAGATATTGAGGCTTGGCGAAACGCAATTTTAGAAGTTCATTCGAAGTGGAAATCACGCGATAGCGGACTTAGAACACCCAATCAGGAATTGGTTGAACATGCAACTAAATTTGATAATAATGTTTTCAGTTCCAGAATGGCAGATACGTATAATTCACTATGATCAAAAATCAACCTATTCTCTTTTGGAAAAGTAGTAGAATGATTACCATGGAAATTTAACATTCCATAATATCCCATCTAAGAAAATACATTGAATGCTGAGCATAATTGAACCTACAAGCATTGTACCCGAGCCTTCAACTCCGTCTTGATATGCAGAGTAAGCAAGCAGTCCAAACATTATATTTCCAATTGAAACGAGAGTGAGAATTCCAATTACCAAAAATGGCGTCCAAGAATATTCATTATTCATATGAAATAGTGTACTTTCAAGCCATAGCATTGATGGTATCATGAAAACACAATAAGTGAGTAATAATCTATTTGCGCCTTTACCATCAGATTCACCCCATGGCCATCGTAGATTTTCAATTACTGATATATCCACACTATAGAGAATTGTCCACCAGTACATCAGAAAACCGATGGCTGCAATAAACATCCATGGTACGATGAATTTAGTCCAACTCAGTGGAATTCCACCCCAAAGTGCAGTAGCATCATCGGTTTTAAAAACACCATAAACATATGATAATAAAACTAAAATTCCAAGAATTATTACTAATGTTCTAATGACCTGTCGAGTAATTTCCATGAACTCTCCATTTCTATTTAATAGATAAAGCGTTGCTCAAACCCTTGTGCAATTATCCGCATTATTCATGTGTGTGTTTAATTTCGCCAGTTCATGCAACCTATTCAGAGTGTAGCAATTGTCGGTGCTGGAAACATGGGTTCAGGTATTGCCCAAAAATCAGCACAAGAAGAATTTGATGTTCAAATGGTGGACAGAGAGCAACAATGGGTCGACAGAGGACAAGGAATTATTGCTGATTTTCTTTCTGAAGCGGTAGAAAGAAGAATTTTCTCTCCAAAACAGGTTGAAGATATTAAAAATCGTATTACTGGTGTTGTTGGTGTTGATAATACCGCAGAAAATACAGATCTAGTAATCGAGGCGGTATTCGAAGATTTCGATATTAAAACAGCGGTCTTTAACACGCTCGATGAAGTATGTGGACCAGAAACAATACTTGCGTCTAATACTTCTTCTCTTTCAGTAAATGCTTTGGCAGAGGCAACAGGAAGGGCAGACCGCTTTGTCGGGCTTCATTTCTTTTATCATCCTGCTAAGAATCGATTGATAGAAGTAATTCCAGCCAAATCTTCTAGTCAAGAAACAATAGACAAGGTCGTACAGTATTGTAAGATGCTTGGGAAAGTGGTAATTGTCTGTTCAGATAGGCCAGGATTTGTTGTTAATCGATTCTTTGTACCTTGGTTAAACGAGGCCTGCTTACTCTTGCAAGAAGGTGTTGCTAGTGCTGCTCAAATTGATGCAGCAGCATGTAAAGCATTCCGTATTGGTCTTGGCCCATTTGGATTAATGAATCTAACAGGCCCACCTATTGCTCTTCATTCTACTGATTACCTTGCTGAACAATTAGCAACACCAAGATATGATGGCGCTCAAAACCTTCGAGACCTTATCAAAGCAAATGCTCACTGGGATATATCTGGTGAACAAGATTACACTAAGGAGCAATATGATATGATTTCTAACCGTTTGTTTGGCGTTGTTTTTGGAGTTGCAGCCCAAATTGTAGAAGAAGGAGTCTGCTCTATGGAAGATGTCGATAGAGGGGCTAAAGTTGGACTTCGTTGGGCAAAGGGGCCATTTGAATTGATGAATAAAATTGGAATCGAAAAGTCCTATTTGATGGCTCAAAGTTATAGTGAACTTTGTGTCCTTGAAGATGGAACAAAGTCTTGGCAAGTTCCTGAATTTTTCAAGCAACAAGCCGAATTTAAAAAGCCATGGAACTTTTCTTATGTTGATACCACCATTTCACAAGGTATAGCGACTATAACCATTAACAGGCCAGAGGCAATGAATGCTCTTAATGAGACAGTTGTAGCACAATTGGGAGAAGCAGTTCAGCAAGTTAACGGCAATGATTCTGTGCATACAATCGTTCTTGATGGTGCTGGAAAAGCATTTGTTGCGGGCGCTGATGTCAAATTTTTTGTTGACAAGATTAGAGCAGATTCTATTGACGATATCTATGAGTTTACCGCAAATGGTCACAAGGTTCTCAATTCAATCGAGAATTCCACTAAGACAACTATTGCTTTGACCACAGGATTAGCACTTGGAGGTGGATTAGAATTAGCGTTAAGTTGTGATTATAGAATTGGAACTCGAAGAACTCAATTTAGATTCCCTGAAACATCGATTGGAATTTATCCGGGACTTGGCGGTTCACAAAGACCTGCTAAGATTTGTGGAATTCCTGTTGCTCGGTGGGCTGTACTTGGTGGTAATTTTATGACTGCCAATGTCGCTTCAGACTTAGGACTGTTGACTCATTTGGTAGAGGTTTCTGCGGTTGAGTCATGCATTTTAGATTGTGCTAAAGATGGTAAACCAAACAATAAATTTCCTGGCGTTCCAAAACAAGTTGAGAGCCAAGTAGCCAAGTTTGCTTCACAATTTTACAGCGATTCAAATATGCAAACTCTCCTTCAAGGGCAATGTCCTGAGGGATTTGATAGCGAAGACAAAATGGTCTCTAGACAATTAAAGAATCTAAAATTCACAGCACCTATCGCGCTATCGATGGCTAGTGATTTGATAGATGCAACTGCAAAAAATTCACTTCAAGATGGTTTAGATATGGAACTATCAAAGTTGCATGATATATTCGCCACTAATGATGCATTGGAAGGCCTTTCAGCACTAATTGAAGGGCGACGTCCAACCTATAATAATTCTTAATCAAGCCCACTTTTCTTGCATTGAGATTATGCTTTGAATCAATTCTTCAAGTTTTAGAACTTCTTGACTCTCTTTTGCAAACTCGATCCTACTTCTAACAGCCTCTACAAGTTCTATACTCGGCTTATCTTGGATTATTTCAGCAATGACCTGATTGATTGTTTGCCCTTTGCCATGCAAGATGGCAAGCCTTGCTTTTGCTAATTCTTCTTCGTCTTTTGGCTCTCTTACTCCAGTCATATAGCTCTCTCCATCACTTTCTTTTGGTTCAATTGATTGTACCATTCTTGCCAACCCAAAACATCTTCATTACTCCATTGACTTAGTGACCCGCGTTCTTCGATACGTTCTACCATGTCACTTAATTCGTTAAAAGCTGAGTTTTGTGCTCGCTTAATTCCAGGCGAACCAAGAACCAATGCTTCTTCAATTATCGAACAACCAAGTGCAAGACTATTGGTGTCAGTAGAACTCCAATATGCCATGAATCCAGGATGGGTGTGAACCCATAATTTGAATGGAGCCATAAAGCCATGAGGGGCTTTGAGTATCACTCTTCCCGGGTCTCCCCAGTCCAAAGAAATATTCTCCTCACTATCGATTAAAACAGAAGTTTCTAATCCTGCCAATAGTGATAGTGAATATACTACATCCCACCTTCTTAAAGAAGCACTTTTTCTTTGTATGTCCAGAAGCAAAGGATTCTCAACATCTTTTTCTCGAGCGAGTTGGCAAATATCAAACCATTCGTCATTATTAATTCCTAATTCTTCAAGATGCGGTATTTCTATCATTGTATTGCCTCCTTCTTACCTCTAATATCGGGAAAACTAAGTTGTCCAAAATTCATAGAACCCATCGCTTGAATAGGAGATGGGCTTTTTCGCAGTTGTTGTAATGCCCACTGCGCACCATAAGATGCAGAAATTGCAAAACCAAATTCTAGATTACCTATATTTAGCGCACCTTCATGTTGGCAACTTTTTGGTTCGTGGTCAGGGGTCATATGGGCTACTAGTTCTCTCTGGGAATCTGATGATAAAACAAGGTAACCATCGCCTCCACACCTGAGGTCAATCCATGGGATTTCAAGTGAATGAACCAATCTTCGGGGCTCAGGCCTATCGACACAAATGATTACATAATCAGAATCTTTTACCTGTTCAATATTTCTAAAGTTTTCAGGAATTCCACTTACTGAAACGCCATAATCATTCGATGAACTATATTTTGCAGCTAAACATTCAACCTTTGTCTTACCGATATCTCCGCTGGAATATTTTTGATGACCTAGATTTTTTTCTTCTACAATATCTCCGTCCATGACAATTATTTCACATTGTGCCTCTATTCTTCTAAGGGCCGGTACAAGCAAATCAACAGTTTGACTACCAATTCCACCTGCCCCAATAATAGTCAATATAGGGCGCCTAATATCCATCGACATACCAGATAATCAATTCTACACCATTTAAACAATTAATCATGCATTATCTCATGATTTTCAATGATTATTTTCGCCGACATTTGAAAAGGAGAATGCCTACGCAGGTTCATGGGCGACAAAGTGGCGATGATTACTGGCGTGACAGGTCAAGATGGTTCTTATCTTGCTGAATTATTGCTTTCAAAGGGATATATTGTCTATGGTTTGGTTCGCAGAGTCTCACAACCGACGCTTGGCCGAAGCCTGATAAACCATCTGATTGACAACGATAAGTTCCATTTGATCAACGGAGATTTAGCAGACCAGAATTCGATTGATAACGCAGTATCGACCGCTCAACCAGGCGAGTTTTACAATTTGGGCGCCATGTCCTTTGTTCCAGAATCTTGGAGGTCTCCTATGATGACAGCAGATATTACTGGATTAGGTGCTCTGCGCTGCCTTGAAGCGATTCGTAAGCATGCTCCAAAGTGTAAATTTTACCAAGCAGGCTCTTCAGAACAGTATGGTAAAGTTAGACATGTTCCTCAAACCGAAGAAACACCATTCCATCCTAGGTCTCCATATGGCTGTGCAAAAGTATTCGCTTTTGAAATCACTAGAAATTACCGTGAATCATATGACATGTTTGCTTGTACTGGTATTTTGTTCAACCACGAAAGTCCACGCAGAGGTCTAGAATTTGTCACTCGTAAAGTAACTATGACTGCTGCAAGAATTGCTCATGGTTTTGACCAGTGTCTATGGATTGGTAATGTCGAAGCAAAGCGTGATTGGGGATTTGCTGGTGATTATGTTGAGATGCAGTGGAGAATGCTACAACAAGACAAACCTGGCGACTTTGTTGTCGCGACAGGAAGAACACATAGTGTTCGTGACATGATCTCTCTTGCTTTCTCACATGTTGGAATGACTCTGACTTGGTCTGGCGAAGGTGTTGACACAATAGCAACCGACCAAAATGGAGAAGTTAGAGTAAGAACTAATCCGAAATTCTTCCGTCCTGCTGAAGTGGACTTGTTGATTGGAGATGCATCCTTGGCACAAAAGGAATTGGACTGGGTTCCTGAAACCTCTTTTGAACAACTGGTTGCAATGATGGTAGATTCTGATATGAATATAGTTCAAGAAGCCGTAGATGGTGGATATGCACCTCCAACTCCTCCAGAATGAAGCGAGATTTTGCCTTCATTGAATGATTGGTAGATGCTTAACTGGTGGGGCAATGCCCAAATCCTCCGGGAAAAACATAGTTGCTTCAGGAATTGGTATAGGGGTAATTTCTTGGCCTACAAGAGCAACTCTACTTGGTTTAGAATCAGACAATATTTTCCTTCCTGTAAGAGGGGCGATCTTTGCTGAGAATTCCATGATGTCATCATGATACGGCATGTTTTCAGCACTGTGATTTTCTCTACTATGGCCAACAAAAACATAGCCTTTATTTTCTATATAATCGGGGTCTGCTCTATTGTCAAGCGCAGCAAATTGCTCAATATGTTTATCGCTCATGTTTATTCCTTTCATCAATGTATGGCGACATACAATCCGTGTGTCCAGCGATGGAAGAAGGTCGATAGTTTTCTCAAATTGCTCCCAAGCCCTAGTGTTCCATTTTGGTTTACAGACTTCATCGAAAACTTTCTTGTTAGGAGCATCCACTGAAACATAAAGTTGGGTTGGTAGCGTATCTAATTTTTCTAATATCTTAGGAAATGTTCCATTTGTCACTAACATCGTTGTCATTCCATGCTTATGGCATAAATCCATGTACTCTGCAAGCCTTGTGTAAAGGGTAGGTTCGCCATTTAGTGATATAGCAACGTGTTTCGGATTTTGTGCATCAAGCCATTTTTCTCTAGGAACTTTTGGATTACCACCAAATCCAGAAAGAAGTCGGCGTTGTGCTCTAACAGATTCGTATAATAGTTCCATAGGGTCTTGGTCTGTCAATTCAAGAGTATCCATGTGAGGTTCTCTCCAACAGTATGTACAAGCAAGATTACACTGGTCCACTATAGGAGAGGTTTGCATACAATTATGACTTTGAACTCCGTAGAATTTTCCTTTGTAGCATTGCCTATCTCTAAGTAATGATTCTTTGGTCCAGTGGCAAGTTTTGACACCACCATGTTCACCAACAATGTGGTATCTTTGCTTCTGTAATTTAGCCTTCAATGCAAGGTCCATTCCCATTTGGGTCACACTCCTGAGTCGTCATCCTCGGTTCCACAAAGTGGGTTCGGGTTAGGCTCGGATAAAACGTCCTAATGCTTCCTAAATATCAAGGGCGCGCTTACTTATTTAGAATTGGTAAGAACGCATTTGCAGCCTTTTCACAGGCATTAGCAACATCATCAAGTCTTTGCAGCACTCTGTACATATGCATTGCAGCAAGCGGCGAATCTTCTCCATGAGTAAATACATATCCAGCAGCTTCAGCCTCAACTACATCAGTTTCATGTTCTTTGATATTGACTTCTCTGATCAATCCTGCCAATTTTATTTCAGCAGCTTTAGTCTGTCCAGAAATTGTGAAATCACGTAATGCCTCAACCGAATCTTCGTATTTAGCAACTGTTTCAGCAACAGATTTAGCCATATTTTTGAGATATTCTTTGGCTTTATCGTCATCAAATAGAGGCCTAAAGTCAAGTTGTTCAGCAACATTTTGAGCATAGTCTGCGATTCTATCTTGGCGAGTAACCATGTAAAGGAAATCATCAAGACCTAAATAGACGCCAAATCTCATATCCTTAAGAGCCAATCTTCTAATCTCGGACTTGACGTTATCTGCTTCAAGTTCAGCATCAATTGTTCTTTGAATTGATTTAGAAGCATCTTTTCCATCACATGCACGGTTTACAGCCTCTAGCATGTGCTCTACAGTCTTTTCAACTGCTTGGGCATGGTCGTGGAATAATTCGAATGGAGTAATTGAATGGCCTTCTCCGCCGATATTTGACAAAGCCTCTTCCGCCTTCATTTCTTTCGCACCTTTCCATATTGCGTATCCTACAGCGAGGAATGAAAGAGGCAGTATTACAATCATGTTCAAATCTTTACCACCAGATGCAACAAATAGAACAATAGCCCCAAATGCGGCAACAGGAACACTAGCCACCCATGACATTACAATTTTACCAAATACTCTGAAATCTACAGCTTTGGCTCCCCCTGCTAAACCTACACCTACTACAGCACCAACAAGAGTGTGGGTTGTTGAAACAGGAACTGCAAGGAATGGCATTGAAAATAGAACGATTGTAGTTGCCGCACCAAATTCTGCAGCAAAACCTCTTGTTGGAGTGACGTCAGTAATTTTCTTACCAATAGTTTCCATTACTCTCCAACCCCAAGTCATTACTCCAATAGCAATTCCAGCCGAACCTAGTAAAATCAACCATAACGGAATGTCTGCTTTTTCCATCAGTTGTCCTGAATCACTACTGAGGACTTGCCATACCGCAGCCATAGGTCCATTAGCATTAGAAAGGTCATTAGCTCCATGAGCAAAAGCAACATATGCAGCAGTAATGATTTGTAGCCACACAAATATCCTTTCAACACCTCTAAATCCACGCTTTTCTTCATTTATGTTTATTCTCCTTAGCACATAGTAAAGTGCTAGGCTAGCAATACAACCAATTATTGTTGCCAAAATTAATGAGTTAATTGGGAACCAAGCATTATCAGCAAATGGATTGAAAACACCATCTTCTTTGGCAGGGAGCCAGTCATATTTACTTTCAATCCATCCTTTTGAAGCGGCATTACTGAAAAATCCTTTCAAGGCCTTAAATTGTAATGCTAAGCCTAATACAAAGAATGTTGGAAATGCGAGTATTGGTGCCAACCATTTGGATCGATCAATCGGATTTTCAGAATCCAGAATCGTCTTTTTGATTATCATATAGGAGAAAAATGCCAAAAGGCCGCCCATCAAAGGACTAATAATCCAAGACATTACCACTTTTTGCACAACCCCCCATTCGATAAGTGAAGTGTCATGTTTGACTTCAAGAATTAATCCGACTCCAATAATACCGCCAATGATTGAGTGAGTTGTTGAAACTGGGAGCCCTAAACGAGTCGCAATAGTTAACCAGGTTGCAGCAGCCATCATGGCAGAGATGAAACCAAATGCCAAGTCTTGAGAGAAAACTTCATCCACCATGGGGTCGGCAAAATCAACTGAAAGAATTCCTTTCCTAATGGTTCCAGTTACAGCGTCTCCAGCAAAAAAAGCACCACTGAACTCGAAAATCGCAGCAATTACTACTGCTTGTTTTAGAGTCAAGGCACGTGAACCAACAGAGGTCCCCATCGCATTTGCAACATCATTGGCACCGATATTCCATGCCATATAAGCACAAACAATCAATGATAAGCCAATCAATACAACCGTAATGGGCTCCATAATACAAACCATCAAATGTAGGTATATTACTTAGTTTAGATATATTCTATATAGAACTATTTAGACGGCGGGTTGAGACACATGCCGATTGGACCGGGAGAACAAGACGTTCGTAGATTGCAAAGTACAGGTGGAAGCACCTTCACACTTAGTCTTCCAAAACCATGGGTATTACAACATAAATTGAATTCAAGAGATGTTCTAAAAATTGACTGGCGCCCAAGTGGGGCGTTAAGAATAACACCTTTTGATGCAGTTGACAAAGCAGAAAAAAGTGTATTTTTATCTATGAATCAACTTCCAGAAAACAGCCTATTTGATCATCTAATGGGCGCATATATTTCTGGCGCCGATTTAATAGAAATTGAAATGATTGATAATCAGAGTAGGCAGTCAAATCTCCAAGTTCGTCGCTTTTTGAGAAATACTAGAGGGTTTGAAATTTTTGAAGAAACCGATGACTCACTGGTATTGAAATGCTTACTTAATCCAGGAGATATGCCGATTCATGCAAGTTTAAACAGGATGTATCTACTTTTGACCTCTTTAGTAAGAGATTTATTATCGGTCTTTGAAGGCGAAGACAAAGAATTCATCCAAGATGCAGCGGACCGTGAAAATGAGGTTGACGCCTTACTATACCTCATCGAAAGACAAGTTAGGATTTCTCTCGACTCTCACAAAGTCGCATCAAGTCTAAATTTGAGTAGAACACAAGCGCTTGAGTTTGCCAATTTAGCTCGCTCTTTAGAACGAATGATGGACCACGCCTATACACTTTCTGAACTAGTCAAAGAAAATCCAAATTTAACTACCAATATGATCGATATGGCTCCTTTGGAGCAACTCCCTAAATGGCAACTTGCATTGAAAGAACTGATGATTAATATTCGGACAAGAGATTCAACAAGAATTGAAATCGCAAGAGGTGAATTAAAAGAATGTCAACAAGTATTGAAAAGACATGAAAAAGACCTACTTGACAATCATAGGCACAATGAGTGGATGGCATTCGATTTGAGTTTGTCCGAATCAGTAAGACGTCTGTGTGCCTATGCTCGAGACTTTGGAGAGATTCTTCTAAACATGCTTGTTTTTAGCAAAATCATTACACAGGAAAAGGTGTGAAATAAAACACCTACTTTAATTTTTACACCTATGTGTTGGGTTTATTACCGCTTATTAATATAGTGCGGATTCCTAATTTACACTGAAGCAAAAAGCTATAACACGGGGAGAGAGAAATGGATAAAGAATTAGAAGATTTTGTAGAACAAACGATGGAAAAACAAGTATATCGAAATGGAATATTTTCGAATTGGCTTGATGCAGTGATTCAATCTATGGCAGATTTCAGGGCCACTCCTGATTCACGTGGAATGTATGGAATAAGAGGTGGTCAATGATGGATAGATATCTTGAATCATATGTTGATTCTGTAATGGACTCTCAAAAATACAGGAATGGAATTGAACTTTCTACTTCCTGGTTCTCTAGATTTTTTAGTCGCAAGTCAAAATCTGATTGATGCTAAGTTCCTTAATGGTGTTGCCGTTGGCTAATCATGCGTCGGTGGCTTCCTCATACGTTGGGACTTTTGACGCCACTTGTCACAATTGCTGGGTTATTACTTGGCAATTGGTGGATGGGCTCTACAATTTTTCTTGCACTTGTTCTATACCCTGTTATTGATTTAATAGCCGGTAAGAGTTCTAATGTTGAGCCTGCAGAATCAAGACTCCCATTTGATTTGATCATTCATGCACATGGGTTACTTGTTCCAATTGTAATCGGTGTTTTATTCTGGAAAATACTGACAGTACCTTTCGACAATTTTCTTTTGCTTGGTATTGTTTCAGTTGGATTGAGTTCTGGGGCTTCAGGAATTATTACTGCACATGAATTAGGTCATAGAAAACCGAAATCATTCAGTTGGTGGCTAGCAAGATTAGATCTATTGTGCGTAAACTATCTACACTTCACAGTAGAGCATAATTACACACATCACAAACATTGGGCACGTTCAGTTGACCCTACTACAGCACCGATGGGTAGAAATGTTTACTTTCATTTCATTAGAACAATTCCTCTACAAATTATTGGCGCATATAGGGCAAGACCGAAAGATGTTCAGATTTCCTTTTTCATTGAAGGAATAGTTCTGTGTTGCTTGCTTATTTTCTCGAAATACTTTTTCTTTGCCTTTATGCTTCAGTCTTTAGTGGCAGTATTTTTACTTGAATTTGTAAACTATTTACAGCATTATGGTCTGTCACGGGAAATGGATGAAAGAGCAAATGCATCTCATGCCTGGGAAAGTCGTCACCGTTGGTCTAGGTGGACTCTTATGGAACTCCCACTTCATCCATCACATCACCTTCAATCTAGTAGACCTTACCATAGATTAGAGACGCATGATGAAGCACCACAATTGCCCAATGGATATTACGTTATGTTTTGGACTGCTTTGATTCCACCGTTGTTTCATTACAGGATGAAAAATGCTTTAGGTCAATCACTTGAAACAGTAGTATAAATATAACAACATAGTGACGAGATTTACTCGTGGTAACCATGTTGACAATTACTGACCTAACAAAGTCATTTGGAATGGGTTCTAACAAACTCCAAGTCCTAAAAGGAATCGATATGGAAATGAAGAGAGGGGAACTTGTTGCTCTAATGGGGCCGTCTGGCTGTGGTAAATCTACGCTTCTAAACATCATAGGTGGTTTACTAGCAGGAGATGGTGGAAAAATCACGCTAATAAGCAGAGATTACGGGCTAAAAGGTCCTTCAAATGTTGTTGATGTTCGCCGAGAATTGGTCGGTTGGATTTTCCAAGATTTTCATTTATTGAATCACCTTTCTGCCATGGATAATGTGGCAATGGCTCTCGAGTTGTCGGGAATTGAATCTAAAGAAGCAGAGGTTAGAGCAGCTGAGGCACTAAACAAAGTAGGTCTTGGAGATAGAATGCATCATATTCCAGAGCAATTATCTGGCGGTCAGCAACAAAGAGTCGCAATTGCGAGAGCAATCGCTGGAAATCGCCCTCTTCTTCTCGCTGATGAGCCTACGGGCAATTTAGACATAGCAAGCGGGAAAGATGTTTTACAACTTTTCAAAGACCTATGCCATGACAAAGAAAACCCGATTTCTATTCTTATGGTTACTCACGACCCAGAACTTGCTTCTAAAGCAGACAGAATGTTATTACTAACAGATGGAAAAACCAAAGCATCCGATATTCGAAGTGCTTGGGGCCTTGACGACTTGGATGGTGAAAAAGAATGAGTTCTAAACCTGAAGAGGAAAACTTTGATGCATTCACAGTGGAAGAGGTTCCAAAAATCAATTTTATTGAAAGATGGCGTAGAAGAGTTCGTGATGCTCCAGAAAACATCAGACTTGCCTCCCAGAGTGCTTGGCGTGGAAGGGAAAGAGGATTGGCCGTCGTTGCTGGAGTGTTCCTTGCATCTTTAGTAATCACAACTGTACTTTCATACGGAGTAGGACTTTCTCAAATTTTCTTTGATGAATCATTGAGTGGAGAGCCTATTGATGCTAAAATAGAATATGCTCGCGAACCAGTCGAAGGAGCAAGTGGCTGGTCAAATAACACTACTACTATGCAAAATGTCTGTAGTGAACTAATGGACTCTTACTCTGAGGAGTTGAGTGATTGTACTCTAATATTTGGAAGGCAAGGAATCCATAGTGGCGGATTTTTCAATGAAGATTTCGTTTTTGCCCAACCCCTTGAAATGAGGTCGATAACCGATGAACAAAATCCATATTGGCTCAATGTCACTTTCGAATATCCTGAACTCGATGGAGGAGGCCCCCCAATTTCAGACATGCGTTCTATACGCTTAATGGGTCCTGAGGCTTTCGACGGGGAATTAGCAAGCAGATATGGAGAAAGGATAATTCAAGGACAAGGAGAATGGCCAAACCCTGAAAACATGTCATCTCAAAGAGGTGTTATTTTACCATCTAATATTGCTTCACAGGCTAAAGCAGAAGTCGGCGATGTGTTAGAAGCAGTAGAGTTTGTATATGTAGTAGATAGCGAATTTTTTGACTCTGGAGGAGTTGAATTAGTCGAATCATGTGCTGGTACAGCATCAGCATCTCCAAACGGGAAAATATACTGTCGTCAATCTATTATAATGACAAATATGACAGTTGTTGGAATCTATCAGCCATGGGACCTTGGAAATCCAACCTTAGGTCCAAATCCAATATTTACAACATGGACTGCTCTAGATGAAAGTCAAAGAGCGACTTTAATGGATTATGACCATATGTATCTTGGAGTAACAATTGATAGAAGCCAGTTGCCAACAACTTCAACAGCCGATGCTGAAGATTGGCTTGATGCTTTAAAAAGTGACATAATGGGGGAGAATTATACTTCAGAAGGAGTAGAATTGTTCTACACAGATATTGTCGGAGGAACGATAACATTCCTCAATATTTTCCTTGGATTAATTCAAACCTTTGACTATATCATTATGGTGCCAATTGTCATTATGTCTTTAGCAGTACTTGTTTATGGATTGATATTATCACTTGAGCAACGACGCAAAGAGATTAGTATTCATCGAGTAATTGGCGCTAATAGTGCTGGGCTTCAAGGCATGGTTTTATTGGAGTTAGCGGTATTTTCTTCAGTTGCTTGGATTGCTGGTTATCTCTTAGCAATGTTTTCCGTGCCAGTTGTACTTTCAGCAGTTGGCTTTATGGAATTTAGAACAGGTGAATATGATATCGACCCAGCACTAAGTTTCGGATCAACACTGTTTACTGCACTTTCGACTCTTGGTCTAGCACTTCTGTTTGGTCGAAAGCGTTCTCAGAAATTCATTGAATTGGAAATAGAAGAGGGTGTTAAAAGCACTGTTCAAGCAAATGAACCAAAGAGATGGCTTCATTGGTTATGTTTCATTTTCGGCTTAATTTCGGTCATAGATACTTGGCTGGAGATGAATGGTAGTGAAGATGGTATTGTTTCCAATTTCTTCTTTGAAGGACTTCTAGGAATTTTCGGACCATTCTTACTTTGGATTGGCGGCGCACTATTGTTAGGAAGAATTGGTGCTAAGGGGCCTCAAATAATGCAATTATTATTTGGACGTTCACCACTTTTGAAAGATGTTAAGAGAGGTTTGAAAGGCTCAGGCTCCACAGAATCAGTTAATCGATTAGCAGTCATTATGTTACTAACACTTTCAATTGTGACATTAGCCGCCGTTCAAGGTTATACAGGAACTCTTGTCGATGAAAGAACTGTAGATGCAACAGTTGGTGCAGATGTTCAAGTGACTTTTGAAAATCCTCAAAACCAATCACAGGCTCTCGATATTTTCAATGAAATCTATGATGGCAGTTCTACTGCAATTGCTACAACGGTGCCAAGTCTCTTGTTGAAACCATCAGATGGTGGAGATACACTTCGAACTTGGGTTATTCTTGACGAAAGTGATGAAGTATTGAAATGGAACGAACAATCTATCCCAGGAACTGATGTTTCTAAGGCTTTAGATGCATATTCTAATCTTGGTTTTACCGCTGGGGAAGATTCTGCATATAATTTGAAACTTGGTGGTTCAGAAGGAGGCAAAGGGGGCAATTTAGATGATATCCTCTTGGAAGAAGGCGATGAACAATTTAAGAGATTAGAATTTACTTGGGAAGAGGTTTCATTTAGATTCATAAATAGTACAGATGAGATTAATCCAATTGAGTTGTTTTTACAATATGCAGAATTGATGAACCTAGACCTAAGTTATGTTGATTTTTCAGGGCAAGATTTGAGTTATAGAAATCTCAGTCGTATAGACTTTAGTGGTGCGAATTTATCTGGAGCAAATCTTCAAGGCTCGAACCTCAGTGAGTCAATTCTAGTTAGCACTAATTTAGATTATACTAATCTTCAAGACGCTAATCTAGTCAACACTATTATTGTTGAACTTTCAGAAGGTTCAATGGTACAAGCAAACCTTACTGGTGCTAATATGGCTGGATTATTCGGGGAAGTTGACTTCTCACAAGCCATTCTTGGCAATGCAATTTGCCCTGATGAAAGTATGGCAAATATGACTGGATGTGCCTCTGGTGGTTCATTTATTCCAACACCATTAGCAGCTCCTCTTTTTGCTGCAGGAGTAGAAGTTGAATTCATAGTCACCCCTCATAATATCACATTAGATTACATGGGCTTACACAACTATATTCCTGGAATTTCTACCGCCACAATTGAAAGTGAATTGATAATTGGAGAATCGGCATGGAGGACCTTAGTAGGAGATAATGCAAGTTCAAATCATAGTTCTACAAATTGGATATTCCAAGTTGATGGAATTGAAGGCGAGGACTTGGAAACCCTCGGTTCAAATATTGAGGCAGATTATAGGGTTGCTGGAGTAATTGATTGGGCAAGTGAGCACAAAAATGTAGAAAGAAATGGAGGTTTGATATTTGGTACTCCTGGGCTTTTATCTCTACAATTTGTAGTTGCTAGTATAGCAGCAGTGGCCTCCAGTTTCGTATTTTTATCATTGGTACTTAATCAAAGAAAGAAAGAATTGGCAGTTTTACAAGCAATTGGCGCTAGCCCTAACCAAATTTTACGATTAGTATTGTTTGAGATCTTATCTATTGTCATGGTATCCATGGTCTTAGGTTTGGTGCTGGGAATCGGTCTAGCCTTTTCTTTCAATGGTTTCTTTGATGTGTTTGGATTTATCTTTGGAATATTTGGCGGTACATCTACAAGTATACGGAGAGAGTTAGTTTATCCTTGGCTACAACTTGGATTTGTTTCATTATCTGTATTTGCTGCAGTAGTATTAGCACTGCTTGTAACTACCCGTAGGGCGTTGAAGTCTGACCTAGCAATGGTCTTGAAGGGGGAGTAAGAATGGTTGAAAGTATCTTAAAAGCACAAGCATTGTATCATATTTACGAATCTAAGGCTGAGGATGGAAATGTTGTTGCTCTTAGAGGCCTTCATATCGATGTCAAAGAAGGTGAAGCAATTGCTGTTGTTGGACCTTCAGGTTCAGGTAAGTCAACCTTGATGAAATGTCTTGGTGGGCTGATGAAAGCAAGTGCAGGGTCTGTATTTCTCGCTGGAAAAAACATGACACGTTTAAGTGGACCTGAACTAGTCCACCTTAGGCAGAAGACAGTATCATTTATCTTCCAAGAAGGCAATTTACTGCCTAATATGAATGCTAGAGACAATGTCGCTCAGCCTCTAAGACACCAGGGAATGTCATCGAGAAAGGCACTAAAATTAGCAGATGAAATGCTAGATAAATTAGGAATGTTACATCGTGCTAAGGCCTTACCAATGAGGCTTAGTGGCGGAGAACAACAAAGAGTTGCAATTGCTAGAGCATTGATTACTAATCCAAGACTTATTTTGGCTGATGAACCAACTGGTGCATTAGACCCAGTCACCAGTCGAGAAGTTCTTGCTCTGTTTAAAGAATTACATGAAAACGACGGCGTATCATTCTTGCTAGTTACTCACTCAAAGGAAGTAGCAGCCTTTGCTAATCGTTCTCTTGAACTTAGAGATGGCAGATTTGTTGCTGAACATGGAGAAGGAGTGGACGTTGAGGATCTTTCAGAAGGTAGAGAGTTGATTATAGATGATACAGGAACTGTGACTTTACCTCCAGATGTACTTCTAAGAATAGGCGGGGCTGGCAAGTACATGATTGGAAATATCGATAGCGGATACATTTCACTTCAAGGCGAGGGCGTCGAAAGTATGGGCAAGTTAGAACTTGCTTCATCATGTCCAGCATGTAAGCATGAATATGGAGAAAGCGATGAACAACTATGCCCATCTTGTGGTTCAAGTAGACCTATGG
>Ga0208639_1000956_pt1 | contig 20103 bp, 14 predicted proteins | sample ETNtaG_33_FD_185772 | JGI IMG/M metagenome (GOLD analysis project Ga0208639, IMG submission 185772) | Marine microbial and viral communities from oxygen minimum zone, Eastern Pacific Ocean - ETNP201310SV76 (SPAdes) (version 2) | ecosystem: Environmental > Aquatic > Marine > Oceanic ...
TCTATTTTAACAATATTTTTGTTTTTTTCATTATTGAATGCACAAGCAAGAGTTGGCGATTGGAAAGCATTGACATCAGTTATGGAAGTTCGTGATTTAACCAGTCTAAATGAAACGATCTATGCAGCAACTGGAGGAGGAATATTTGAAATAAAAAATAATGAATATTCTGTATATACGACTATAGATGGTCTAGAAGGGGTTGACCTTTCTACTATTTCGGTTGACTTTAGATCGCAGTTATGGATTGGAGGCAATTCCCCTTTTGGATTTATCCAGATCTATGATCCATTAAATAGGGAATCGATTAATAATTTTGATTTTGGATTAAGTGCAATTCTGGATATTCAATTCAATGATAATACATGTTGGATATTATTCAGAGACGGACAGGATTTTGGCCTAATGAAGTTTATTTTTGATGAGGATTGGCAATATCGTGACTCTTATGGTAATTATCCTGCAACAGCAGGGGATATCAATTGTTTTGCCGTTAATGATTCAATTGTCTATCTCGGTATGACCAATGGCTTATATTCAGCTACTAGAACAACTAATTTGAAAGATCCCAATAGTTGGAATATCCTCATACCAAGTTTTAATCATGAGATTACCTCAATGGTGTTAACGGATGACCAATTATCTTTCACAACCAATACTGGAATTTTTGAATATGACCTTAGCACTGAGACATTGTATGAAATTGAATTTTCTTATGAATTGGAATTAGCAGATGATCTTTTTATTACGTCTGAGGGAAAATGGTTTACTGATCAAAATAAATTCTATTTGAAAGGTGAGTTGAATGATCATTTAATAAGCGATAATCACTATGTCTCAAGTTTTGTTCATATTTCCAATCAATTGATTGGAGGATCAAATAATGGATTTGTATTTATTGAAAACAATAATAATTCAGGTTATAGTATAGATCGCTTCCTTCCCAACACTCCCTCTACAGGTAGTTTTTCTGCAATCACTATATTAGATGATGGTCGACTAGTTGGAGGAAGTGGAAATGGAATATCTATATATGATGGCTTAGGGTGGCGAAACATTTTAGAGATAAAGACCAATGGCACATTATCAATTAATAATTCGATTGACTATAATTATTTTCTTGCAGACACTGTTGGTTATGATTTTGGTGAATATATTGCAGATATGGAACAAGGACCAGATGGTCTAGTCTATTGTGCTATTCGTGGTTCCAGGGTATATGCTAGTAATCCTCCTAGATGGAGTGGAGGTGTAATTATATTGGATGTCGATGATCCAAGTAATATCAGCACCATAGATACAACCTTCCTTAGTTATCATACCACATCAAACAGTTCTATTCCCTACCAGGTTACACTTGATATTGAATTTGATAATGATGGCAATCTATGGATAGCCAATCCATATTGCATTAATGGCAATAATCCCATCCATGTAAGATCAGTTGATGGGACTTGGAAACATTACGGTTCATCAGAAACATCCACTAGGATAAGTCAATCACCATCATCAATTGTTTTTGATTTATGGGGAAGAACTTGGGTATCTGCCTTTCAAGCAGAGGAAGCGAATTTAGGTATATATCCCAATGGCGGAATTTCAGTTCTATCTTTTGATGGTAATCCTTATAACCCCAATGAGATATTGTGGAATGTCATCGATTATTCAGGCACTGTATGGTCATTGGGTATGGGTGTAAATAATAGATTATACTATCTGACACCATCTGGATTGAACTATTATGATATAGAGAATAATTACAACCCCATTATTCGTGAAAATTTGAATTCATATTTTCCAAATATCTCTTTTGGAAATGGTGCAGGAATATCCATTGATTCACATGGAAATATTTGGACTCACTCGCCTACGCAAGGTGTTCATATTCTATTAGAAAATACATCCTACTGGCCTGATATAAATGGTTTTAGGACAAGTAATAGTCCACTATTGTCAGATGAAGTGAGGGATATTGATTTTGATGAGGAAAATAACCTTGCTTACATTGCAACAAGTAAAGGTGTGAATATCTTAAGAATACCTTTCGGCAAGCCAAAATTGGATTATCAGAGTGTAAAGATTTTCCCAAGCCCTTTTTATATTCCATCTCAAAAGGCAATGAAAGTAGATGGTCTCATTTATGGTTCCTCAATGATGATAACAACACTTGATGGGAATGTTGTACGCCATATTAGATCATCAGGGATAGAAATAGATGGAGATCAACTATCTTGGGATGGAAGAGATAATCATGGTGATTATGTATCTACCGGTATTTATCTATTATTGATCTATAATAGAGATGGTTCACATTTTGAGGAGAAGATAACCGTATTAAAACAGTAGAAAAATCTATTTTTTCCTTATAAAATCAGGGAGAAGACCAAAATCTTCCTCAAATTCATTTGCTATTTTCTTTATCATCTTTATTCTATTATCATGTTTCATGAATGCGCTCTTCATTGCAATTATAGTAACCTCTCTAAAATCACTTAGGTTAAACTGGAACAGTTTATGTGCTAACATAAATTCTTTTGTAAGTGTTGTATTGGATATAAGACGATTATCTGTATTTAAAGTGACTCGCATACCCTGCTTGTAATAGTATTTTAAAGGATGATATTTAAGTGACCTGATACTTTTTGTTTGCCAGTTAGATGTGAGACATATCTCAAGTGGTATACGATGATCAATTACATAGTTCATTAAGCCTTTATCTTCCCTTAGCCTTGTTCCATGTCCTATTCTGTTCGCACCACATTGATGTATTGCTTGGTGTATGGATGATGGGCCAAAGGCCTCCCCAGCATGTATAGTGGCATTGATATTATTGTTTCTTATTAAATAAAATGCTTCCCTATGTTCTTTTGCAGGAAAATTCTCTTCTGCACCTGCAAGGTCAAATCCCACTACTCCACGGTTTTTATATCTTACAGCCAGATCAGCTAATTTTAATGATGCTTCTGGAGAGATATGCCTAATGCCACATACAATAATGCCAGATTGTACTCCATAAGCTTTCTCTCCTTTTTTCAGACCTTTTTGAACAGCCTCTATAGCATTGTCCAAGGTCATTCCTTTTTTTGTATGAAGGATAGGAGAGTAGCGGACCTCGATATAACGAACATTTTCTTTTGCCACGTCTTCAATTAATTCAAATGCAAAACGAAAAAGTGCTTGTGGTGTTTGCATTACGCTCAATGTTATGTCAAAACGTTTGATGTAATCTTCTAATGATCCACGATTTTTCCCAATGCGAAGGTATTTATCCAAATCCCTAATGCTTTGGAATGGTAGTTTTACCTTCTCTATTGTAGCTTGCTCGATTATAGATTTAGTCCTGAGGCTACCATCTAAATGACAATGCAATTCTACCTTTGGCAATTGTACAAGTAATTTTTGGGAAATTGATCTCATTCTGATTATTCGGTTCTTGAATGATGGTATAGCCACCAAATCGTGATAACTGCACTAATCATTGTCAGGCCTGTTACGAGGTCAGGCTGTAGACCAAGATCTATATTCTTTATTCCTGCACTTGCAACAAATGCCAATAAAATACCCATCAAGGATTCACCTGCTATAAGGCCAGATGATAGTAGAACACCGTTTTGCAATATGCTATCGGGTTCCCTAGTGGCATTGGTTTTTGTTAATATAAAATGTGCCAACAAACCACCTACTAAAATGGGGGTAGAAAGTCCAAATGGCAGGTACATCCCTACTGCTATAGGCATAAGATGAAGCCTAAACTCTCCTGATCTATTCTTATTGAAGAGCAAAGAATCCACAATGAGAATGAGAATTCCTAAGACTGCTCCAATTGCCACCATATCCAATGGTAGATTACCCTTACCGAAAAAACCATCAGCAAGGCTTGCAAAGAGTCCAGCCTGCGGTGCCGCCAATTCTCTACCACCAATTCCACCAGGAGTGTTCTCATGAAGGAGTTGAAGGATAGGGGCCATTACAAGCGATGCAACACCAACACCAATTATCTGCATTATCTGCTGTCTGTAGGGACTAGCTCCAACTATCTGACCTGTTTTAAGGTCATTGCATACATCTCCCGATGTGCAAGCAGCACAACAGACTATTGCTGCAACTCCAAGGGTTGCCACCATTCCCTCTGTGCCTGAAAAACCAAAAATGTAGAGAAGCCCACCAGTAAACAATACTGCTGTTATTGTCATTCCTGAAACAGGTGAGTTAGAATTGCCCACCAGTCCAACAATGTAGGAAGCTACAGCGGTAAAGAAGAATGCCATAATGATCATGATAATTGTTGTGACAATTGTGATAGCCATATCATTAGTGATATAGTAGTAAACTCCTCCAACCAAAGACACTGCCAAGGCCGAGAAAATATTTATTGCTCTTGCAGGTATATCACGTTCATTATCAGGAATGTCATTTTGTATAGTTCCCTTCTGACTATCTACCAATATCTTGATTGCATCTACTAAACCTTTTCGGACCTTGAAAATAGAGGATATTCCACCTATAACCATTGCACCCACACCAACATATCTAATTTTTGTTGACCATAGGACCGACGCCCCTTCAAGAGGGTCTGAAGCATATTCAAGTCCATGACCTAATAATGGTATCCCAACTAGCCACCCTAAAAAACCACCAATAAAAATAAGAATAGCAATATTAAGTCTTACAATAAATCCAACTGCTAACAAAGCGGGTGAGATATCTCCTCCAAAGAAAAAGATTCTATTACCGATTAACATAGCTCCCTCTAGAACACCCTTTAATACTCCAAAAAAGGAAATTAAGATCTTGAACGCTCCACCTATCAATGTACCTTTTATAACCAAGCCAGCATTATTTGAACTTCCTATATCTTGACCAGCCTCAAGGACAGATGCACATGCCAAACCTTCTGGGTATTGAAGGTTATCCTCATTTTTTACAATAAAGACCTTTCTCATTGGTATCATGAACAAAATGCCTAATAGACCCCCTGTAAATGCGATAACGGTGGTCAGTATCGTGTCAAACTCTTTCCAAACACCAATAAGTATCAGTGCCGGCATTGTGAAAATAATGCCGGCAGCAAGGGACTCACCAGCAGATGCAGCGGTTTGGATTTGATTTGCCTCAAGAATGGAATCAGCATTTGATTCCTTATTGAATACCCGAATTTGTCTGAGTATGACCATTCCAATAACAGCTGCAGGAATGGAGGCTGAAACTGTCATGCCTGCTTTCAATCCTAAATAGACGTTTGCTGCACCCATTACAACTGAAAGAACAATGCCAATTAATATCACTCTTAGATTGATTTCTGGGATGGTAGAAGAATTATCTAACATTATAGCTCCAAGTATATTAAAAAAAAGGAATACTGTTTTCCATGCAAAACAATCTAAAGAAGCATTTAATTAGTTAATATAATTTTTTAATTTGATTTTAGTCAGGGGTGCCGTTTTGTACCAGATCAAACGGCTGAGAATAAACCCATTGACCTGATCTGGATCATGCCAGCGTAGGGAGACAAAATGTCTTATAAGGTTATTTTTTGTTTAGTTCTTCTTTTTACGACAAGTCTTTTCTCACAGATCAAGGGGAAAGTAATTAGCCAGGATGATGGCAAGGCTATTGTCGGAGCAAATGTTGTTGTAGATGGTGGTGGTACATCAACCAATAGGCTAGGTCAGTTTAGTATCGATATCCCCGTTGGTGCAAAAATTGAGTTCTCTCATTTAGGATATAAGACCTTGACCCAGGATGCTACAAAGGATATGATTATTTTACTTAAGCCATACCCGATTAATGTAGACGAGATTGTGGTATATAGTGGTTTAAATGATGAGTCACTTCAAAGATTAAGCCACAGTGTATCAGTAATCACAAATAATGAAATAAAAAAGTCGTCAGCACACCATTTTCAAACATTGACGCACCAAATCCCCAATTTGACCTGGGCAGGTGGTACAAGCCGCCCAAGATATTTTCAAATTCGTGGTATTGGGGAAAGAAGTCATTATTTTGGAGAGGGTGCACCAAATTTCTCTGTTGGTTTCATAATTGATGATATTGATCTAAGTGGTTTAGGAATGGTAGGACATCTCTTTGATCTAAAGCAGATAGAAATCTTCAAAGGACCTATGTCATCAGTATTTGGATCAAATTCATTAGCAGGTCTTATTAGCATACGGTCACAAGAGCCCAAGGATTATTTTGAAAATTCATATTTATTCAGTCGTGGAACAGATAATCATGTATTAATCAGTAATGCAATTAATTTTAAGATGCATGAAAATCTTGGAATACGTATGTCGGGAACCTATAACTATTCAAATGGTTTTAGGAATAATATTCTAAAGGAAATAAGTGACTCTAATAAAAGAGAAGAATTGTTTTCCAGAATCAAGGTAAAATATAAACCTTCTAAAAATATCAGTATTCTCAGCACTCTCATTTATGCAAATATGGCCAATGGCTATGATGCTTGGGCGCCTGATAACAATACAAACTATAAAACCTATTCAGATGATGATGGTGAAGATAGTCAGAGAACCGTAGGTGGGTCTATGCGTATTCATATGTCCCTCAGTGAGGGTATGACCTTGACAAGCATAACATCATCATCAAAAACAGATCTTATACATTCTTATGATGGTGATTGGGCCAATGATAGTTATTGGTATGAGAAGCATGAATTTGATCCTTTAACAGAGGGATGGTCATATAAGTTTTATGATAATAATAAAAAGGATCGAAAAAATATTGCTCAGGAATTCCGTATCTCCATTAATGACATTATTCTTGGGATGTTCTATAAGGATATGGAAGAGTTAGATCAGGCAATTGGCTATTTGTTTGGTGGTTTGGGTACTGGTGCAAACAGCAAATTTGATTTTGAGGTTATATCAAGTTATGCTCAATTTGGTCTCGCCCTTTCTTCTAAAGTAAAACTCTCAACCAACTTTCGTATAGAGAAGAATATCATGGACTATTTTGGTACGACAATTGGAGTAGATGAGTCCTGGGAACCAGTTGAGTTGCCAACAGTAAGTTTCCATAATGACCATCTTATGACAGGATACAGGGTATCCTTGGTCTTTAAGAAAAGTAATGCTACTAGGTTTACTAGTAGCATTGCAAAGGGTTATAAATCAGGAGGAGTGAACCAACAGCCCTATCTTCAAATTGCAAATCGCTCCTATGAGCCAGAAGCATTGGTTACTACAGAAATTGGATTGAAGCATAAGACCCACATCCTTCGATCAAATATTACATATTTTTATGGTTTCAGGCGAGATCAGCAAGTTTCAATATCAAGTCAACAAGTTGAAGGGGACCCAAATAGTTTTATCTATTATACCAGCAATGCAGGGTCAGGAACTATAAATGGTCTAGAGATGGAAAACAAATTTAAATTATCAAAGAATTTCATTCTCGGTCTATCTGGTGCATATCTAGATACTTGGATTGATAATTATAACTATTATATTGCTCATGGAGTCAAAGTATCAGCTGGAAACAGAGGAGCAGCGATGGCTCCTAAATTTAGTGGGTCTATGAATCTAACTTATGAAAGTAGTTGGGGATTAACGAGTTACTTGGTAACAAATTTTAAAAGTGATTATTACTATTCGGACAGCCATAATGAAAGATCCACCTCATATTCTACGACAGATCTGTCACTTTCTAAGAAAATGAACAAAGCTATGACCATAACTTTCTGGAGTAGAAATATCTTTGATGAAAGATATACTACGCGCGGTTTTTATTTTGGGCTTATACCTCCAACTTATACCAAGCAGTTATTTGAAAGTTATGCAGATCCTCGACAAACTGGGTTCACCATAAAGTGTCAACTATAATATATTGGATGAGGATTACTCATAATTTTATGCCAATTACATTTGTCAGGTTCTGTCTTTTCTTTTCTAGTTATATTTAAGTTAGGTTACCAATGTTTGGCCAAATAACAGAACAATTTCAAACGATCTTTAAAACTATCCGTGGTCTTGGAAAGATAACGGATTCTAATGTCAATGAGACCGTTCGACAAATTCGCAGAACACTTATTGATGCAGACGTGAATTTTAAAGTTGTTAAATCCTTTATTTCTAGGGTTGAGAAAAAGGTGACCGGTACCAAGGTCCTTAATTCAATCAAGCCAGGAGAACAGTTCATAAAGATCATTCGAGATGAGCTAGCTGGTCTACTAGGTTCTGAAAAAAATGATTTGGAACTGAAAAACAAACCCTCTGTCATATTATTGACTGGATTGCAGGGTGCTGGGAAGACAACTACTGCTGGGAAACTTGCTCTGATGTTGAAAGAATCAGGGAAATCAGTTATGTTGGTTGCTGCTGATATATATCGGCCTGCAGCGATTGACCAACTCTATAAGCTTGGGAAGAAGTTAGATGTTCCAGTTTACAAGGAGGATATAAATGATCCATTGATAATTTGTACTAATGCTATTCAAAATTCTCGTTCCTTGAAAAATGATGTGGTAATTATTGATACTGCAGGGAGGCTTCACGTTGATGATGAAATGATGAATGAGATAAAGGCCATTGCAAAGAACCATTGTCCTGATGAGATATTATTTGTCGTTGATGGTATGACAGGACAAGATGCAGTGACGTCGGCTCTAGCATTTAATGAGGCATTGGCATTGAGTGGTGTAGTGTTAACGAAAATGGATGGTGATACAAGGGGTGGCGCTGCGGTCTCGATCAAGGAGATTACAGGCATACCAATAAAATTCATTGGAAATTCAGAATCTATTGAAGGCCTCCAACCATTTGATCCTAAAAGAATAGCCGATCGCATCCTTGGTTTTGGCGATATTGTATCACTTGTTGAAAAGGCACAGAAGGTCTTTGATGATGAAAATACCGAAAAAATGAATAAAAAACTTTCGAATGACTCCTTTGATCTAAATGATTTCAAAATCCAATTAATTCAATTAAAAAAAATGGGACCTATGAACCAAATCCTTAGTTTAATACCAGGAATGGATTCGAAAGCAATGAAACAATTCACTATGGATGACCATCAACTTAATTGGACTGTGGCAATAATTAATTCAATGACAATAAATGAAAGGAAAAAGCCTGAAAATATAAATGGAAGCCGTAGATTACGTATATCAAAAGGTAGTGGGAGATCAGTACAAGAGGTTAATGCACTATTGAAACAATTTTACCAATTGAAAAAAATAATGAAAAAAATGAAAAACTATAACAAGATTAAATTGCCGAATTTGGCAGATTTAGGAAAGTTTTAATTAAGGGAGTATTACATTGGCGACTAAAATAAGACTGAAACGAATTGGACGAAGAAACAGACCATTTTACAGAATGGTTGCAATGGATTCACGTAATCGTCGTGATGGTGCAGCCATCGAAGAATTGGGTTGGTATAATCCACTAGATACAGAGCGCGCATATGAACTTAAGGATGATAGAATCTTACATTGGTTGGGCGAGGGTGCTCAACCAACAGATGCTGCAAAGAAATTGCTACGTCGTGCTGGGCTTAATCATCGTTGGCATCTAATACAGCAAGGAATGGAAGGGGCTGAGTTGGAGAAAGAGATGAAGAAATGGGAGTTGAATCGAGAAGATGTCCTTAATGCACGAACTGAAAGAGATGAGAAAAAAGCCAAAGAAAATGCAAAAAAGGAAGTAGAAGCTGCACCTCCTGAGGATGCAACAGATGATACTCCAAAAGAAGAGAATCCTGATGGTGTTGGTGATGATGCATCTTCCAATGAAGAAGATGCGAAAAAAGAAAAATCCGATGATAGTCCATCAGACGAGGCATCAATGGAAGAGGAATAACAGCCAAAACATTTTATTAGTTAGAAAATGGAGGACGCTATGTTAGAGTTCATTGAACAGGCAATCAAGCTCCTGGTAGATAAGCCAGATGAAGTAAAAGTTGATGTTGTAGAGACAGAGCAACGTATTATCTATGAGTTAACGGTTGGTGAAGGTGATTATGGTAAGGTCATAGGCAAGAGTGGAAGAAATATTTCTGCAATACGCACCCTGGTCTTTGCTATTAATGCCAAGGAGGGTGGTAAGCGTGCGAGGCTTGACGTTATCGATTAGATGAAGGTCTGTATTCATCCAATAGCAACCATAACCAAGACTTCTGGACTGGATGGTAATGTTAGACTCCGTCCTTTATCTAGATATTTTGATGACTATATCGAAAAAAATAGGCTTATGTTGGGTAATACATCAGAGCATTCTGAAATTGTTCGTCTTGAACTAATATTGGGTCTTGGTAAAAAACGTCAGTTTAAATTTAGTGGAGTGAATACCGCCTCTGATGCAAAAAGAATAATCGGGCAAACACTTTTTGCCCAAGCTGATGCTGATGATAATATCAATTTGATCAGTAAAGATCTTTTGGGCTATAGTATTGTCACCGATAGTGGACTTTTTGTTGGAGAGCTCAAAGATGTAATGTGGTTACCTAACAATGACGCATATGTTATTCAAAATGAGGGAAAGGAGTATTTAATACCAATTATTCCCGAGGTTATAAAAAAATTGGACCATAAGCTTAAAAGGGTAGTCATTACCCCTATGGACGGTCTTTTGGATTGAAGAAAATAGCAGTAATTACTCCTGTACCAGAAGTAATTAAGACCTTAATAGACAATAGTATGCTTAGAAAAGCTATTGAAAATAAGGTTGCCCAAATTCATATTGTCAATCTGAGAGAATTCGGCCTTGGTAATTATCGGCAGATAGATGATGCTCCATTTGGTGGTGGTAGTGGAATGGTAATGATGCCAGAACCATTGATAAACGCAATAGAACATGCATTGAATCTTGTCGGGCACTCTGAAGGTGTAAAAGTGTTTTACCCATCACCTCAAGGCAAGTTGTGGGATCAGACATCGGCTGAAGACTTTAGTAAATCGGAGAAGATAATTTTTATTTGTGGCCACTATAAAGGTATAGATGAGCGAGTGATCGAAAAATATGTTACAGATGAATATTCCATTGGAGATTTTGTTATGACAAGTGGTGAGATACCTACTATGATAATGCTAGATAGTATTATGAGACTAGTCCCTGGGACTCTCAATAATATTGATTCTGCTTTATCTGATACATTTTCATTGGGCTTATTGGACCACCCGCATTATACTCAGCCCCGAATTATTGAGGATAAAGCAGTTCCAGATGTATTAATTAGTGGACACCATAAAAAAATTAAATCTTGGAGACAAGAGCAAAGAGAAAAACGCACCAAAGAAAAAAGACCAAAGCTTTGGGAAAGATATACACAGTTTAGAGAATCGGAGAATAATAATGAACAAACTTCATGAAGTGACAAAGGACTTTTTAAAGAATGATATACCCGAATTTGATTCGGGGGATACCGTTGCTGTCAATGTTCGAGTTCGAGAAGGAAATAAAGAACGCATACAGAAATATGAAGGCGTCGTTGTTGGTAGGCGGGGAGGAAAGGGCCTTGATGCGTCATTTACCGTACGAAAAGTAGCCAATGGGGTTGGTGTAGAGAGAATCTTTCCTCTGCATTCTCCAATGCTTGCATCTATCGATGTTAAACGCCGAGGAAAAGTGCGTAGGGCAAAGCTCAATTATCTGAAGAATGTAACAGGGGCAAAAGCAGCACGAATCGAAGAAAAACGATAAAATAATATCTAAAAGAGAAGAAGGCCCTCGCTATGAATTAATTTTTTGGCAAGGGCTTTTTTATTATGTTTGATAATAAGAATATCATATTGGCTATTGTGTCACTCTCTCATTTGGTTGTTCATGCTCAAATGATGGTGTTTCCTACCTTGATCCTAGTTTTTTCTTCTGAATATAATTTGGGAATGGATGTTCTTGGATTAATGGCCGCGACAGGAACATTCATGTTTGGACTTGGTGCGATTCCTGCAGGTATTTTAGAAAAGAAACTAGGTAGTAAGGCTCTTCTGTTGATCTATCAAATAGGTTCGACCATTGCAGGATTGATTATTATCCTATCAAATAGTCCTTTCCAGATTACAATAGGATTAGGGGTTCTAGGTATATCATCTAGTATATACCATCCAGCGGGACTTACACTTTTATCACATAAACTCGATCGTTTGAGCAGAGGGTTGGCAATTCATGGAATTGCAGGCTCTTTTGGATTGGCACTTGGCCCACTTATTGCATCTTTAGCTTCTGAATATGGCTCTTGGAGAATTTCTTACTTGATCTGGATCTCTGTTCAGATCATACTCACATTTGCATCTCTTCATTACATCAAGATTAAAGAGGTAAAAGGTGATAATCTTGTCAATAATTCAAAGAGAACAAGTAGAGTTGAAATGACTCTCTATTATGTGACCACGATTTCTCTTGGATTTGCATTTGGTGGATTTACTACATATATGCCCAGTCTATTTGGTATGCAAAATGATGGAATTTTCAAATTATTCTCCATCACTTTGAAAGCTGGAATCTTTACCACAATGGTTTTCCTAAGTGGAATCATTGGTCAGGCAATGGGAGGATATTTAGGGGATAGATTTGATAGGAGAAGTTTGCTATGTATCATTATTGCACTCAATATTCCTTTGATGGCATTAATGGGGCACACAAGCAGTTGGCAATTGTTATTTTCTAGTATATTATTAGGGGTAGCTTATTTTTCAAATCAACCTGTTTCAAATGCTCTTCTTGCAGATTTAACATCAAAGGAAGATAGAGGAATAGGTTATGGAGTATCATTCTTCCTTAGTTTTGGGATTGGTGGTCTAGCGCCAGCAGTAAGTGGGGTAATAGCTGAAGCATATACAATTGAAATGATCTTTCCCTTTTTGTCTATTTGTTTGGTGCCTGGTTTAATTGCTGGATTATTATTAGTTAGATATCAAGGTGGAAAATTATAATCCTTGAACAAATAATGGATTGGTGAGAACTTTAACAGAATATGAAAAAAACAAAACTAGAAGATTTACCATCAGTTAATGAAGTACTACTTAAATTGAATGGTTCTATATTATTGCATGAAAGATACTTAAAGAATATAATAAATGAAGGAATAGCCAAGTTTCGAGTAGAAATAAAGAAGGAAAGATTATCGAAAACCTCCAAAGAATTACTCGATCAAATAACAAAGATGGTCAAAAAAAACTCATCTCATAGTCTAGTTAACCTGATCAATGGAACTGGAATAGTTTTGCATACAGGATTCGGCAGATCCCCTTTCAGATCTCGTACGTTAAAGAATATAGCAAGACGGATGGAGGGATATGTTAATTTGGAATTTGATCTTGATTCTGGAAAACGTGGAGATAGACAATCACATTTGCAAAAACATTTGAGTTCAATATGTGGCAGTGAATCATCTTTATGTGTCAATAATAATGCTGCGGCAGTGATGTTAGCAATAAATGAAATTGCTAAAGGAGGTGAGGTCATTGTATCTAGAGGTCAATTAGTAGAAATAGGAGGTTCTTTTCGAATTCCTGATATCATAGAAAAAAGTGGGGCTATCCTAAAAGAAGTAGGTACAACCAATAGAACTCACCATAAGGATTATAAAGTTGCCATATCTCACAAGACAAAGCTTATACTCTGGGTTCATACAAGTAATTATATTGTTAAAGGATTTACGCATTCTGTTCCACTTCATGAACTGGTTTCACTTGGTAGGAAGCATAAGATACCTGTGATGATTGATTGGGGCAGTGGTGCCTTGCTAGATATGAAATCACTTGGCTTAGCTGATGAGATTCCAGTAAGGTCAATTATGAAGGAGAAACCAGATATTCTCACATTTTCAGGTGATAAATTGATAGGTGGACCTCAGTCTGGCCTTGCCATTGGCAAAGAAAAATGGATCAAGGCTCTGAAAAAAAATCCATTATATCGAGTTTTACGTTGTGATAAGATTACCATAGGTCTTTTAGAGGAGACTCTAAGATCATATCGCTCCAATGCATTTACGAAAGATAATCTTGCTTTAAAAATGCTTACAACCTCCCAAACGACATTAATGAATCGTGGAAAGAGGATCTTAAATCATCAAACCAAGCAAAAGATAAAATATCTTGGCATAAAACTAGAAAATTCAAAAGTTGAAGCAGGAAGTGGATCATTACCGGAAAATATGATCGATAGTATGGCACTATCCTTCAGGCCTAAGGAAATTCGAATAGATGACCTTGCAAAAAGATTTCGTTTAGGTTTGATACCTGTAGTAGGCTATGTATCCTCGAATAAATTCTATATAGATCTAAAGGCTGTTTTACCAGGTCAAGTGATTAAATTGGCACAAGCCATCAAAGAGGTCTAAAATGCCACAAGTGGTGGTTGGAACAGCAGGGCACATAGACCATGGTAAGACCTCTTTGGTAAAGGCTCTGACAGGTGTGAATACTGATCGTTTAATAGAGGAAAAAGAAAGAGGTATGACCATTGATTTAGGTTTTGCATATCTGAATGAAACCACTACAATCATTGATGTTCCGGGCCATGAGAAATTTATTCGCAATATGGCTGCTGGAGCCGCAAATATTCATTTTGGCTTGATTGTAGTTGCAGCCGATGATGGTGTGATGCCTCAAACAATAGAACACTTGGAAATATTAACATTACTTGGAGTCAATAAAGGATGGGTTGCCATTACAAAAATTGATGTTGTGAAAGATTGTGAATGGATAGACCTTGTGGAATTGGACATCAGAGAATGCCTTATTAGTAGAGGGTTTCAACAACTTTCTGTTAATCGTATTAATAATTTAAATGGAGATGGAGTAGAACAATTAAGATCTGATATTGCAAATGTTGTTAATGATATTGAACCTGAATTTGGATCAAAATATTTTCGGATGAATATTGATCGAGTTTTCAGTAAAACTGGGTTTGGAACAGTAGCAACAGGAACCGTAGTGAATGGAGTGGCCAACAAAGGGGATGAAGTTGAGATACTGCCCTCTATGTCCAAAGCTAAAATACGAGGATTACAATCCCATGGAGGTAGTCTTGAAAAAGTGATTACTGGTGATCGTGCGGCAATCAATTTTTCAAATATCAAGGCAAATGAACTTGATCGTGGATACACCATATGCGCTTCAGGTATGATTGAACCAACACAACAGGCAATTGTGAGCATAAAAATGATTAAATCCACAAGCTGGCAAATAAAAAACAAACAGCGTCTTAGATTCCATTTTGGTACTTCAGAGGTCTTAGGAAGAGTGGCAATCCATGGACAGAAGATTCTAAAAAAGGATCATAGTCTAAGTTTGGTTCTCAACTTGGAGTCACCAGTAGCTATGGCTTTAGATGACCGATTTGTGGTTCGCTCATATTCACCGATGGAGACCATTGCAGGTGGAATAGTTTTAGAGACTACTCAAAGTATACCTTGGTCTAAAATGAAAGGTTTGGTCTTTGGAATGCCCATTGAGACAGATAAACGATTTAGATTTTTAGTAGAAATTAATTGGAGAAATCCAAAATCTTTAGAATTCTGGCAAAAGAAGTTTTTTAGCTCTAATTATAAAATTCAAGTTATGCAAGATGATGGTTTAGAATTATCTGATAACGGAATCTTATTTTCAAAATATGGTAAAGAAAGATCAATAGATGAGATCATTAAATATTTTGAAAAATGTTATGATAATAATCCCTTCAGGAGAGTAATAACAGCTGAGTCGATAATAAATACTCTGCATTTATCAGATGAGTGGTTTGATATAATGGCTGATCAAATGATCCAAGACAATATGCTTGAAGACTGCCAAGGAGGATATGCACTAAGTGATTATAAAGTCCAATTTTCTGATAAGGATAAGAATGATATTGGTATAATAGAGAAAATACTTGTCGATAATGGTCAAGAGCCTACTCAATTAGTGCAGATAATAGAGTTGACTGGCTTCCACCCGAAGCGAGTGGGTGATCTATTACATATTTTACTTGGACAAGAAAAGGCCCAAGCATTGGGTAATCATCTTTATCTGCATGATGACCAATTAAAGTTCATTAAATCTAGTGTCATAGAATATTTTAACAGAAAAAAGACACTTGCTGTTGGAGACTTTAAGGAACTAACTGGATTGACTAGGAAGACAGCAATACCATTACTAGAATATTTGGATAATTCTAAATATACTTATAGAGAGGGGAATGTACGTTTTGCTGGGAAGAATCTAAATGAGTAAAAAAATTGATTCCAATACACCTGTGATGAAACAATTCCTGGAAGTAAAAGATAAGTATAAAGATTCAATTGTCTTATTTAGGATGGGAGATTTTTATGAGACCTTTTTAGAAGATGCCATCACAACATCAAAGATATTGGGCATAGTCCTCACAAAACGGGCAAATGGGAAAGCGGCTAATGTAGACCTTGCAGGATTTCCTCACCATGCTCTAGATAATTATTTACCAAAGTTAGTAAAGGCTGGACATCGTGTTGCAATTTGCGAACAGATGGAAGACCCAAAGCTAGCAAAAGGTATAGTAAAACGAGAAGTAGTTGAAGTTGTAACCCCTGGCACGCTCACTGGAGACCAAACACTTAATGATAAATCAAATAGATATATCGGTGCAATATGCTCATTAAAACATGACTCTGGCTTTGCTTTCTTGGATTCATCTACCGGAGAGTTTTATGTAGGCGAGTGCGATACAGATAAATTGAATAACACATTATTGAAATTCCGTCCTCAAGAGATCATTGTTTCAGAAAAAGCAATCTACTCCACCTCCACATGGTATATGGAATTTCAGCCATTTATGTCTCGTATTGATAATTGGATGTTTGACCATGATACTGCCTATAGATCACTTATTGAACATTTTGAAGTTAAATCGTTGAAAGGCTTTGGCTGTGAAAATATGGAATTAGGTATCTGTGCGGCTGGAGCATTGCTCAATCATATAAAATCTAATTTATCATCTTCTGTTGATCACATACCAAAATTGTCACCAGTGATCAAAGAAGGAATCATGGGTTTGGATGCATTTACTATAAAAAATCTTGAGGTTTTTCAATCGCTTGCATCCCAAGGTGTTCATGGAACTTTAATTGACTGTATAGATATAACCCAAACCCCCGGTGGTGGGAGATTATTAAGGTATTCGATCATTAATCCGTCAACTGATTTAAGCCTAATTGAATTTAGGCTCAATACTGTGGAAGCATTTACCAAAGAAAAGCGTATGTTAAAGTCTCTCATAGACTCACTTTCTACGACTTCAGACATACAAAGAATACTTGGAAAGGTCAATCAAGGCAAATCCTCACCTAGAGATGTTTTTGCAATAGCAAAAACATTAGGAAAAATACCTGAATGGAAGAAAAAATTATCAAATAGTAAGAATAAATATCTTACCCAACTGTCTAACTCATTTCAAGACTCTAAAGATATTGTTCAGAATATCAAAACAATGATCAATGAAGATGCCCCTGTATATGTATCTCAAGGAAATGTGATAAAAGAAGGAGTTGACCCTGAACTTGATGAGTTAAGGGTCCTATTGAAAAATGGTAAAGATTGGATCTTAGAATTTCAAAATAGACTTAGAGACGAATTAGATATCTCAAAATTAAAGGTGGGCTTTAATAAGGTTTTTGGCTACTACATTGAGGTAACAAAAATTCATCAAGATAAAATTCCAGAAATATTCATAAGAAAACAAACCCTAGTTAATTCAGAAAGATACATAACTGAAGAACTAAAAGAGTATGAAGAAAAGGTATTGAATGCCGAAGAGAAAATTTTGGACATTGAGTCGAATCTATTCTTTGAACTTTGTAATCTGATTCTTTCACAAAAGATATTAATTCAAATGAATGCGGTAGCAATAAGTGAAATCGATCTCTATAGTTCATTTGCAGCACTATCTCTCAAGAATAATTATGTCAAACCAATTTTAACAAAAAATACAATATTAAAAATAGAAGATGGCAGACACCCAGTTGTTGAGAGATTACTTCCATCTACTGAGAAATTCATACCTAACGATATAATAATGGATGCAAAAAAGAATCAAATTCATCTTCTTACCGGACCAAATATGGCAGGTAAATCAACTTATTTAAGGCAATTGGGTTTAATGGTGATCATGGCACAAATAGGTTGTTATGTTCCTGCAAAAAGTGCAACTATTGGAATTGTGGATAGGTTATTTACTAGAGTAGGAGCCAGTGATAATCTTGCGGGTGGTGAGAGTACATTTCTTGTAGAGATGAATGAAGCGGCAAATATCTTAAATAATGCTTCGGATAATAGTTTGATACTCTTAGATGAGGTGGGGAGAGGTACAAGTACGTATGATGGTTTATCTCTAGCATGGGCAATTACTGAATATCTACATAATACTGATGGTATAAAAGCTCGTACTATATTTGCTACACATTATCACGAACTAACTATTCTTGATAACACCCTAGAACGTTTAGAGAATCATCATGTTGAGGTAAGGGAATTTGGTGATTCTATCATATTTATGAGATCAATAGCAAAAGGGCCAGGCGATAAAAGTTATGGTATCCATGTTGCTAAGATGGCAGGATTACCTAGTAAGGTGATAGAAAGGGCAACACAGATATTAGAACAGCATATATATGAAGATTTTAATGATGGAAGTAAAACATCTAAAGAAGCGTCTGACCAATTAACCTTCTTTAAGGAGAAAGAGAGTATTTTAAGAAAGGAATTAAATAAGATTGATCTCAATTCAATGACTCCAATAGAGGCAATTAAATATTTAGATGAACTTAAAAAAGAACACGATCTATAAATTCATTGTAATGATCATTAATCTGTCCATTGTGATGGGCGATGGCGTCTGGGTTAAATATGGATGGGAATTATTTGATTATGTGGTTGATGCTCGATCAGCGTCGTTAGGCAATGCAGGAACAGCATACAATCTTGGTTCTATTCAATCATCGATGGTCAATCCATCATTTATCTCATATACGGGAAACAATATCTCAATGACTCATCAATCACGTTTTGCAGGAATGGTGAATAGTGACTTATTCGGTATGCAATTGAAGAGCAAATCAAGGACTATTAATTTGAATATACTATATCAAGGTATTTCAAATATCCCAGATACTAGAGCAATGCTATTGGACTGGGGACAGGACGGTCAATTTGGCACGAATGACATAGGAGAGGGCAATGGTATTGTTGATGAAGGGGAACGATTGGATAAGCAAAAATTACGATATTTTAACCAGCACCAGTTTGGTATGCATGGCGCGTTTATTACAAAAATAATGGGGGTTCCTTTAGGGATAGGATTTAAAATGCTCAGTTATTCTCTTAGTGACCATTATGCTTTGGGAGTTGGAATAGATATCGGATACAATACAATGATCAAAAGGTCATCACTTGGAATTGTGATAAGGAATTTTCCCGCATCGGGACTAATTTGGGATAGTGGTACTGTTGAAGGGACTAGACCATCCGTATCAATTGGCTTACACCATCCAATTGATTATTTTGAGAGATCATCTGTACTAATCAATACAATCATTAAACTAGAGACGTCACTTTCCAATGTAAATGTGGATTCTCAAATTCGATATGGTTCCTTATCAATAGATCCAGCATATGGAATTGAGATTATATATAAACAAAACACTATGATTCGTATAGGTAAAAACTCCGTCAATGACAATACTGGTGGTGTCGGTCTAAGGTGGGAAAATATTGGTGTAGATTATGCATTTATTAATTCAATAAATAGTGGAGCAATAGGCAACCACCATCTTATTTCTTTAAACCTATCATCTGACTGGATCATATCAAAACTCTCTATTAAATAAATAGCGTATTGGAAAAATATTTTAATATGGTTGAGTATTTGATATAGACTTTATAAGTGATTAATTTTGCCGGCTTTATACAAAAAAATATGATAAAAAGTATGACAGGGTTTGGTCGAGGCTATGCTGGTCGCGGCAAGAAAAGAATTGATGTAGAAATTCGAACAGTTAATTCTCGTTTTTTAGAAATAAAATTTCGAGGACTTCCTCTTGAGCCACAGGTTGAGCAAGAAATAAGAAAAATTATGGAAAAACTTGTTCAAAGGGGAAGTGTACATATCCGTATCGAAATGAAAAATAATC
>Ga0208639_1000958_pt1 | contig 20084 bp, 17 predicted proteins | sample ETNtaG_33_FD_185772 | JGI IMG/M metagenome (GOLD analysis project Ga0208639, IMG submission 185772) | Marine microbial and viral communities from oxygen minimum zone, Eastern Pacific Ocean - ETNP201310SV76 (SPAdes) (version 2) | ecosystem: Environmental > Aquatic > Marine > Oceanic ...
GTGAACTTTCGTGTTTTATAAGATTAGGGACAGATTTTACTTCCAATTATTATGAATATGAAATACCATTAAAGGTCACTAATTTCGGAGAAAATGGAAGAACTGAAGTTTGGCCAGCAGAAAATAATATTGATATTTTATTTGAAGATTTTCAGGAAGCAAAACAAGAACGAAATTTTACTACGAATGATGTAAGCTCTCCTTTTATCCGTTATCTATCTGGTGGTAAAAAGATTACTGTAGTTGGAAATCCGAATTTGAGTAGAGTGAAGACCATTATGATTGGAGTCAGAAACCCTAAGAAAACTTCTTTGGATTCAGAAGATGATGGACTGCCGAAATGTGGACAGATTTGGGTAAACGAATTAAGATTATCCGATTTTGATGAATATGGAGGATGGGCTGCAAATGCCAGATTTACTACTCGTTTGGCAGATTTTGGAACGATAAATATTGCTGGAAATTTGAGCACAATTGGTTTTGGTTCTATTGAAAAGAAAGTGAATGAAAGACAAAAATCTAATGATTACCAATATGATTTATCTTCCAATTTGGAATTAGGAAAATTTTTCCCTGAAAAGTATGGGATAAAAATCCCAATGCATATTAGTTCCTCACAACAGATTAGCAACCCACAATACAATCCACTCGACCCAGATATTTTGTTTAAAACTACTTTAGAAACAATGGGAAGTAGGTCTGAAAAAGATAGTCTGAAACATGTTTCTCAGGATTTTGTAAGCAGAAATAGCATCAACTTTACTAATGTCAGGAAACTTTCTACTCAAAATAAAGGAGATGGAGGTAAAACAAAAACTCCTAAAATTTATGACTTAGAGAATTTTACTTTGTCGTATTCGAAAAATGAGATTTTTATCAGAAATATTAATACTGAAAAGAATAGAACTAATACATACAGAGGAGCTTTTACTTATAATTTTAATACTCGACCAAAAAATATTAAACCATTCTCTAAACTAAAGATAGGCAAAGGACCATATGCTAAACTGATAAAAGATATCAACTTTTATACCATGCCAAAATCTTTCTCTTTTCGTACAGATCTAGATAGAATGTATAATGAAACACTCTTGAGAAATGTAAACAATTCATATATGCTAATAGCTCCAACTTATAATAAGTATTTTAATTGGAATAAAAGTTATGAGTTAAAATACGACTTAAGTAGAACATTAAAAATTGATTTTGCTTCAAGAAGTATCTCTAGTATTGATGAACCTGAAGGAAGAATGGATAGAGACTATGTTTTTTTCAAAGAAAATAGAGATACCGTTTGGCAAAACTTTTGGAGAGGAGGAAGACCAACATCTTATCATCATGATGTTTCAGTAAATTATCAGCTCCCTTTGAATAAGATTCCACTTACTAATTTTCTAAGTTTAAATACAAGGTATAATGCAAATTATGACTGGACTGCTGCTCCATTAGCTTTGTCAGAGCTAGGAAACAACATTCAGAATTCAAACAACATACAATATAATGGACAAATAAATCTAACTACCTTATATAATAAAGTTCCGTATTTTAAAAAGCTGTTATCTTCTGGAAAGAAAAAACAAAGAGGTAGATCCTCTAGAACAAATCAAGAAAATGAAAAAGAGGAGGAAGAAAAGAAGAAAGATCAATATAAAGCATTGAGGTATGCAGCTAAGTTTGTTTTAGGAGTTAAAAACATTTCTGTAAATCTTTCTAAAAATCAGGGAACATTTATTCCTGGATTTATGCCAGAGTCTCACTTCTTCGGACAACATTGGGGAGAAATAGCTCCTGGGATTCCGTTTGTTTTAGGTAGTCAAAGAGACATTAGATATTTAGCTGGGCAAAATGGATGGATAACACAAAATGAAAATATGAATACATTATTTAAGAGAAATTCATCTTCTAATTTAGTATTAAGAAGTACGGTAGAACCATTTAATAAATTTAGAATTGAATTAACAGCAAATAAAACTCAATCCTTATCAGAGCAAGAATATTACAGATGGTCGGATGCAGACAATATGTTTACATCATTTTCCCCAACACAATCAGGTAGTTTCTCTATTTCATTTATATCTTGGGGAACTGCTTTTCGTGGAGATAATGATAATTCTGAGTCTCAAACCTTTCAACAATTCAGAAACTATAGAAATGAAATATCGAAAAGAATCGCTGCTCAAAATCCAAATTATTCGGGCATAATAGATTCGACTGGATTCCCTGAAGGTTACGGGTCGACCTCACCAGATGTATTGATTCCATCATTTTTAGCAGCTTATTCAGGTCAAGACGCTTTAGGTGTTTCATTAAATAGTATGCCAGCTATTCCTTTACCAAATTGGAGAATAAATTATGATGGATTGATGCAAGTTAAATTTATTAAAAAGAGGTTTAAAACTTTTACATTGGGACATGCTTACAGAAGTACTTATTCGGTAGGTTCTTTTGGCAGTAGTTTAGATTATGAAGATAACGGAACAGGATGGTCTTCTACTATAAATTCAAATACGGGGAATTATTTTTCTCAGTTTGAAATAGGACAAGTTACAATTAATGAGCAGTTTAGTCCGTTAGTAAAAATAGATATGACTTGGAAAAATAGTCTTATCACAAAATTAGAGATAAAGAAAAATAGAACGTTAAATCTTTCTTTATCAAATAATCAGATAACAGAAATAAATGGAAGTGAATATGTAATAGGTACTGGTTACAGAATTAGTGATGTTGAGTTTAAATTTAGATCTGGAGGTAGAGGAAAGAAAATATCTTCAGATTTGGATTTGAAAATGGATGTAAATATACGAAATAATAAAACGGTAATACGAAAAATTGTGGAAGATGAAGAGCAAATTACAATGGGGCAACAAACAATAAGCCTAAAATTTTCAGCAGATTATGTAGTAAACTCTAGGCTTAATTTAAAACTATTCTATGATAAGGTGATAACAAATCCGTTTATATCTACATCATATCCAGGAGCTATTACAAATGCCGGATTTAGTTTAAGATTTACTTTATCGGGATAATTTTGATAATAATTGGAAAAGTGTATTTTTGTAAAAAATTTAAAAATGAATAGCCCAGAGAATTTAAAATATACAAAAGATCATGAATGGCTAAAGATTGATGGTGATGTTGCTACTATTGGCATTACATCATTTGCTCAGGGCGAATTAGGAGATATTGTTTTTGTAGATGTAGATACTGAAGGAGAAGAATTGGAAAATGAAGAGGTGTTTGGAACAATTGAAGCAGTAAAAACAGTATCTGATTTATTTATGCCAGTTAGTGGTAAAGTAACAGAATTTAATGAATCTTTAGAAAATACTCCAGAGATAATAAATTCGGACCCTTATGGTGATGGTTGGATAATAAAAGTATCTATTTCTGACACTTCTACTTTGAATGAGCTACTTTCTTCTGATGAATATAAAAACTTAATATCATAATATTATGGAACTTAAGAAAACTCCAAAAGCAGATTTAGAATCTAAGAAACAGATTTTCTTCTTAATTGCTTTAATTATTGCAGAATCATTAGCAATTGGTGCTATCGAATACAAAACGTGGGACGAGGAAGAAGAGGAAGCTAAAAAAGATGATTTCATATATGAAGAAGAAGAAATCATGATTACACGAGAACAAAAACCTCCACCACCTGAAAAACCTCCACCACCACCTCCAGAAGTCCCTGAAGAAATTGAGATTAAAGAGAATGAAGAAGAGCTAGAGCATGAAATCGAAATTGAATCATCTGAAACAGATGAAGATGAGATGATAGAAGAAGAAGAGTCTGTTGAGCCATTTATTTCGGTAGAGCAAATGCCAATGCTTGGTGATTGTGAGGATGAGGCTTGTACTCAAACTGAAATAATGAAATTTATTGCCAAAAATTTTAAATATCCTGAAATTGCAAAAGTAAATGGAGTAGAAGGAAGGGTTATATTAGAGTTTGTTGTAGAAAAAAATGGAAAAGTTGGAAGAGTAAAAATATTAAGAGGATTAGATAAATATGTCGACAAAGCTGCAATTGAGGTTATAGAAAAATTAAATGATAAAAAATCTCCTAAATTTTCACCTGGGAGACAAATTGGTAAAGCTGTTCCTGTAAAATATACGGTTCCTATTAAATGTACATTAGGATAATCAATATTTAGAAATAAAAAAGGTCATGAAATCTCATGACCTTTTTTTATAAGCATATAATTTATCATTATCTAAATAATCATTCCTGCTGCAACCGTTTCATTAGTTGCTTCATCTATTAGTATTATGCTTCCAGTATTTCTATTTCTTCTATAACTATCAAAAAACAGTGGTTTTGTAGTCCTGATAGAAATTCTACCAATATCGTTTAATCCAATTTCTTTATCATCTTCATTTCTGTGCAAAGTATTGATATCCATCTTGTATTTAACATCTTTAATGATACATCTTGCAGTTTGACTAGTATGTCTGATAGTATATTTTCCTCTTAAAATCATTTTTCTTTCATTCATCCAGCAGATCATTAAATCAATATCTTGTCCAACAGTTGGCTTATTATTTTCCCTTACCAACATATCTCCTCTACTAACATCAATATCATCTTCTAGAGTTAGACAAACTGACATAGGTGAAAAAGCTTCCTCAACTACACCATCAAAAGTATCTATTGATTTTATTTTTGATGTAAATCCTGAAGGTAGAACTACTACATCATCTCCAGATTTGAAGATTCCTCCTTCTACTCTTCCAGAATAACCTCTGTAATCAGGATGTTCTGCAGATTGAGGACGAACAACATATTGTACAGGGAATCTGCAATCAACATGATTTTGGTCAGAACCAATATGTATGTTTTCTAAAATATGCATTAAAGTAGCCCCTTCATACCAATCCATTTTTTCAGATCTATCCACTACATTATCACCATTAAGTGCAGAAATAGGAATAAATCTTACATCTTTAATTTCCAATTTAGTTGCAAAATCTTCAAAGTCTTTTTTAATTTTATCAAATGATTCTTTACTGTAATCGACTAAATCCATCTTATTTACACAAACTGCAATGTGAGGGATCTGTAAAAGAGATGCGATAAATGCATGTCTTTTTGTTTGCTCAATTACACCATGTCTTGCATCTATTAAAAGAAGAGCAAGATTTGCTGTTGATGCGCCAGTTACCATATTTCTTGTATACTGAATATGTCCTGGAGTATCTGCAATAATGAATTTTCTTTTTGGAGTCGCAAAGTATCTGTAGGCAACATCAATAGTAATACCCTGCTCTCTTTCTGATCTCAAACCATCAGTTAAAAGCGCAAGGTTAATACTCTCCTCTCCTCTTTGTTTACTTGTTTCTTCAAGTATATCCATTTGATCTTCAAAAATTGCTTTACTATCATAAAGCAATCTCCCAATCAAAGTACTTTTTCCGTCATCAACACTCCCAGCAGTAGTGAAGCGTAATAACTCCATATCTAAATATCCTTTTGTTTCCGTCATAATTTTCGTTTTTTAGAAATATCCTTCTTTTTTTCTATCTTCCATAGCTGCTTCTGATCTTTTGTCGTCAGCTCTACCACCTCTTTCAGTAACCCTTGTTGATGCAACTTCTTCTATAATCTCCTCTAAATTTGACGCTTCAGATTCTGCAACCCCAGTACAAGTCATATCTCCAATTGTTCTACATCTAATAACCCTTTCTTCCCATTTCTCACCATCTTTTAATGTGATGTGATCACACTTACCTAGTAGAACTCCATCTCTGATTACTACTTCTCTTTTATGAGAGAAATATAAAGAAGGTAATTCTATTTTTTCATGTAAAATATATTGCCATACATCCATTTCCGTCCAATTTGAAATTGGAAATATTCTAAAATGTTCTTCTACTTTTTTCTTCCCGTTAAATAGGTTCCAAAGTTCTGGCCTTTGGTTTTTCGGATCCCATTGTCCAAATTCATCTCTATGAGAAAAGAATCTTTCTTTAGCTCTTGCTTTTTCTTCATCTCTTCTAGCTCCTCCTATAGCACAGTCATATTTTCCATCTTCTAATCCTTCCAAAAGAGTTACTGTTTGTAATCCATTTCTTGAAGGATTTGGTCCTGTTTCTTCAACAGCGGTTCCTCTATCAATAGAATCTTGAACGTATTTTACTATTAAAGTTTCTCCTGTTTTCTCCATTAATTTATCTCTGTACTTAATAGTCTCTGGGAAGTTATGACCAGTATCAACATGCATTAAAGGAAATGGAATTTTACCAGGATGAAAAGCTTTCCTAGCAAGGTGAAACATAATAATAGAATCTTTCCCTCCCGAAAATAACATTACAGGTTTCTCAAACTGAGCAGCCACTTCTCTAAGTACGAAAATCGCTTCCGATTCTAGTTCTTTTAAGTGTGTTAAATTGTACGAACTCATTTTTACTTGTTTTTTATTATCGGTAAAATATAATCTAAAACTTTCTGTACCGATTCTTCTATTGAAAGTTCTGAAGTGTTTACTTCTAAATCTGGACTCTCAGGATCTTCAAATGGAGAACTAATGCCTGTAAAGTTTTCTATTTCTCCTTTTCTAGCTTTTTTATAAAGTCCTTTTACGTCCCTATCTTCACAAGTTTCAACAGACGCATTAATATAAATTTCAATAAAATTTTCTTCTCCAATTATATCTTTTGCTATCTGCCTAATTGCAATTGTTGGACTAACAAAACAATTAAGAGTAATAATTCCACAATTCATAAATAATTTAGAAACTTCTGATATTCTCCTGATATTTTCAGACCTATCTGCAGATGAAAAAGAGAGGTTATTACTAATCCCCACTCTGATATTATCTCCATCTAAAAGTTGATTTAAAATTCTTTGTGAATGTAAATATCTTTCCACCCCTTTTGCAATAGTTGTCTTGCCTGATCCAGATAATCCAGTCATCCATATTACTTTCGATTTCTGATTTAGTAATTCTTCCTTATCCTTTCTTTGAAGAATATCATCAAAAACGGTAAAGATATTTTCTTTCTCTTCTTTCATATTTTTGGATGGTAAAAATAGTAAAAATATCTGAAATAGAATTGATTAACTAATTCGGATAAAATCAGTAGATTTGTATGAAATTTGAAAACAATGAGAACGGAGGATTATTTAGATTCTACATACCTTAGAACACCAAAGATCGATAAAGTTGGAGTAGAGGAACGAGTAAGGAGATTTTGCAAAAGAAGTATCAAGAATTCTGCAAAAATACATGGACTGCATTTAGCGCTAAGCATGATTGATTTGACAACCTTAGAGGGAAAAGATACTTCTGCTAAAGTGAAACAACTATGTTATAAAGCTCAGCATTTAAATGACACTATGCTAGGATTGCCTTTTGTTGCAGCTGTTTGTGTATATCCTACTTTTGTATCGATAGCAAAAAAAGAATTAGAGGGAACAGGAATAAATGTTGCTTCAGTTTCTACAGCTTTTCCAAGTGGTCAATCAACTTTAAAGGTGAAATTATCTGACACAAAATATGCTGTTGATCAAGGAGCAGATGAAGTAGATATGGTAATTTCAAGAGGAAAATTTCTTTCAGGAGAATATAATTTTGTTTTTGATGAAATTTCTGCGGTGAAAGAAGTATGTTCAAAATCTCATCTGAAAGTAATATTAGAAACAGGAGAATTGGATACGCTTGACAATGTAAGAAAAGCAAGCGATATTGCAATATATGCAGGCGCCGATTTTATTAAAACATCCACAGGTAAAATTAGCCCAGCTGCAACTATGCCAGTTACCTATGTAATGCTAAATGCAATAAAAGATTATTATAAAAAAACAAGAATAAAAATAGGAATGAAACCAGCTGGAGGAATTTCAACATCTAAAATTGCTCTACAATATCTGGTTATGCTTAACGAAACATTAGGTTCCGATTGGATGAATAAAGATTTATTTCGTTTCGGAGCAAGTAGTTTGGCTAATGATGTGTTAATGCAATTACGAAAACAAGAAAGAGGAATATATCAATCTGTAGATTATTTTTCTAAAGGTTAAAAAATGAGTAAAATAAATATAAATAAAAATTGGAAGTATGATGAAGCTATTGAATCGACTTCTCATATAAAATTGAAAGATAAATATGAATTATTTATTGGTGGAGAATTTGTAAAACCTTTGTCAAAAAAATATTTTAAAACTATTAATCCAGCTACTAATGAGTGTATTTCAAAAATTGCACAGGCTAATGATAAAGATATCGATAAAGCAGTAAAATCTGCTAGAAAAGCGTTTGAAAGTTGGTCCAAATTAGATCCAAAAGAAAGAGGAAAATATATCTTCAGAATAGCAAGAATGATTCAAGAAAGATCAAAAGAATTTGCTATAATTGAAAGTATTGATGGTGGAAAACCTATAAGAGAATCTAGAGATATAGATATTCCATTAGCAGCTAATCATTTTTTCTATTATGCTGGTTGGGCAGATAAATTAGAATATGCTTTCCCAAATAAAAATCCAAAATCATTAGGTGTAGCTGGTCAAATAATACCATGGAATTTCCCTCTCTTGATGGCTGCATGGAAAATAGCTCCGGCAATTGCATGTGGTAATACTGTTGTTTTAAAACCAGCTGAAACCACTTCATTAACAGCTCTTAAATTAGCGGAGCTTATACAAGATAGCGGATTGCCAAATGGAGTAGTTAATATTGTTACTGGAGCTGGAGAAACAGGATCAGCAATAGTAAATCATCAAGACATAAATAAAATTGCTTTTACTGGATCTACTGCTGTTGGGAAGTTAATACAAAAGAGTATTTCCGGAACAAAAAAGAAATCAACTTTAGAGCTTGGAGGAAAAGGAGCTAATATTATATTTGAAGATGCTGCAATTGATCAGGCTGTTGAAGGTATTATTAATGCAATCTTTTTTAATCAAGGACATGTTTGTTGTGCTGGTTCACGTTTGTTTGTTCAAGAGAGTGTTTCAGATACTGTTATTGACAAATTAAAAGATAGAATCTCAACATTAATTGTAGGGGATCCTTTAGATAAGAATACTGATATTGGAGCAATAAATTCTGCAGAACAACTAAAAACAATTGATAAATATATTAAAATTGGTAAAGAGGAAGGAGGGGAAATATATCAGGCAAAATGTTCTCTCCCAAAGAAAGGAAATTGGTGTCCTCCAACATTATTTTTAAATGTTTCTCAGTCTCATACAATTGTTCAAGAAGAAATTTTTGGACCTGTTTTAGCAATTCAAACATTCCGGACTATTGATGAGGTAATTGAAAAAGCAAATAATACTCCTTTTGGATTATCAGCTGGAGTATGGACTGAAAAAGGATCAAAGATTTTCAGACTCACAAAGGAATTAAATGCAGGGGTAGTGTGGGCAAATACTTATAATAAGTTCGATCCCTGTTCTCCATTTGGAGGATTTAAAGAGAGCGGAATGGGAAGAGAAGGAGGTTTGCATGGGCTGAAGTCATATTTAAAATTTGAATAATGAGTAGAATAAATGTATTAAAAACATATAAGATATTTATTGGAGGTCAGTTCCCAAGAACAGAATCTGGTCGATTCTTCCCTTTAAAAAATAAAAATGGAGATTTAGTAGCAAATATCTGTTTGTCTTCCAGGAAAGATTTTAGAAATGCAGTTGTGTGCGCCAGAAATTCTCAAAAAAAATGGGAAAATACAACATCTCTAAATAAAGGGCAGATTTTGTATAGAATTGCAGAGATATTAGAAGGAAGAAAATTACAATTTGAGAAGGAACTTATGCTGACTGGATTATCAAAAATTGCAGCAAAAAAAGAAGTCGAACAAAGTATTGATCGCTTAATTTATTATGCTGGATGGAGTGATAAATTTCAGCAAATTTTCAGTTCTGTTAATCCAGTAGGATCTAATCATTTCAACTTTTCTGTGCCACAAGCTGCAGGAGTAGTTTCCATTATTGCTCCTAAAGAATTTCCATTGTTAGGATTAATTTCAATAGTTGCTCCAATTATTGTTGGAGGAAATAGTTGTGTTGTTTTGTCATCTGAAAAGAATCCGATGGTGAGTATTTCTTTTGCTGAAGTATTAAACACTTCAGATGTTCCTCATGGAGTTGTAAATATTTTAACAGGAAAAAGAAAAGAACTGATAAGTCATTTTGCATCACACATGGATGTAAATTCAATTATTTATTGTGGATATGATAATAAAGAAATAAATGAGATTGAAAAACTATCAGTAGAAAATTTGAAAAGAGTAACAATCTATAAACAAAAAAATTGGAGTGATCAAAAGAATCAATCACCTTATTTTATTGAAAAGTGCCAAGAAACAAAAACCACTTGGCACCCAACAGAAGTTTAATAAAAAGTAAAAAACAAGTAATTAATGAATCTTAAAAATTTATTAAAAATAGCAATAAATGCGTCAATAAATGGAGGACATGCAATTATAGAAGTTTATGCGTCAGATTTTGAAGTAGAACATAAAGATGATAAATCTCCATTAACTTTAGCAGATAAAAATTGTAATGAAATTATTGAAAAATCTTTAAAAGATACAAATATTCCAATTTTGAGTGAGGAAGGATCAAAAACTCCTTATTCTGAAAGAAAATATTGGGAATATTCTTGGCTTGTTGATCCCCTGGACGGAACAAAAGAGTTTGTAAAAAGAAATGGTGAATTCACAGTAAATATCGCTATGATTCATGATGGGAGTCCGATAATGGGAGTTATTTATGTTCCTGTGAAAAAAGAGTTGTATTTTTCATTAGAAGGATTGGGATCATATAAAAAGTCAGATATTAATGATGAAATTTCAGATTTACAAGATTTAATTTCGATTTCTGATTCTTTACCAATTTCAAATAGCAGAAGTGTTTATACTATTGTCGGATCTCGTTCTCATATGTCAACAGAAACAGAAGAATTTTTTGAACAAAAAAAGCAAGAACATGGAGATGTTGAAGTTATGGCGGTTGGTTCGTCCTTAAAGTTATGTATGGTTGCAGAAGGAAAAGCAGATGCTTATCCCAGATATGCACCTACTATGGAATGGGATACAGGAGCTGGAGATGCAATTTGCAGAATGGCAGGGTTTCAAGTGTTGCAATATAATTCGGAGAAACCAGTAGAATATAATAAGGAAGATCTTCTAAACCCTTGGTTCTTGGTAAAATAAACCAATGAAATCCAAAATAAAAAAAGCACTTACAGATAAAGATTTCTCAGAACTAATAAAAGGAAGTGGAATTTCTTTCTTTTTGCGTTTTGGAGGACTTGCTGTTGGTTATCTACTCACCTTAGTTATTGCAAATTTATTTGGAGCAAAAGGGTTAGGAGATTATGTTTTAGCTATTACTGTATTGCGTCTTTTTACGCTATTAGCAAAAGCTGGCTTAGACACAACTTCTATTCGTTTTATTGCGTCTTTTGCATCAAAAGACAAATGGACTAGCATTTTTAGCTTAAGGAAGCAAGTTATAACTATTTTATCCTTTACATCTGTTTTTGCATCTGTCCTGATGTATTTCTTAGCAATTCCTATATCAGACTTGATTAATGCAAAATCTGAATATATTGAGTTAAATGCATTTTTTGTATTACCAATGGCATTTTTTATGTTGCATTATCAGAGTTTGAGAGGATTAAAGAGAATAGCTGAATTTTCTTTCTTTTATAGGATGTCTCAAGCTTTATTTTCGGTAATATCAATTGTAATAATATATCAATTTACTCAAGATTCTGAGGTTCCAGTTTACGCATATCTAGTAAGTGTGATAATAGTTTCCTTCCTATCATTCTTAAGTTTCCGATATTGGTTAAAAAACAGATCTGATGGAAGAAAAAGTGCTGTAAAAGAAATAATGAGTTATTCTACTTTACTAAAAATTTCTATTCCATTGATGTTTGCTCAATCTGTGCAATTTATTATGGCTTGGACTGATAAATTAATGTTAGGAGCAATGACAACTCCTGAAGATGTTGGAATTTATCATACAGCATTTAAACTTTCTATGTTTGCTGCGGTTGCTTTGATGTCAATAAATAGTATTTCTGCTCCAAAATTTGCTGAAATGTTTGGTAAAGATGATATGGAAGGATTAAAAAAAGTTGTTCATCAATCTACAAAAATGATTTTCTGGACTTCAATTCCTCTTGTAACCATTTTCTTTATTTTTCCAGAATTCTTCCTTGGTTTATTCGGTGAAGAATTTAAGATTGGTGTAACTGCATTTATCTTCTTATCTTGCGGAAGATTAGTTAGTTCCTTTTCAGGTTCGGTAGGAAATATTTTGCAAATGACGGGTAATCAAAATATATATGCTTTAATATTATTTTTTGGAGCTATATTAAATATTGTTCTTAATCTAATACTAATACCAAAATATGGTATAAATGGAGCTGCAATAGCTTCTATGTCTAGTTTAATTGTTTGGAACTTATCTATGGTTTTTGTCGTAAAAAAGAAGTTCGGATTTTATACATTCTACATACCATTTATTAAAAGATGAGAAATAATTTGCCAAATTTTCTGATTGTTGGAGCTGCAAAAAGCGGTACATCATCCCTACATAATTACCTAAATCAACATCCTCAGGTATTTATGCCTTCATATAATAAAGAAGGAATGAAGGTTAAAGAACCAAGATTTCTAATAAAAGATTTAGTTCAGCACAGATTACATAATGGAATTTGGACTTTTGAAGAGTACCAATCTTTATTTACTGATGTAAAAGATGAAAAGGCAATTGGAGAATCTACGGTTCTTTATTTGTATTATTACAAACATGCTATCAAAAACATCATACATTATTTAGGTGAAGATGTGAAAATAATCATCATGCTCAGAAATCCTGCAGACAGAGCGTATTCTGCATTTCAACATGTTTCACGAGGCTTTAAGGAAAATAATTCTTTTGAAAGATCTTTAGAAATTGAAACAGGAAGAATGGAAAAAGAAGAGAATCTAACTCCAATGGTTATGTATAAGGAGATGGGGATGTATTATGAAATGGTGAAGGCTTATATGGAGTCTTTTAAAAATGTTCATATTATTTTTTATGAAGATTTTAGAGATAAAATTGAATCGGAGATGAATAAAACATATAATTTTTTAGGAATATCAAATAATATTGAGATTGATTTTATTACAAAACATAATGTTGGAGGTAAGAGATGGAAGGATGAAAAAATGAAACATGTCTTTATGAAAGACAATCCTATAAAATCAATTTTGAAATCTGTTCTTCCTAAAAAAATTAGAAAAGGAATGCGTAATAAACTTGTAAAAGCATCAACCAATAAAGTTGAACCAATGAAATTAGAAACACGAAAAGGGCTAAACGATTATTTTAGACAAGATGTAAAAAAACTTTCAGAATTATTAAACAAAGATTTACAACATTGGACAAAGTAAATACATTACCTAATTTATTTATTGTAGGTGCCGCAAAAAGTGGAACGACATCCTTGCATAATTATCTAAATCAACATCCAGATGTCTTTATGTGCACACCAAAAGAACCACATTTTCTGATAAATAATGAAATTGGAAAAGAAAGAATTCCTGTAGGGGTTTGTTCTAAAAATGAATATCTTAATCTTTTTCAGGAAGGAAAAGAGAAGAGATATAGAGGGGAATCTTCTGTTATGTATTTGATGTTTCCAGAAGTTGTAATTCCTAAAATTAATCAACAATTTGGAGAAGATTGTAAAATTATTATTATGCTTAGAAATCCAATTGAAAGAGCATATTCTGGATTTCAACATGTAAAAAGATATAATGTAAAAGAAGATTGTACAGATTTTAAGTCAGCTTGGAGTATTTCTGAAGAAAGGTATTTTTCAAATCCTGAGATGACACCTGCATCTAGGTACAAAGAGTTAGGGTTGTATTATAAACAAGTAAAATCATATTTAGATGGAATGAAAAATATGCATATTATCATTTATGATGATTATCAAAATGATTTTAAGAATGAGATGATAAAGGTTTTTGATTTCTTAGGAATAAATAATATAAATATTAATTCTGACAAAAGACATATGGAAGGAGGATGGCAATGGGAGGATGAGAAAATGAAGAGGTTATTGACAAAGAAAAACGCTATTAAATCAGTATTAAAAGTTTTAATCCCGTTTAAAGGATTAAGAAAGTCAATTCGTCAGAAAATACAAAATCGAAATACTTTAGTAGTCCCAAAGATATCAGATGAAGATAAAAATATGTTGCAGAGATTTTATAAAAAAGATGTAAAGAAACTTTCAGATTTGTTAGAGAAAAATTTAAATTATTGGACAGAATGAATTTGCCAAATTTCATGTGTTTAGGAGCTGCAAAAAGTGGTACAACTACTTTGTGTGATATTTTGCGCCAACATCCAGAGATTTACATTCCATCTTTTAAAGAGCCACATTTTTTTGATTTCCCAGAAAATTTCGAAAATGGACTTGAGTGGTATGCAGAAAACTATTATAAAGAAGTTGATAAAAAGATAATTGCTGATTTTACTCCATCCTATTTTTTTGATAAAGATGTTCCTAAAAGAATTTTTGACTCTTTAGGTAAAGACATGAAATTTCTTGTTATTTTTAGAAATCCAGTAGATAGAGCTTATTCTCATTATTTACATTCAAAAAGAGATGATTATGAAATTGAAAATTTTGAAGTAGCTTTAGAATTAGAAGTTAGTAGATTAAATAAATATAAAGACCAAGCGGATTATCTGTATTATTTAAAACATTCATATGTTCAACAAGGTTTGTATGCAGAAATGCTAGAAAGATATTTACAGTATTTTAGTTTAGATAATTTCCTATTTATTCACTTTGAAGATGAGTTTTTGCAAAAGAGAGATTTGATAATAAGTAATATATTAGATTTTTTAGAAGTTGATAATTCTATTTTGTTAAATACTGACATAAGAAGTAATCCGTCAAGTAAAGAAAGGTCAAAATCTATAAAAAAATTAATGAATAAAAGAGGATGGTTCAGAGATATAATTAAATTTATGGTTCCATCTAAGCAATTGCGACAAATTATTAATAATAAAATACAAAGAATAAATATTACAGAATTTAAAGCTCAACAATTAAGTGAAGAAGTAAAATCGGAGCTATTAGAGAAATATTTTAGTAAAGATATTACTCATCTAGAAAAAATGCTAAATAAGAAAATGAATTGGTAATTTGAATATCACAAGAACACATAAATTTTTTGACACACTATTACTTGCATTATTAGTTCTTAGTGGAGGAGGATTGTTATTTGTATATTTTAAGAAACCAGCTTCTGCAGCTTTTTGTATTCTATCTTTATTTGTGTGTATGTTTTTTGGAGGAAAACTAAAGAAAGGCTTATTTAATGCAGGAATATTTACTTTCTTTACTTTTTCATCAATAATATTATTTACTTATTTCGCATCTCCCTTTCCTCAGGAATTGATCAAATATGGTTTTTATTTATTAAATGGATTAACTTGTGTTTTAATATACATACACATATCCAACAACAGAGATCTTACTTATTTTTATGATAGGATTCGATTTGTTCTACGTTTAATATTATATATTTCTTTAGCGAATTTTATTTTTGGAATATTGGTAGGATATGGAGCACTTAAGGGTCTGCCTTGGTTGAAGGGGGAATATCATGAGGTTCAGCATTTTAATTATTTGTTTTTTTATGTTGCAGAAAAACATAAGTATACAGTTTTTGGGTTAGATTTTGTTAGAAATCAAGGATGGTTTTGGGAGCCAGGTGTAAATCAGGTTTTTTTAAATATCTTACTTTACCTAGAAGGATTTGTTTTTAAAAGAAGAGGAAAGTGGACGATTCTTCTAATTGTATTTGCAATTATCACCACTTTCTCTACCTCTGGATTAATAATCATGTCTATTCTTCTATTATCAATGTATATTAATTCAATCTTTAGGTACATTATTAAAGGAAATCCAGTTATTATTATTGCATTATCACTTCTTTTTATTATTCCATCCTATTATATTGTACAAAAGGTTGTCATACCTAATATTATTAATAAGACTGCTGGAGATCAAGAGTCGTCATTTCAAAAAAGAGTTTTTGATTTAGTTCAATGCCCATGTATTGCTGCAGATTATCCTTTGACGGGAGTCGGGCTTGATAAAATAGCATTTAGTGAATTTAGACAAGAATATTTAATGACAGATAATTGTAAAGCATTTTCAGATTATTTAGAAGATCTTACAGGATTTGAGTTTAGAGCAACAGAATCAGAAAAAGGAAGTTCGAATTCGATTACTGGATTAATGGCAAAGATGGGGTTTCTTTTTTCTTTTATATTATTATTTTTCTTGTTCAGGCAGAATTTATTTAAAATAAAAAAAGGAATATTTATGTTTATTATTTTAGTTTCTGTTTCTTTTGAACCATTATTATTACGACCATTTTTTCTTATATTAATTATATCGGGAATGTTTTCATTTTTTAATAAATTTACAAAATAGAAGAACTACAAATGAGAAATATATTAATAACAGGTGGGGCAGGATTTATCGGATCAAATTTAACTATTAATTTAGTTAAAAAAGGATATAATATTACAATACTAGATAATTTAGCTAAACAAGTACATGGTGAGAATCAGAATTCAGAATTATATAATTCTGTAAAAGATATTTCCACTTTTATTTTAGGAGATGTTTGTAATAAATCAGATTGGGAGAGAGCGTTAAAGGGTCAGGATGCAGTTGTGCATTTAGCTGCTGAAACAGGGACTGGACAATCAATGTATGAGATTACAAGATATAATGAAGTAAATATTATAGGAACATCTCATTTGTTAAATATTTTAGCTAATGAAAATCATACAATAGAAAAAATGATTATTGCTTCTTCCCGTTCTATTTATGGAGAAGGAAAATATTTTTGTAATCATGATGGTCATGTTTACCCTTTTGATAGACAAGAAGAGGATTTACTACAAGGGAATTTTGAACCAAGATGTCCTTTTTGTAAAGGTAAATTGGAACTAAATCCAACAGATGAAATATCTAAGATTCATCCTTCATCAATTTACGGAATAACAAAGCACCAACAAGAACAAATGATATTATTAATGGGCAAAGTATTGAATATACCTGCTATTGCTTTAAGATATCAAAATGTCTATGGTCCAGGTCAATCTTTAACAAACCCATATACTGGTATTTTGTCCATCTTTTCCACAAGATTATTAAATGGTAATAATATTGATATTTATGAAGACGGGAATGAAAGTAGAGATTTTGTATTTATTGATGATGTTGTAAATGCAACAACTATGGCACTTGAAAATCAAAAAGCAGATAATAAGATATTTAATGTAGGTTCTGGATTTTCCACATCAGTTAATGAAGTAGCAAGAATATTACATAATTTGTATAAATCAAATGGAAATATTACTATTAGCGGAAAATTCAGACTAGGTGATATTAGACATAATTATGCTGATTTAACAAAAATAACAGATACATTAGGGTTTTCTCCTGAGATTGATTTTAAGACTGGAATTGAAAGATTTGTAAAGTGGGTAAAGACACAAGAAATCCAAGAAGATAAATATGAAAAATCCATTCAGAAACTAAAAAATAAAGGATTGATGAAATGAAAATGATACAATTATATATTATTGTTTCTTTCTTCTTCTCTTTTTCTTGTAATTCTCAGGAAAATATAGTAGATCAGATAAATCCTAATTTATTTGGTTTTAACACTTCAAATACTTTTACTTATTGTGATGTAAATGACACTTCTTTTACACATAAGGTTCAGAAAATTAAACCAAATGTTTTAAGGTTCCCTGGTGGGACTGAAAGTAATTTCTACCATTATGACGGGAAGGCTTATGGTTTTAATCTAAGTGAGATTTCTGATTGGAATGTTCCAAAGTTTACAAAAAGATATAATGGATTGATTAAAGAACAAAAGAAAAGAAATCATAATCATAATTATATAGATGATTTTATTTTATTAGCGAAACAAAATAACTCAAAAGTTATCTTAGTTGCAAATATTATTTCATCAGATGAAGATGACATTATTAATATGATTAAAAGATTCAAATCAGAGAATATTGAGATATTAGGAGTTGAGTTAGGCTCAGAACTTTCAAATAGAGCGTATAAGAAATATATAAAATCAGTTGATGATTATATTCAACTTGCTGAGAAATATTCAAACATTATAAAGAACAAATATCCTGAAATAAAAGTAGGAGTAGTCGCAGCTCCCATAAAAGATAAGATGCCAAGCAGATTATTAAATTGGAATCAGAAACTTTCAAAAGAAACTTTTTATGATGCAATAATTCACCATTCTTATCTTAAGGTTATTGATGGAGATGATCATTATGGATTAATGACAAAAGAAGATGAGATAAACACAACAAAAACGGAACAATTTGATTTATATAAAAAAAGAATTAAAGTTTATTTTATTAAAGGCCTTGTAACAGAAATAACAAAATATAATGAGATATTTGAAAAAGAGATTTGGATGACAGAATGGAATTTACAAATGAGTAAAACAACAGGAAATACTCTTCTTCAGTCCTTATTTGTTTCTCAATATTTATTAGAGTTATTATCTAATCCTGATTTACAAAATATTAGTATTGCTACCTATCATAATTTAGCAGGTAGGGATGTTTCAGGTTCAGTTTTTAAAGGAGTTAAGGATGGATTCGAAATTCATTCAACCTATTATCCATTAACTTTTCTTAGTAAAATATTTGAAAATAATATCGCAAGAATTGAGAAAGAAGTAAAGAATGATGTTTTTACTTATTATTGTTTTGATTCTACAAATAATTTAAAAATTACTTTTGATATTAATTGGAAGTTAAATGAATTTGTTTTTTCTGAGAATATAGGGACAGACTCAGTTTATGTGACAAAATATTTAAGTGAAGATTTATTTAATTTTCCTGATGAAGAAGGAAGATTACAAATAGAAAAAAAAATCATTGATTAATACAAAACAAATTATGGATTTATGAAAGTTGGAACTTTTATAGTTGGAGCTCCAAAAGCTGGTACTACTTCATTACATTATTATCTGAATGAACACCCAGAGATTCTAATGAGCTCTGTGAAGGAACCAGATTTTTTTTCTGATAAAGAAATTGTGGATCAAGGGCTTTATTATGGAACTTCTAGAATAAATACATCTCAAAAATATCATAATCTCTTCCAAGAAAAAGAAGATGCAAAAATATTTGGAGAATCTTCTGTTTCTTATTTGTTTTATCCAGAAGTACCTAAAAGAATAAAAGAATATAATACTGATGCTAAAATCATAATTATGCTAAGAAATCCTGTTGATAGGGCTTTCTCTCATTATCTTATGGACTTTAGATTAGGATTGATTTCAGATAGATTTGAAAATGTATTTAACAAAAAAGAAGGATTGAAATTTCAGCAATATTTTTTATTAGGGAACTATTATTCGCAAGTTAAACGATATTTTGATGAGTTTAGCAAAGAAAATGTTCATATAATTTGGTATTCTGATTTTAAAAAAGATGCTGAAAAAGAGGTTCAAAAGGTTTTTAGATTTATTGGAGTCTATTCAGATTATAAAGTGAATTTTGAATCCGTACATAATAGTTTTACTATGCCAAAAAACAAGATAATTAGAGAAATTTATTCAGTAGTTTGGTTAAGAAAATTACTATTATTCTTTTTTCCATCTTCCATGGTAAGATTTATTAAATCCACTTTATTTATAAAAGGAAATAAACCGAGAATAACTACAAAAAGTCGTAAAATCTTTACAGAATATTATCAAGAAGATATATGTAATCTAGAAGAATTATTATCAATAAATTTATCCGAATGGAAAAAATTGGATTAGTAACAATAACATATAATTCTGAAGATGTAATTAGAGATTTTCTGGAGTCTACCTTATCTCAAACATTTCAAAATTTTGTCGTTTATATTATTGATAATAATTCTCAAGATAACACTTTAGAAATTCTGAAAGAAAATTCGGACAATAGAATAAAGTTAGTAAAAAACAAGAAAAATGTTGGAGTTGCAAAAGCAAATAATCAAGGTATAGAATTAGCATTAAAGAAT